>ENA-UOYH01000117-UOYH01000117.1-marine-metagenome-genome-assembly--contig:-NODE-117-length-35756-cov-4.118669_pt1 | contig 35756 bp, 33 predicted proteins | sample MGYA00238175_ERZ767261 | MGnify/ENA primary metagenome ERZ767261 (study PRJEB28946, sample SAMN06267185) | marine metagenome | isolation source: Columbia River Estuary | place: USA:Columbia River Estuary...
CTGTGCAGTTGGTGCCCTTGAGGACAGGGAAGGGAATAAGGTAAAGATCTCCCTCCAGGACAAGCACCAGATCTCCTGAGCCTGTATCGGGTAGGTCATCCTCCATGGGCTCAATGAGCAGCTGGTAGAGGTGTCTGAGGGCAGAGGGACACAAGGTCACCATGATGGGGCCCCATGCAGATAGCGAACTGAAGATGGCTTCCGTGCGGGTGCCTAAATACGCGTCTGTAAATTTAGGGCTCATCACCCAATCCCGCCTCAGGAAGTACTGGCAGAAAAGCAGGCCAGATGTGATCTACATTGCGGGCGAAGCTTTTCTCGGGGCTTCCGCAGTGAAGGCGGCATCGCAATTAGAGATACCAACAATCGCAGGTTATCATACTAACTACGATCAGTATGCGGCAAACTGGAAAATGAAGTTTTTGGCTGCGCGAGCCACTCGCTATATGGTCAATTTCCACAAACGCGCCACGGCAACAGTTGTTCCTTCTGATTCTGTAGCGAGCGATCTGCAAGAACTTGGCTACAATGATTTGCATGTCTTGGGCAGAGGGGTCGATGCTGAATTATTCCATCCATCAAAAAGAAGTCTGGATCGGAGGTCTGAGTGGGGTGTTAAAAACGACACTCCCGTCGCACTCTTTGCCTCAAGGATCTCTCCCGAGAAAAACCTCACCTTGCTCTCCCAGGCATTCAGGAAAATGCAGGAGATTAATCCCGATACACGCTGTGTCATCGTTGGGGATGGCCCGTCTTACGACCGATTTAAAAGGGAAAACCCAAACGTGATTTGCTACCGCTTTAAACATGGTGAGGAACTTGCTGAGATCTATGCGTCAGCTGACATTATGGTATTTCCGAGCGTGACAGAAACCTTTGGCAATACCGTAACAGAGGCACTCGCCTCTGGTCTTGTGGTCGTCGCCTACGACTATGCTGCAGCCCAAATGCACATTGAGCATAAGGTCAACGGTCTACTGGCTGACTACGGCAACGAGCAACAGTTTCTGCAACGATGCGATCAGGCAATGCGACTTATATCCGATAACTCTCTGAGAAGTGCGGCTCATCGTAGTGCAAGTAAGTTAACCTGGCATACAGTCGCGCAGCGCCTAATTGATATTAGCGAGAAGCTCATCAAAGATCAGGAAGAATCGAGTCAGTAGCTAGTTAGCATTTTGATTAGTAGACAGCAGCGCATCTCTCCAGATTTGTTTGCTACCATTGCTTTCAGCTAGGTTGTCCTCGAACTCACTCACGGTGACTCCGTGATGAGTGAGTATTCCAGCCTCTAAATTCGCATTAGTGACATTCTTATTAAGTGCCACCTTAGTCATAATTCCACGCGCCACAATTCCACTGAGTAGATTTTTTTCGCAGGTATTGGTAGCGACGGTTGCATTCGCTCTTCCTGATAGCAGGATCCCTGCTCCCCTGTTGCTGGAACAGGTGTTCGCGTTGATATTAACGAGAACCCCCTCTCCCATAGCAACGATTCCGCATAGGCCGTTCTTGATGCTCTTTGAATTGGTTACACTTCCGCTCCCACCATGCCAAAAGCCCACACCGTGCTGGATGTTGTCTTGGCTCCATGTGTCAGAAATTTCAGCCTTGCTACCCAGGCCATAGACCGAGATGCCATCCCAGCCTGACTTGTTGATTTTACAGTTTAGGATTGTCGCAGATGCTCCCTCCAACACGGCGATGCCGTGCCCCGCAACGTTTTCGATGAAGCAGGAAGTCACTGAAGTGTTTTTTGCGTGAACAGTGATACCAGAAAAACGATCCGCACCATAGTCAAAGCCAATGTGTTTGAGCTCTAGGTTGCTCATGCTTGTCCCGATAGCGGTGGGCGTTACTGTAATCAGGGCTGCCTCACTGGCTGGCATCTGAATGACAGTACCGCCTTCAGGACTGCCGATGAGCTTGATCGGCCGATCAATATAGAGTGCCGTATTATATATGCCAGCAGCCACACGGATGATGTCGCGTGGGCGTGCGGCATTGATAGCATCGGGGATAGTTGAGTAATCTTGCGGCACGCGAAGCGCGCGAGCATAAGCTCCCATCTTCTTGTAGAGATCCATAATCATTGAGGATTTTGGATTTAATCTGCCTGCCTCTTCGAGGAATAACATCGCCTGAGGTGAATATTCCCCTGTATCAAGCTCAGTCGCCTTCTGATAGAGGGCTTCCGCTTTTTCTAGCCGTATGCGTATTTCAAACTCAAGCGCTTTAATGTTCTTATTAAAATCAGGAATACTTCTATTACGTGGATCTTTGTGTTTGAGATTTGCCAGGGCTAGCTTGGCGGCAGTGGCATCATCAGTGTCAAGGGCATCAGAAATCGCTGACGTTAAAATTGCTAATTCTTGCTTTCTGCGCTCTCGAATAATAATGAGTAATTTCCGCTGGGCTACCTCATTTTCAGGAGCCATGGCGATAACTGACTGAGCTAATTGCTCGGCCTCATCCCAACGACCAGCTTCTAATGCCGCTTGGCTCTCACCTAAGGTGTAAAAAATCTGCTGGTTACGTTCCTCGATCTTGCCCTTCTCGATAGATTCAAATCCGCTGATCGCATAGGGTGAGTTAGGCACTAAATCCTCAATCTTTTTATATGCTAATGCTGCTTGAGTCCACTTACGGGCGGTCACAGCAGACAAACCTACAGCCCGCAGCTCAGCGACTTCAGAGTCTATCTTGAGTTGCACATACCATTCCTTTTGGTGCCACTGATAAGCCCACCAACCAATGGTGCATAGTGAACATATGAGTAATAATACGACAATGAAGTCGGTATTGGGTCTGGCCCTTTGTTTACCGACAACAACTTTCAATGCCGCCTCATACTCTAGCAGCTCTTGTTGATAGCGGAATCGGATCTGCTCAGATGGAGCGTTATTAACGAGATCACGCTTATATTCTAATGTCTCATCAAAATCTGACAGAAAAGCGCTCGCCTTATCCTTAGGGCCTAGCCCGAGGGTAATGCGTGCGTCTGTGTTTTTCATGTCTATGAATGTTGGATTGGAGCTCTTAACTAATCAATAAAGCGCTGCGCTAGCGGCACGCGGCGCCCCATACCGAAGGCTTTGGATGTGACTCTTAACCCAGGAGCAGCTTGGAAGCGTTTCCACTCATTGAGCGTCACACGTCGCTGTATCCAACGCACTAGATGTTCGTCGTAACCATGTTCGTTGATAATCTGCGCGCAAGAGAGGTGTTTTTCTACGTAGAGCTCAAGTATGGCGTCCAAGATCTCGTATGGGGGCAAGGTGTCTTGGTCTTTTTGATCTGGTCGAAGCTCGGCACTCGGTGGCTTTTCAATAGTATCATGGGGGATGATTTCTTGGTTCCGGTTAATCCAGCGGGACAATGCGTAAACTTGCAGCTTCGGCAAATCACTAATAACGGCAAGTCCACCACACATATCACCATACATGGTGCAATAGCCCACAGCGAGCTCACTTTTATTACCCGTCGTCAAGAGCAGTCGCCCTGACTTATTCGATAAAGACATGAGAAAGAGCCCTCGAATACGGGCCTGCATATTTTCCTCGGTAAGATCCTCTGGCAAATCACCAAAGACTGGACCCATGGCTGATTTGACTGATTCAAAAGCTTCCTTGATAGGCACTGTATCACAGCGCATGTTGAGATTATTTGCGAGTTCGATGGAATGATCAACACTACCGCTGGACGAATACTCGCTAGGCATGGTTAAGCCGTGGATATTTTCAGCTCCGAGCGCGTCCGCAGCGATGACTGCTGTCAAAGCAGAGTCAATTCCGCCACTAAGCCCAAGGCAAGCCTTCGAGAAGCCGCACTTTTGGGCGTAGTCACGTAAGCCAAGCACGAGCGCCTTGTAGCACTCTTCTTCGGGGCTTGAGCTAGCGATTTGGCAAGACGAGCCACCTTCAACAGATGTATCAACAACATGACATTCCTCGATGAATGCAGGCAATGATACTAGTTGCGAACCATTGGAATCAAAGGCCGCTGAGTTGCCGTCGAAAATCAATTGGTCATTGCCCCCTATACAGTTGCAATAAATGAGGGGCGTTTTCATCTCCTTGGCAACTTCGCCCAGCATAGCGGCTCTGCCTTCCGGCTTACCCATACTGTAAGGAGAGGCGCTCAGGTTAAGCATGATGTCGATACCTTGCTTGCAAAGCTCTTGGGCGGGGTCATTGCGATATAGCGGCCGGTGAAGATAATCCTCCGTCCAGATATCTTCGCAAATAGTGACTCCGATTTTGTATCCCTCCCACTCAATAGAACCGACTGACTCCGCTGGCTCAAAGTAACGCCGCTCATCAAAAACGTCATAAGCTGGCAGTAATGTCTTCCATACTTTGTGCTCTATATTGCCGTTGCATAGGAATGCCGCGGCGTTACGAAACGGTTTGCCGATTGAACCTTCAGCACATTGATCGACGTAGCCTACGACCAGCGGAATCTCTTTAACCTCGTCGGCCAAATAATCCAAAGCCTGCAAGCACTTAGGCACAAATTCAGATCTGAAAAGAAGATCCATCGGCGGGTATCCCACAAGCGCCATTTCAGGAGTAACCACAAGCTCTGCCCCCTTTTCGATGCACTCGCGATATGCGGCGAGTATACGTTTAGCATTGCCAGGGAAATCCCCCACAACGGCATTAATCTGAGCGATACCAATTTTCATGATGAATTCTATATAGAATCAACAGCGATGTGGCGCTGATGTAAATGAAGATGATCAGAAATTTTGGACATCAAAGGCTACAATATGAGTGATGGATACAGAGAAACTACCATAGCCCGTATTTACCTGTTTCTAAAGCATACCAACCCATTAATAGATTGGCCACACCATGCATAACAATACAGGCAAGTAGACTCTTCGTGCGAACGGCCACCCAGTACATGAGTGAGCCGAAAATAAGAGCCCCTAGGTAGTCTACCGGTTGGTGAATAAGAATAAAGGCAAGGGTCACCACGATGTAAGATATCCATGCAGGCTTGCCAAACGGCACTTTCCAATAGTCGCGGTCTCTATCGAGTAAAAAGCGCATCAGGAAACCACGCCAGAAAATCTCTTCTACCAAAGCGACGACCACAACGGCCCGGAAAAAACGCATCACCAAGGACCACCAGTAAATAGTTTGATTACCATCAAACTTATCAGCAAGGTCCTGAGGATTGAAGCCTTCATGCCTTGGCATTACACCTAGCCATTTCAACAAACCCTCCTGTTTCCCCTCAAGCTCTAGCCAGCTGTGGATCTGTGTGGGGAGAATCCAAAAGCCAATGCCGACAGCGCCCATTACAGCACCTACCAATAAGGGTTTTAGCGCCCACTTTATGGTATAGTTTTTACGGAAAAATAGGAGCAGGGCTATTACAACAAGCGACTGGAGTGGATATTGCCACTGTGCGGGGTAATGCTGCCACCAAGGGGCATCTGGATGCTTCCACTCCAGCCAACCCGTGAGCTGAAAAGGGGCTAATAACGCCATGAAGACAGCCAAAGGAACCACGTGGGCCTTCGTGCGATCTTGCCTGATGTCAGATAGAAACCCCATGCCAAAGATTAAACTAGAGAGAGCCTACAAAGCGCTCCATTTTGTTCATGGCAACTTTCAACTCGTCAAATGAGGTTGCGTAACAGCACCGAAGGAAGCCCTCCCCTGCCTCGCCAAAGGCATCCCCAGGCACGGCAGCGACGTTCTCAGCCTCCAAAAGCTGGGAGGCAAACTGCTTGCTACTGAGCCCCGTTTGACTGATATCAGGGAAGACATAGAAAGCGCCACCTGGCGCGTGACAGTCGATGCCGATTTCGTTGAGCCGTTTTACGGTGAAATCCCTGCGGTGATGGTAGCTTTCCCGCATTTCATTCATGGCAGCGTCTCCATTCTGCAGTGCTTCTAGGGCCGCTGCCTGGCTGGTAATCGGAGCACAAAGCATGGCATACTGATGGATTTTCATCATGGCCTCAATCAATGGTGCTGGGGCACATGCATAACCAAGGCGGAAGCCGGTCATTGAATACGCCTTAGAAAAGCCATGCAACAGGATGGTGCGCTCCCTCATTCCTGGCAGCGCGGCGATGGAAAGGTGCTCTTCCTCGTCGTAGCGCAGCTCAGAGTATATTTCATCGGTGATCACGATGATATCATGCTTGATACAAAGCGCCGCGATTTTCTTGAGCTCGTCATCAGGCATCACCGCACCCGTAGGATTAGTGGGGAAATTAAGCATCAATACACGAGTTTTGGGTGTTATAGCGGCTTCTAGCATCTCAGCCTTGAGTGCAAAATCATCCCTTTTAGTCGTCGGCACATCAACACCTACGCCATAAGCTAAGCTGATGCTGGGTAAATAAGACACATAACAAGGAGTGTGATAAATCACCTCATCGCCGGGATCAATCAATGCACGTAAGGCGAGGTCGATCGCTTCTGATACTCCGACCGTGATTAAAACCTCAGAGGCTGAGTCATAATTAACATGGAAAAAATCATCCACATAGCGACTAATTTCTTTGCGAAGACTCAGTAGTCCCAAATTTGATGTGTAGCTAGTGTGCCCTTTCTCAAGCGAGTAGATTGCAGCCTCACGAATATGCCATGGGGTGGCAAAGTCCGGCTCACCAACACCCAGAGAAATGACGTCATCACGCCCCTGAACAAGCTCAAAAAAGTCGCGAATACCCGATCTGGGAATACCCGCCACTTGACGGGAAATTTTACCTGAATAGTCCATCTTATTGAGAGGTTATGGGCTGACAGGCAATCTACCCTCGAGCTCTTCGATCTCGAATATGAATCCTTTTTCCTTGTATGCCTTCAGGCGGAAATGGGTAGCTGTTGAGAGCACTCCATCAAGCGTACTTAGTTTTTGCGAGACGAAACTTGCCACCTCTCGGAGATCTTTACCAGACACAACCACCATTAGATCATACCCGCCACTGGCGAGGTAGCACGACACTACTTGGTCGAAGCGAGCAATACGCATAGCAAGCCTGTCAAATCCACCTCCACGCTCGGGTGTTACCGTAACCTCGATAAAAGCAGTTACCCCAGCCTCACCTGCCTTGTCTTCGTCGACAACAGCTTGGTAACCAAGGATGGTTCCATCTTTTTCCCAAGCATCGATATGCGTCCTGACTTCATCCGGAGATAAATTAAGGGATTCTGCCAGCTCAGTGTCTGAATAGCGGGCTTTTGACTGCAGCAGTGTAAGTAAAGGATCCTTCATGCGGGGGCATCCATGCCATAAAATCGATCAATCGCCTAGACAAATACCAAGCGCGCGCGCGGTATCCACCATTTCACTGTCTGGATCAACCAGCCTGAGTTTGTGGACAGCCTGTTCAATGGGTACTGATCCCACATGATATGCCTCATAGCTCACCATACGCCCGAATTTACCAGACTCGATAAGCTTTACCGCCTTCACTCCGAAGCGAGCCCCGAGAATGCGGTCGATGGCTGTGGGCGAACCTCCTCGCTGCAGGTGACCAAGGACACAAGAGCGAGTCTCCTTGCCTGTTTTGGCACTCAATTGATCAGCAACAATGTCGCCCGCGCCTCCCAGAGTGACTTCGCTAGCCCCGCCACGGTTTTTGGTCACTAATTGACCTCCTGATACACGAGCACCTTCAGCAACCACAACGAGGGAGCTGCGTTTACCGTCTGCTTCACGCTGTTTGATGAAATCGGCCACCTTATCAATATCGAAATCAATTTCAGGGATGAGGATCGCATGAGCTCCCCCAGCAATGCCACCCCACAAAGCTATCCAGCCAGCATGACGACCCATCACCTCTAGCACCATGATGCGTTTGTGGCTCTGCCCCGTTGTTTGCAGGCGGTCAAGAGCATCAACCACAGAGGTAACAGCACTATCAAAACCGAAGGTCATCGCCGTTGCCTGCAGGTCGTTATCGATTGTCTTCGGCACTCCCACAACATTGAAGCCTTCATGATTCATCTGCAGCGCTGTGGTTAGCGAACCATCACCACCAATAACAATAAGCGCCTCGATGCCGAGTTGATTGACGTTCTCCCTAGCGGCATCGATAATGCCCCTTGGTATTTTGGCGATATCTCCTTCGCCAACTTTGGCCGCAAAGTGCCCTTTATTGGTTGTTCCAAGAATAGTTCCACCCAGTTTAGCAATGCCTATCGTGTCATTAGGGGTCAGCTTAATGTAGTCGCCACCTTCAGGCAGCAAGCCTTCAAACCCATCGATAAAACCATACACCTCCCAGCCTAGCTTGTCGGCAGCACCGACAACCCCATTAATGACCGCATTCAACCCGGGGCAATCGCCGCCGCTATTTAAAACCCCTATTTTCATATCTAATCTAGTCGCACTATAAGCGCGGTACTGTGAGTAGCTCTTTCCGCTTTGCCGAAACTATAAAACCATCCGCGGCCCACTGGTCATATAATGGCCATGCTTGAGAAATCAATTCTTTGGAGCGTGCTATTCTGTCATCGCTACCCAGCACGACGACTACAAGGTCACGTTTTCGGATTTGTGAACGAGTATCGTCAATTTTGCGAACTACAGGACTACGGTGAACATGGAGACTCACACACTGGCCCGCAGCAGCACTCATGCCAGTCTTGGTGCCGTTGACGCCATTCGTCCCCAGTAAAGAATTGTCATTTTTAAGAAGGTAGGAGCGTTTTTCGCCGCTAATATTAACGATGGCAACCTGACGACTCGGTTGCTTTACGTAGAATGCAAACCCGACATCTCGCATCACATGCACGCTCAAGCGAGCAATATCGGAAGCCGTGGAGTAGCCCCTGCTCTTTGCATCCAAGCCGTGGACATCAGTGAACCGAGTGCGACGCATTCCAAGCGACTTGGCTAGTTGATTCATTTCATAAACGAAGGTCCTGTGCGCATCCCCTTGGATTTGTCGTTTAAACAGAATCGACTGCCCCACATGGACAGCTAGGGTGTGGGCTGCAAAGCTGTCGGAGCCAAGCAGTGCAGCATAAAGAGCATCCCGAAATAGGATGCGATCTCCTGGGACAAGCTGCATAGGATTAGGGCCTGTTAAAAGTAATGCACTCTGCGGCACCGAAATGTAAGTGGAAAGACTCGTTCCTGAGAGATTTGCCCAATCAAGAGCTACTCTGGTAGCGGCAACTTTCGTCAGACCCGCTACCGGCCGTTTCTTTTCCGTATTATAAGCCAACAGCACGCGTCCTGAGTTCGCCTCCATTACGAGGTAGCTCTCAGCAGCTTGGCCAGAAATCGAGGTGCATGCGAATAGGCCAAAGGCCAAAAGAGTCAGAAACTTCATATATAATTCAAAATGGCAGTGCCGTGGCAAACATACTCGCAACCAGCCATCTGACAACCTCGTAATACGTCCTTGTATAATTGAACTTACAGCATATGTTGCGCCGTCAGCAATTATCATGCACGTTGTTACAATTGACATTACCTCACTTACCAAAAGCTCCGTATTTATTACTCGGGCGAGGTTGGGTTGTATCCGTGCATGTCAATTAGTGAAGCAGCCAAGGACAAACACGGCCGCTTACAAAATCCTGACGAACCAACAATCCGCTCTAAACAGAGCTGGAGCGTCAATCATGGCTCCCAAGCTTGAATCTCATTATGGTAAATTCAGTTGCGTAATTAAAGCAACATACACTTACCTCTCAAAGCTTGCGGCAATCGAAAATGTAAATGCCACCATGCCGATACGCTCCGAACAATCCAAAACGACTTATAACAATGTCTCAAGAAAACAACAACAACTCCCGCAGTGGCGGGGGGCAGGGCCGCCAAGGTGGCAACAACCGTAATAGAAATCAGAACCGAAACAGAAACCATAACAGGAATCGTAGCAACCAAGGTGGCCAAAAGCGTCATGGCAGTGGCCAGCGCCGTCGCCAACCAAAGCCGGCACCCCTAACGACCTGGGAAAAGCTACTCAAGTTCTTCGGTCTCTACAAAGCGCCTACACGTCCACCACGCAGAAGGCCCGAATCTGGTAATGCTCCTAAGTCAAATGTGCGCAACGCTCGTGACAACAAGCAAGACACAAATAAAAAGCAACCTAGTGGCCCCGTGCCAGCAAGAGGTAAAGGCGCCGGTGAAAAAGGCAAAAACTTCCCTGTAGAGACACCTCGTCTCTACGTTGGAAACTTATCCTATGACGCCAACGAGCACGACCTAGAGGAGCTCTTTAAGGGTATCGGAACAGTCAAGAATGTGGAGATCATCTACAACCGCCACACACATCGTTCCCGTGGTTACGGCTTTATCCAGATGCTCAACATTGACGATGCTGAACAAGCTGTTGAAGTATTACACGATCAGCCTTTCATGGGGCGCGACATGATTGTCAATGGAGCCAGCTCCAAGCCTGCTGAGGCAGACGAGGATGCTGCACTACCTGCATCAGAATAGCCTTAAACTGCTAAGAAATATCAAACCAACTAACCCGCTTGTGAGTTCATCTCCAAGCGGGTTTTCTCTCCCCCATAATCACCCCAATGATCGAACCAATTTACATTTGTGGCCCGACAGCCTCTGGGAAATCGACATTGGCAATCGAGCTTGCGCGGCTACACGACGGAGAAATCGTAAATGCCGATGCTTACCAGCTCTATAATGGCATAGAAATCATCTCTGCCGCACCTAGTAGCTCAGAACGAGAACAGGCCACACATCATCTTTACGGCGTATTGAAGCAAGATGAATTGTGCGATGCGATGCAGTTTCGTGAAATGGCACTCGATAAGATCAAAGAGATTCAATTACGTGGTAAGCTGCCGGTTGTTACCGGTGGTTCTGGGCTTTATCTTAAATTTCTCAGCCACGGACCATCACCTGTCCCATCCGGTGATGACGACCTGCGCGATAAGCTCGAAAAAGAAAGCGATGGAGTATTAATCGAAAAGCTCAATCGACTTGACCCAGAGGGGGCAGCTGCAACTAATCTGAAAAACAGGCGTTACGTAATTCGGGCGCTCGAAATTTGCATACTTAGCGGACGTAAAATGTCAGAAGTAAAAAATGATTGGAAGCTGCGGAGCTCTGAGGTCGAGGCACGGTTACGCGGAGCCTACTTACAGTGGGATAGAGATCTATTAAGAGAGCGCATCAACCATCGAGTTGATGAGATGCTGGCTGGCGGATCTATCGATGAAGTAGCGGCATTAGAAAATGCCTCAGTAACTTGCAAAAAAGCAATCGGCGTTCCTCAGATAGAGGCTTATTTGAAAGGCGACATAGATCTTAATGAATGCAGAGAGCGGATTGCGGCAGCTACACGCCAATACGCTAAAAGACAACGCACTTGGTTTGGTAAAGAGAAATGGCTTACCCCCTGCCCCATCGATACAGGAACTAATATAAACAAACTGGCCTCAGAACTTGGGCACAATCTACTTATTGATTAGTCATCACCTTTTTTTAGTGGTCGCTGATTACCTGATATCAGTCCGATAAATTGTTTCGGCACTAATCGCACCGAGTAACCCGTCGCAACTAGCGAAACCAATGCTAGCAATGTGAATTGTAGACTGTGGGGTAAATCAAATTTAGCCATTAAGCCCTGCGTGACCACTGCCAGTAAACCGGAGATGCAGTCTAGCAGATTCAAGCCTGCTATGATTCTCCCTCGTTTTTCAGGCGGGCATAGGTCTTGAAGAAAAGCATTAAGAGGAACGAGCAAAGTAGCGCCGCCTGCCCCAGCGATGGCGATCCACAATTTAATCCATGAAGATTCAATCGGGGTCATGGCGAGTGCTATGGAACCGCATGCCATCATCAGCCCGCCTATTGGAACTAATCCCAGCTGTATATTTCTTCTGCATATAATGGAGCTTATGAAACCACCAGCGGCGATACCGCCACTGGCTGCAAACATTAACCATGCGATATCTGTGCCAAAACCCAAACCACCACCTGAAGTATCCTTACCCATTTGAATAGCGGCAAGATTTAAAAACCCAGCAAACCCCCAAAAGAAAGCAATCCCCACTGAGCTCAACCTTATGCGCCGATCTTCGCATAAATCTTTCAGCTGTGAAAAATGCTCCCACAAGATTTTCAACTCAAAGTTTCTTTTTCCCATCGCGGGCTTTTTCTCAATACCATAGGAGAGTAAAATAGTCGGAATTGTCGCTGCTGTGATGATCAATAAAGGTACGAAAGCAGCCGTCCAACCATTGGAAAGATCTCCTGGCTTCTCTCTTTCCAGCTCGATTAGATTGATATCAAACCACCAACTGGAGAGCACTTGCCCTATGCAAACCGCAAGCACGACTGACATCTCCAAAACCCCACTTGCAAAGCCTAGCCTATCGTGTCCCACCAACTCCTTAACAATCCCTCTTTTAGCTGGACTGAGGATAACTGACTCAACCGATAGCAGGAAAAACCCAAAAACCGCTAACCACAAATTCTGATAATAAACGGCGCATAATATGCAGAGGAAAACGGCAAACTGCAGAAAAATAGCGCTACGAATAACACTAGTTTTACTAAATCTATCCGACAGCCAACCTGCAATGGGGGCAAATAAAATAAAGGGCAGGACGATCAAAGCCCCTAGCACATATTCTAACCCGCTAGCTGAAGGGATGCTACTAGTGCTAACTAATAAGCCACCCAGCGGAATAAGCAGAAATTGCGCGGCCTTATCATTAAATGCATTTTGAGTCTGCAGAACAAATAAGCTATAGAACGACACCCAATTGCGTCGCGTAGGTTTAACTTGATTCTGAGATGCAGACACTTGGTATTCATGCCAGACGTGTCGGAAAATGCTAGTTTATCATTTGGACTTTTTTCTAGCCTCGCTACTTTTGTCTATGTTGATATAATAATAATCAACATTACATCAGTCACACGACTCACTCTTACATGCTTGCAATCAGAGCTATTGCTTTATACTTAGGGAGAGCTCAGGCCACTCTTTAGCTACTATGAATTTCTTAAGGTATCTTATTTTATCTGTAACAACTGCACTTCTTTGCAGTCATTGCAGTGGGCCATCAAGTTCAAATGGCCTGCAACAAGAACCCTATAAGGCACTTCATGTCAATCCGTTCAGTCCTGGCAACTATCATCATTTCCGAGCCCAAAAAGGCTATCCGAGAAATTATGATATTTGGAAAAACAAGAAAGTCCTCGCTCGAACGAATGAGTCGAATTCTAGCATCAGAATTGATTTGTCTGAGCAGCGAGGCTATTTGATGAATGATACCCAACTAGCGATGGACTACCCGGTTGCTACCGGCCGTTCAGCTTTCCCTACACCGCCCGGGAAATATATGGTTCTTGAAAAAATAGAATCGGGCAAACGCTCAGCAACTTATGGGAAAATCTATGATGCCGAGGGTGAATGCATCAATGCAGACGCCGACAGCAGGAAAGATATTGTCCCTCCTGGAGGTAAGTATGTTGGTGCTGAAATGCCCTACTGGATGCGTATCAGCTGGGATGGCATTGGCATGCACAAAGGGCGCGTCCCACGCCGCCCAGCGTCTCACGGTTGTATTCGAACCTACTATAAAGTCGTCTACACTGTATTCTCAAAGGTAAAGGTCGGCACACCGGTGACGATTGTCCCTTGAGCTAATTACGAGGTCGCGAGCACATTATCAAGCATGAGGCTACATCAGCTCGATGCCGAATCGCTTCATAATCCATGCGGTGAACACAAACAAGCATGCGGTTAGCAAACAACCCGCGAGTAACGACCAGCCATAGTGAATGCCCTTGCGAAGCATCCATGGCATTAGCAAAAACATGGGCATCGTAGGTATTACATACCAGAAGGTATAATAAGCATGATTGGCAATTTTCTCCGTTTGCTGTGCTCCTTTTAGTTCGAAAAACATCCACGTCATAGCCAAGACAGTGACCATCGGAAGCGCAGCAATGAGTGCCCCCAGTTTATCACTCCGACGAGCAACCTCAGAAATCAGAACGACTAAGCCCGCGGTAATCAGATACTTTAAAATAATCGGCATAAACTTCTCCTTGGAGTAGGCACATTAGAGCGTATTATATCAGCATGATGCAAGCATATCTCGCTACCGCAGTTCTCACGGTAGTCATCCTACAGTCCTCTCTGGTATCATGCGCCCCAACAGCCAAAACCTCTTATCCACAAACGCAGGATATAATGGTGTCAGCACAAGCTCAGCCAACGAACAAAAGCCTCTCAGCAACAGCCAAGCAAAAGATTGGCAACAAAATCTGGCAAAATGAATCTGGGGGATCACACGCAGGACTCACTCATTGGAACACCGGTGAAGAGTTTCCGTCCATGGGGATAGGACACTTCATATGGTATCCACATGGTTTTGATGGGCGCTGGACTGAATCGTTCCCCCTTTTCGTAGCATATGCAAACCACCACAAGCCAGCAAGTGTTCCTGAGTGGATTAAGTCGAACAAACATTGTCCGTGGCCAGACAAGGCATCTTTCACGCGCGACTTCGATGGCCCTAGGCTAAGAGCGCTTCGCCGCTGGTTAGCCAATAACATATCTCTTCAAACTGACTACATTATTAAAACGAGCAGAGAAGCGCTTGCCAACATTATGGGCTCTGCACCAAGTCATCACAAGAATCGGATCTGGGCAAATTATCAAAAAGTATCACTAACAGCGCATGGCACTTACGCCCTCATCGACTACGTCAATTTCAAGGGAGATGGCACCAACCCAGGCGAAAGATACAATAATCAGGGATGGGGCCTAATGTGGGTCCTCATGGAGATGCGGGATACGACAAATGGAAATACAGCGGCATCAGAATTCGCAGCGGCAGCCAAACGTTGCTTAGATCGCCGCATCAAAAACTCGCCAAAATCACGAGGCGAAAAAAGGTGGCGTGCTGGATGGCATAACCGATGCGACACATACGCAGAGCCGCTATAGCTGAGCATGACCTTAAAGGTTCTACTTGAGATCGAGCGCACGCGCCCCATTAGGGAAGCGCTAGTATTGTGTCACGGGTAAGCTCAATAGGTCCTTTGGTGCTCATTTTCCCCATGCCATTCATAATGGGATTTACCATGTCGATCTCACCGATCATCTTCATCATGAGTGGGATTTGGTGATCTAAGGATTGCAGCATTTTCACCTTGCCCGCAATTCGCATTTCCTTTCCCTTGGGCTCGCTACCAATAAGGTCAAAGTTGGCAAGGATTTCGGCGCAGATGTAGCCATCATGGATGACTATTGAGCGAAAAGAGACTTCAAAGTGACCATCCATTTCTTCAAGCCCACCGGCATAAGAATTTAGTTTTGATGGCTTAACCCTCCATGACTCACCTATTTTTCGTGGTATGGTGCCTAATATTGCTCTGTTGTTGTAGCCATCTATCAGTCTGGTTAATTCTTCAATACGAAGAATCTGCCCGGGTGACGCTTCTGAGTCAACGAGTGCTCCAACCCATTGCTTTTCTGATCTTGTGAATACAATTGTTTGTTGATGCATAGGACCAACCCCGTGTGGTTGAGGTGTGGGTTGACCGTTAATCATCGCCCGACCGGAGGTGAGATCCTTCTTGAACTCAGTCTTTACGCTATCATTGCTGATGTAATCAGACACATACTCTCTTTCGAAAATGCGCGTTGTGATACCACTCATTTTTTGATCGCGTATAACAACATTGACTGCAGCATCGACAATAGACCTCTTTTCTTTGGTAGCCGAAGTAGCGCCAGTCGGAATAAGCGCCTGGCCACCAGACAAGACATGAGACATTGTAAAAAGTTCCTCTGGAACTTGATCACCGACAGAAATAGAATCGACGACGAGTTCCTCCCCACATGAGCAAATCAAAAACATGCTCATCATGACTAGCGGGATATTTTTAAGATTGAGATACATTTCCTGCTTAGCAAATTAAAATCACGAGCGCCTGCGAGGTCTGCGACTCATTACCTTGCGCAAAAGCCAGACAGGCAATGAGCTCATCAAGGCTGCCATAAAAGCTATTTTTCTTCCAGGATAGTGTCGTGCCTTGCCCTTTTGCAGGGAAACAATAGCCTCCTCTACTACCTGCTTAGCCTCAACATATACCGACTCACCACCTGGAGTTACGTTGTTGGGCTCATGGCGCTGAGCTACTTTGCCGAAGCCTGTGTGCACTGGTCCCGGGCATAAAGCTAACACATTGATGCCATGCTCTATCATTTCAATTCGAAGAGCTTCTGAAAAACTCGTCACGTATGCCTTGGTCGCAGCATAGACTGCAAAATCTGGAATCGGTAAAATACTCGCAAGTGAACTCACATTGACAATACTACCTCCGCGCTGATTGATCATACCCGGCAGTAAGGCGTGAGTGACGTGTGTCAAAACCTCCATATTGAGGCGCGTCATCGTCTCTACCTTTTGCCAATCAGACGATACAAAATCACCATAGTCCCCTATGCCTGCATTGTTAATAAGCAGGTCTGGGTCCAGGCCTAATAAATGCACAGCTTCCAAAAAATCTCGCAGCTGATTATCATCAACAAGATCCGACTGCAGGCTGTGAATCTTTACGTCGGAAACGTCTTTTTTAATTTCAGACGAGAGTGCCTCGAGCAGCTCACCACGGCGAGCAACAAGAACGAGAGCCTCTGAAACAGGTGCTAATTGGCGAGCAAATTCGGCGCCAAGACCCGATGAGGCTCCTGTGATCAAGGCACACTTATATAATTTAGAGGGCACGATCTACTAATTGAATTATGATGCTGACGCTTGTTGTTCCTGTTTGGGATCAACTTGAACTACACGTAAGGGCAACCGCTGAATAAGCTCCTCATCAATGCTCACATCGATGAAATAGACACCTGGCTCAGTAAACTTTAGACCTTGAAGATTGAGAATCAAATTGCGATGCAGGAAAGGCACCTCCTCTGGCAAATCAACGGGTATATCAGCCTTGATCGGCATCTTCGCATCTAGAGACTTACCATCCCCGTCGATGATGTTTACCGTAAACTTGTGAGCCCCGTTATCTTCGGGCGTAATGCACAAGCGAAGAGCTAGACAACAATGAGGTTGAACGATCGGCAGTGCGGGTGCTGCCAACACGTCGATAGTTCCTGAAATAACCATTTTGCCGTTATAATCGGCGGCGAAGTCACATAGAGTAGCGATTTGAATATCCATAATTAAAAGAAAGTGAGTTAGTAGATGTTAAAATTGAGTGAAATGAAGTGAAACGTTTATTGGGTAGCATCCTGAGATTCGATTTGATCTAGACGAGCACGTAAATTTTTGACCTCTTGTGCTAATTTCGGCAAACGTGCTATGTGAGCTAGTTTTTTTTGCTCTTCCCTGAGAGGTCTTGCGGGCATCCCTTTGTAAACCATGTCGCCTTTTAGGTCTTTGAGCGCTCCCGTCTGAGCGGTGAGAACAGCTCGGTCATGAACCTTAATATGCCCTCCTACACCCGCTTGGGCTGCCAAAGTAACGTAGTTTCCGAGAGAGCTGCTACCAGCCATTCCTGACTGAGCGACAACCAGGCAGTGTTTGCCGATTCGAACGTTGTGAGCGATTTGAACGAGATTATCGATCTTGGATCCCTCGCCAATGACTGTCTTTCCAAACCTAGCCCGATCTATCGTGGTATTCGCTCCTATCTCGACGTCATTCTCTAGCACGACAACGCCAACCTGATCAACTTTCTCATGCTTGCCATCGATGAGCTCATAGCCGTAGCCGTCAGAGCCGATGACACAGCCAGGCTGTAGGATAACGCGGTCACCCAGCACACATTGTTCACGTACCGTGGCATTGCTATGGACGAGGCAGTCGTCACCGATTTTAACTCCGATACCAATGACTGAGCCTGTCCCGACCTCAGTACCATCTCCGATGACAACACCTGACTCAATAATAGCGCCCGCTTTGATGGAAACTTTGGTGTGATCAAATATCACGTCATCAGCAACGATTGCGCCATCAGCGATGCCCGGGATAAAATCACGACCAACAGATACGAAATGCTTTACTACTTGAGCAAAAGCCAGTGAGGGGTTTTCAACTTCTACCAGAGCAACCTTGTCGCTAGGGCATGGCCCCGATACTATCCCTTGCGGTATGAGCACTACCCCAGCACCAGTCTTTAGGTAGTCCTGATGATATTTTTCATTGCCAAGAAATGAAACGTCTGTTTGCTCGGCTTCATCCAAGGCTCCCATATTCCCAAATTCAGATACAGCACCTGAGCGAACAATTTTGCCACCTGTCAAATCTGCAAGCTCTTGTAATGTTAGTTTCATGTTTTAATTGTTAATGGGCTTGGGTTGAGCTCCTTGGTTGAGTTGCATGATGATGGTGTCAGTGATATCAACAGAACCCTCAAGATGAAGAAAAAAAGGAAGGTTCTGGGTGGTTTCACCCTTCATCTCGATAACCATGTCGTAGTCATTCTGTTTTGCGAAAACTTTAATCCTATCATGGATGCGTTTCAGAATTGATTGAGAGGTTGTTTTTTCCATCTCCGTTAATTTAGTTTGTTCACGCTTAACATAAGCAACTCGCTCCCGCTCTAAGGCCTTAATTTCTCTACCGATGTTTTTGTAGGAGGCATCTACTTCAGCTTTCTCAACAGAGCTCATCGTCCCCGCTTTTTTCTGATACTGCTCAGATAAATCTCGTTGCTTTTGAACAAGATTCTTTATGACCTTCACACGCCCCTCATTTTTTACGGTAAGTGACTTTTTTAGGTTTTCAATTTTGTCTTCGAAACGAATGGTGAAATCCCAATGATTAAAGATCTTTCCTACATCCACGGAAGCCACTTTCAAATCGTGACCCTGCACTAAGTCAGCAGACAACATAATTGAAATAAGTAGAAAAAAGGCTAATTTCACAACAAAATGCATACTTTGCAACAAGGTAGCAGGCAAGCATTATGCTGGATTCTTTGTCACTATGTGCTTTCCAGAGAACGTGTATTCACATAGCACCTGTGACGTCACCTCTTGTAACTGACAACATCAAGCCGAACAAATCATGAATCCCTCAACGTCTGAAAATATTATCCCTAAAGACACCGAACTGCTGGCACCTGCAGGTTGTTTTCCTTCCTTGCAGGCCGCCATCGATAATGGCGCCGACTCTGTCTACTTTGGGCTCGCACAGCTCAACATGCGCGCTCGGGCTAGAAGATCATTCAACGTGCCTGACCTGAAAGACATTATGAGCCGTCTCCATGATGGTGGAGTTAAAGGGTGCCTTACCCTGAACACCTTACTCTACGAACATGACTTAAATCTTGCTCGCAAAATGCTGGAGACAGCAAAGGAACACGAAGTAGATGCTGTCATCCTCTCAGACATGGCGGCCATGCAAATGGCCAACGAGCTAGATCTCGAAGTTCACTTGTCGACCCAACTTTCGCTTTCAAACTACGAGTCGGTTAAATTTTACGCCCCTTACTGTGATCGTGTGGTCCTGGCTCGCGAACTCAACCTCAAGATGATCAAGTCGATCTACGACAAAATCAAAGCCAATGGTCTGGTCGGCAAAGCTGGTCGGGAAATGGAAATTGAGGCCTTTGCTCATGGAGCACTTTGCATTGCTGTCTCTGGCCGCTGCGGCATGAGTTTATTTACCTCTAATGCGTCAGCAAACCGTGGAGCTTGTGAGCAGAACTGCCGTAAGGAATATACCATCACTGACAGCGAATCAGGCAAGCAGCTCAAAATAGACAATCAATTTATCATGAGCCCTAATGATATCGCCACCCTTGATTTCATGGATGAGTTCCTAGGTGCAGGTATCAAGGTCCTTAAAATCGAAGGGCGCGGGCGAAGCCCTGAATATGTCGCTACGGTAACGAAAGCTTATCGCAAAGCTATCGACGCGGTTCATGCGGGTGAGTTCAACAAGGAATTCGTAAAGTCACTCTATCCTCAACTCGAAACAGTATACAACCGCGGCCTCTCCAGTGGCTATTATCTAGGTCGTGAACAAGGCTGGGCTGCTGATTATGGCAACAAGTCCAAGCGCCGTAAGGTTCTGGTGGGTAGCGTCGCTCACGCTTACCGAAAAGCGAGTGTTATTGAGGTGAGATCCTCTGCAACTACCCTTGAAAAAGGAGATGATATTCTCGTTATCGGCAACTCCACAGGTGTGATAGAAGGAAAGGTGGATCAAATGCGCGTCATGCAAGATGACGGCAACATGAGCGATGCTGAACAATGCAAGAATGGTCAGACATTAACGCTCAAGGTTGAAGGCAAAATCCGATCAAACGATAAGGTATATAAAGTAGTCGACGCCTAATCCAATCAGCTGGAAGATGATAAAGATCCGACACAAAAAGCCAGAGTGTATCGGTTGCAAGTTGTGCGCTGACGAGGCCCCTCAGTATTTCCAGATGGATGATGAAGGCTTGGCACAACTGCTGCATTCGAGCCAGCAAGGCGTCTTTCAGATAGCTGACGGGTTTGACGAGGACCTTGAGGATCTAAAAAGAGCAGAAGAAGGATGCCCCGTGGATATTATCCACATTCAGGATTGAAACAGCCCTGAGCATGGGACAAAAAAACGCGAGGCCCGCCCATTGGCAAACCTCGCGTTATAAATATTACGGGTAAAATCTGTCTAGATTAGTTCAGCCACTGCCTCGCGCTCGTCACGGAGCTCCTGTAAGGTAGCGTCTACTTTACCACGAGAGAATTCGTCAAGCTCTACTCCAGGGACAACATCCCAGCGCCCATCGGCGTCGACGCGAATGGGCATAGATGCGATTAAGCCAGCATCAATACCATAAGAACCATCTGAGCAAACACAGACGCTGGTCCAGTCACCCTCAGGTGTTGGAGTAGTCAGGCTGCGCACTGTGTCGACAACTCCATTAGCAGCAGAAGCTGCTGAAGATGCTCCACGAGCTGCAATAATAGCGGCACCGCGCTGTTGCACTGTAGAGATAAACTCGCCTTGGAGCCACTCGGTGTCAGTGATAACATCAGTTACTGGCTGGCCTTTGATTTTTGCGTTGGTGTAATCAGGATACTGAGTAGCAGAGTGGTTACCCCAAATACAAAGGTTAGTTACATCACTGTTATGGCAACCAGCTTTGGCTGCAAGTTGTGACTTGGCACGATTCTCATCGAGGCGAGTCATTGCAAAGAAGCGATCATTTGGCACACCATCCGCATTGTTCATAGCGATCAATGCGTTAGTATTGCATGGGTTACCCACGACAACTACTCGAACGTCATCGGCTGCATTTGCAGCAATAGCTTGGCCTTGACCGGTGAAAATGCCACCGTTGATCTTCAACAGGTCACCACGCTCCATCCCGGGACCGCGAGGCACAGAACCAACGAGCAAGGCCCAGTTGGTTCCCTTGAAGCCCTCATTGAGGTCACTAGTTGCTACGATGTCATTGAGTAAAGGAAAAGCACAGTCATCGAGCTCCATGATAACTCCGTGAAGAGCCTTCATGCCTGGTTCGATTTCAATGAGACGCAAATTTACTGGTTGGTCAGGGCCGAACATTGCTCCAGAAGCAATGCGGAAAAGAAGTGCGTAGCCGATTTGACCGGCGGCACCTGTGACTGAGACGGTGATTGGTGTTTTCATAAAATAATAGTAGTGGGCACGCAATATTCACACCCAGAGGCGAAGGTCAAACCGATATCCCGTCTTTTGACCAGAAAACTTACTAGTGCTGAGAAGCATGAAACTCCCTAGAATGAATAACATCGAGTTGTATTTGGCTGCTTAGCGCATCGACTGAGCTGAATTTTTGCTCTGATCTTATATAATCAAGAAATTCCACTTCCATTGTCATCCCGTAAATTTCTGCGTCGAAATCAAGAAGGTGGACCTCCAACATGCGTTTCGCTTGTTCCCCTTCAACCGTTGGTCTCATACCTAAATTGCCCACCCCATTGATGGTATCCCCATTTGCCAGAGTCACGGAAACGCACCAAACTCCATCTATCGGAAGCTGTTCATTAAAAACCTTTAAATTGGCCGTTGGGAAACCAAGCTGACGACCTAGCTGCCGTCCCTTAATCACCTCTCCTAAAACGGTGTATCTCCTGCCAAGCATGGCCTCTGCAGCAGCCATATTACCATCACGTATCGCTTGCCTAATCCTTGTGCTGCTTACCCTCTCGCCATTGAGCATGACCGCTTTACTGCTATCGATCGTAATGCCTTCCTCCTTGCCCATATGCTGAAGCATCAAGATGTCCCCACGCCTTTTTTTACCGAACTTCCAGTCTTCGCCGATTGAAATCGTCCTAAGGTCATGACACGCAGCTACCAATGAACTCAAAAAATCCTCTGCCTCAACGTCTGCGAATTCTTTTGTGAAATCAACGACGATCATGAAATCAACGCCCAGATCATTGAGCAACTCACGCTTGTGATTTAATGAAGCAAGGATTCTGCGTGGGGCAAGCTCTGGCGCGAGAATTCTGATCGGATGTGGTTCGAAGGTCAACACGCCTGAAAGCCCCCCTTCTTTGTCTGCGGCCTCTACCGCTGTGCTTATGACTTGCTGATGACCAATGTGAAGGCCGTCAAACACACCCAAAGCAAGATGCAGTGACTCTTTGACAGCAGCTAGGTCAGCTATATTTGTTATCAGTTTGGTCATGGATACCCGTCGAACTGCATACTTCACCACCCTGATATGCAAAGGATAAAAAAACGCCCAACCCCTCTTTGAGGGTGTGGGCGCTTGATGATTCTATGGACAGGCTATGCTTACTCAGAGCAGCATGACTTCTTGCACTCAGAAGCACATGATTTGTCTGAACAGCAGCCTTTGGATGCGTCGCTTGAGCAGCATGACTTTGCGGCGCATGCAGTCTTACAGTCAGCAGCACCACCAGTAGCGGCACATGAACTAAGTGCGAATGCAGAGATAGCTAATGCTGACATGAAGGATATTTTTTGGATTACTTTTTTCATCGAATTATTGTATTGTTATTTGGGTGATGTGCTCGTCTGACGTAGTTACCGACGGACTTCGCACATGAGAGTATTGAGCTTACTAATTTATTCCACCAAAAATTAAGAAATATCAAATTTTCATTTTTTAAGTTGCGTGGAGATCGGTTGTGTTCCCGTTGGCGCAGGCTTAGCAGCTGGTATTTTTTTGAGTTTCCACTTAGATTCATTGATTCCATCTAGTGGAAGGTTGTAGGTTATTTTGTAACTGTTTGACCGCGCATCATAATCCGTTTGCCAGAAATCATTGCCATGAACGGATTGATCAAGTTTCTGCTCCTTTCCATCAAGGATACGATAGAGTCCATAGCCATGAGGCGAGGGCAACCCCTCAAAGCGTATTGGCACACAGCCTACTCCACCCTGAATCGTAGCCACTACCTCTGGTTTTTCGACTGAAATAATAACAGGGTAATTATGCTTTAGCGCGCCACCCTCAACTGTGACTCTTAAGTTGTTCCCCTTCGCTTCGCGGTGTGTCGTCTGCCATGATGATGGCAAAGCTTTCAAATGCTGCCTGTATGCTTCGTTAGGACCATAATAATCATCTGCACTGCGGTGTAGTGTAATCCATTCTAGTTCAGCTGAAACCTTATCCCCAGGAGCAAATTCTGCAACACCTTCTGGGGCACTAAGATAAAAATCTAAGCTAGCATGCTGGTCTTTACTCACCCAAAATACAGGGCATTCAATCGTGGGGTTGTTGTATACCTTCCCCCCAATCACTGCTTTATAAGAGCGTATTACCATAGCGCGATAGCCTGTTCCCCAGTCTCGGTCACTTTCATGGTATGCCCCAGGGAAAGAGACCCACCACGGCCCAGGCCCGCTTAATGTAGTCCTTGGAATAAACGCAGTCTCGCGCTTCAGCCCTTTAGGAACTGTCTGCTCATTGATTAAACCGTTCACATTACCGTAAGCCACTTTGGGCGTTATATAACCGCCTGTTCTCCCCATCTTAAAGAGCCATCCACTGGCGTCGGTCTTCTTATTAAAGCTGTAGTCCAAGGTCGTGAAGGTGCGCGCATAATCATCAGTTCTCAAAGTGCGCACTGTAGAATCGACGTTGATTTCTTTCTGCGCGCCATAAGCGCCGCCATACTTAACCTCTGTCAAGCAAGGACCATGAGATAAGTAAGCTGTTTTAACGCCATTGAAGAAGTGTTTTTGTTTTTTCTCATCATTAAGCCCAAGCCAATCACCTCCCCAGCCTGCATCTGTCCACTGCCATTTTTCACCATTTTTCCCATTTCTGGACATTAACATCCTAACATCGGTGACAGCAACATCCACACAACTCATATCAATATCCATACAGTAGGTTTCACCCCAGCAGCCAATTGCCAATTGATCCCAGCGACCGTGCCCACCATAGCCAACCAAGGATAGCTGTGCATGTGAAGCAGATGGCAACTTACCATAAAAACCGTAGACAAATTTCAGTTTATATTTTGATACCCCCTTGACGGCGGGCAACAAGACATAGGCACGAAGATAGTCCCCCATACCGCTATTGTGCCAATTTTTGCTGATCTGAACTGGAATACCCGTGGGGCTACCTTTTTCATCACATAAAATAGGGCAAACTCCAGTGATGTTGGCACAGCCAAAAATCTCCATCAAGAAAGGAACCTTGTCACCATTACTAGAATCCACTGTGATGTCTACCTCGTCATAATCACGTATATCATTGTATCCCGACTTCCCCTTTCGCTTCGGCCTTTTGATCGATGCAACATTACAACCAAAATCATCTCGATAATCTACCTGCAATGGCTTGTTGTGAAGCATTGATGCCTGCACTTTATACCCGCTGCGGCCAGCATTAGAAAGCCCGCAATGGAGTGTGAATTTCTTGTTTTGCCCAACCCCCCATGGGTCAGATACCGATTTTTCAACAGCCCATTTTTTACCACTGCCATTAAAGGATATACGGACCTTCGAGTTTTGCCATAATGGCAACTTTAAATCGGGAGCGTTTTCGAAGTTGTTTACATAAGTGAGATTGGGTCCTCCTACTTCTTTGTTTGGATGACGCGCATGTCTTATTAAGCTATTCTGATCCAGCACCTTATTCCACAACCTTAACTGATCGACAATAATATGTGCCGATGAGCCTCTGTTGTCCGCTTTGCGTCCTATGCGCATATCGCTATTACCCAGCACTCTCTTTTTATTAACCTCAATCGAGTTTTGTTCGCGACCGTTCAGGTATACCGCCAGCTTTTTACCGTCATAAGTCATCGCTACATGAATCCACTTATCTGCACTCAAGGAATGTCGGTTTGTTCTTATTTCGCGGTAGTTGCGGCGATCTACACCACCTATATTAATGCCTGCGGTGATGCTGTCGCCCTTGATTCCAATACCGAAGTATCCCTCGGATCCTTCGTTGCCATTTTTTGAAAATACCCAGCTCCTATTTTTATGAATAGCAGCTTCAGGCACCTTAATCCACGCCTCAGCTGTAAACTGCTCATGCTCTAGAGTTGGCTGGTGTGGTATTAATAATGACTCCTTAAGTACCCCTTGCCCCTTGCCATTGAGCCCTTGTTGAACTCCGTCGACGAGCTCAATAGTAGGCTCCATCTCCAAGTTGAAAGTCACCGATTGAGGCCAAGCAACGACATCAAGTCTCGCATCTGTTATTAAGCGCCCACCTTGATCATCGGTGAATTCTAATCCGGCGAAATCATAGTGTTGAGTAAGTCTTGCTGATTCCCACATGCGAGCACTGAGCATTCGCCCCTCGGCTAATCGCTCTGCGACGGCACTGCAGCGCGTTGCTCTGTAAATTCTGCCATTTTGCTCGAATTCAATATTGAGCTGAGCGTCTGATAGTTGCCCCATCCTCGTGCTAGCACTATTTATTGCAGCTTCGTAATCAAGGGCCTCATTGAAAATCTCAAACTTAGGCTTATGAAGCTTTGCTAGGTCTAATGACAATCCATAATACCCTGTTTCCAGACACAGGACATCAGCGGATTGATTGTCTCTATGCTTACGCATACCATTTTGCCAGTATCCAAAGGTGTAATCCTGGACAGAAAGCTTGCCAGAATTAATCCCCGTAGTCTGTTGACTTACTCCCGCAGCTCCTGAGGGATTAGCCCATGAAAGTTGTGCAACAGCAGAAAAAATGACTGACCATATGAATGTATGGGATAAAAGAGTGAAACGTTTATGAATAGTCATGCGGGGCGGATATATTACACTTAACTTACTTATCGCAACGTCTGGATCTGTCATCAAAACAACAAATAATGAACATGTAAGCGATTAAACCCTTTGCGTCCCTGATAACCCCATGTGCAGACAGGCGCGTATAGCTCACAATCCTAGTTTATGCCTGTCATGATCCTTGACTCATCGCCCTCAGAGCACTAGCTTGCCGCCTCTAGCCGTTACCGGCAGACAAAAAATTGAGCCGTGCCTCAAACATTCAGACATCACACCCAAATAGACCCACTATTTAAAAACTAGATTTCCATTATGAATATCACCGTCGACAAACAGCCAGAATGCACAGCAACACTTAGTGCTGTGATCCCAGCAGAAAAAGTTCAAAGCGAACGCAAAAGTATTGTTACAGCATTTGGCTCTCAGGCCAAAATCCCTGGTTTCCGACCAGGTAAAACTCCTACTTCCGTCATAGAAAAGCGTTTCGCTAATGACATCAAGCAAGAGCTAGAATCACGTTTAATCAGTGCAGCCTGCAGCGAGGCCATGAAACAAGATGAAGACCTCAAGGTTCTCAACTTCAAAAACCCTGAAACTCTCGATCATGCAGACGATGGCACATTTAGTTTCGTTATGCCCATGATCCTAGCCCCTAGCTTTGATCTCCCTGACTACAAAGGTATCGAGCTCAAAATACCATCCACAGACGCCACCGACGAGGATGTGCAACGTGAAATTGATGGTGTAGCTGAGCGTTATTCCGAATATAACGACATTGAAGATCGCGCTGTTAAGGCCGATGACATTGCCGTTATCGATTTCTCATCTACCCTTGACGGCAAACCACTTGAAGAAGAACTTGGTGAGTCCGCAGGCATCCTCAACGGCAAAGAGGATTACTGGATCCAAATCAAAGAGGAAGCTTTCCTTCCAGGCTTCACCAAACAGCTGGAAGGAGCCTCTTGCGGCGATAAGCTCGAGGTCAAAAGCACCGTCGGCGATGATTTCCCAGTCGAGAAGCTACACGGCAAGGAAATCCTTTTCGATGTTACGATCAAGGGCATCAAGGAGCAAAAGCTGCCAGAGGTGAACGATACCTTTGTTGCTGAAACTCTGCAATTTGGTGAAGGCAAAACTTTAGATGATCTCAAAGAGCTCATCTCGGAGCAGATTTCACAACAAAAGAAGCAGCAAGCTGAAGAGGCCAAGGTGAACCAGATCGTCGAAAATCTGCTGGCTAAAGTAGATTTTGAACTTCCCGAAGAAATGGTCGCCGCTGAAGCACAGGGTAGTGCTGACGATATGGTTGCTCGCGGTGCTCAAGCAGGCATGAGTGATGAGGATATCGCAACACAACAGGTCGAAATCATTGCAGCAGCCCAAGTCCAAGCCCGCAACAATTTGAAAACAAACTTCATTCTACAGGAAGTGGCTCAAGCGGAAAAAATTGAAGTGAATGATGCTGAGGTTCTACAGCGCATCAATGCCATGGCCAAGCAACAGAAGAAGCCAGCGAAAACACTCATTAAAGAAATGCAGCGATCTGGACGCATTTCCAGCCTCAAAAGCTCCATCCTGATTGGCAAGGCCATTGACTTCCTCATCGAGAACGCGAAAATAGAAGAAGCTGACGTTGAAGTCGCCGAGGCGTAAATTAATTGTCAGCTAGCATGTTCCACTCAATCAATCTTACATCTGATCTCACCATGGATTCTACACCCAAAAACAACTACTACATCCCCACAGTCATCGAATCTGATGGGCGCGGCGAACGTGCCTTCGACATCTACTCACGCCTGCTTAAGGACCGCATCATATTCATTGGGACAGGCATTGATGATGGAGTAGCGAATTCGGTAATCGCTCAGATGTTATTTTTGCAGATGCAAGATCCTAAAAAGGATATTCATATTTACATCAATTCACCTGGCGGATCTGTCACGGCAGGTCTCGCCATCTATGACACCATGCAGTTTCTCACCTGTGATGTTAACACCTACTGCATAGGAATTGCAGCATCCATGGGTGCCGTACTATTGACTGCTGGCACGAAAGGCAAACGTTTTTGCCTACCCAACTCACACGTCATGATTCACCAAGTTTCTGGAGGAGCACAAGGAACTGCTGCCGATGTGGAAAGAACCATCGGCTTCATGTTCAACTTGAAGAAAAAGCTAAACGACATTCTTTCCAAGCATACCGGGAAAAGCGTCAAACAAGTGGAAAAAGATGCTGACCGTGACAACTACATGTCTGCTGAGGAATCAGCCAAGTATGGTCTCGTTGATAAGGTGCTAGAGAGCCGTAAAGAGCTACCCGCCTCAGATGACGCTGATGACGCAAAAAAATAAGACATTAGATCTATTTTAGGATAATATACAGGCGTGCTGGTGGTATTCGTTACCCTGCGCGCCTTTTTCTTTTGGCACGATTACACAAGTCGACAATTTCAGCTCAAGCAACTACCCCAATCAATCATGGCTCGATCATCTAATATTACAATGTGCTCCTTCTGCGGTAAAAGCCACTCAGAGGTTAAAAAACTCATTGCGGGCCCAGCGGTCTACATATGTGATGAGTGCATCGAAGTTTGCTCTTCTATCCTTGAAAAAGAACTTGGTGAAACGAAGCAAAAGGTCGCTGAAACCCAAATCAATACTGGTGACGTTCCTACTCCAGAGAAACTCTCAGGCAAACTCAATGAGTTCGTGATTGGCCAAGAACGCGCCAAGAAAGTTCTCTCTGTCGCTGTCTACAATCACTACATGCGCCTGCGGCAAAACAGTGCAAACCTTTCCGCTGATTTTGCTGACGTCGATATCGAAAAATCAAACATACTCATGCTGGGACCTACCGGCTCGGGCAAGACATTGCTGGCGCGCACTCTTGCTAATGTTTTAGACGTCCCCTTCACCATAGTAGACGCCACCACACTTACTGAGGCTGGTTACGTTGGAGATGACGTGGAAAATATCATCCTCAGACTACTCCAAGCCGCAGACTTTGATGTCGAAAGAGCGGAACGAGGTATCATTTACGTTGATGAGATCGACAAGATTGGCAGGACCACTCAAAACGTATCGATTACCCGTGATGTATCAGGTGAAGGTGTTCAGCAAGCCCTACTGAAAATTCTAGAAGGCACCATATGCAACGTCCCTCCTCAAGGGGGGCGCAAGCACCCACAGCAAGAATACATCCAAGTCAACACCGAGCGCATCTTGTTTGTTTGTGGTGGAGCTTTTGTTGGTATTACCGACATTATCAGCCGTCGCTTAGGTAAGCACGTATTAGGCTTCCATGAAGGAGAAGAATCAGAGGACGAAAAGAATTTTGATGCTATCGACTTGTTCGAAAAGGCTGAACCAGAAGATCTTCTCCACTTTGGCCTGATCCCCGAATTTATAGGTCGCCTACCTATCATCTCCTCACTGCGCGAGCTTACGATTGATGAATTAATTGAAGTGCTGACTCAGCCCAAAAACGCACTCATTAAGCAATACTCTAAATTGCTCGCCATGAGCGGCGTAAAACTAAAAGTCACCAAAGACGGACTCACCGCCCTTGCCGAGGAAGCTCTACGCCGTGGCACTGGCGCTCGTGCGCTTCGCGCTATTTTTGAGAAAATCATGCTCAACGTCATGTATGAAATTCCTGGCAGAGATGATATTGTCTCCGTCACGATCAATCGGGCTGTCGTTGAGGGTAAAAAGCCCCCTATCTTGCGCAAGAAACGCGCTGACGCAGCTTAATCTCCGGTTGCTCCCTGAGTAAGTGGCTTATGCATACGCCACGGGTGACCTGCTAAATGGCAGACATCCTGCTTGCATGTGGGGAGACATTGTCTATGTATGCGCCATGAGTTCACACATCATTAAAAATCACCTAGATCAACTAAAGCAATTCACAACTGTCGTTGCTGACACAGGCGATTTCGCCTCCATGGAGGAATATAAGCCTCAGGACGCAACCACTAATCCATCTCTCATACTCCAAGCGGCGGCCAAGCCAGAGTATAAGCACCTTGTTGAGCAAGCCATCAGTGAGCATTCTGATTCAAAACTTGCCGGCGATGATTTAATCGAAAGCATCATTGACCGCATCCTCATTCTATTTGGCCTGGAAATCTTAAAGATCGTGCCAGGTCGTGTATCAACTGAGGTTGATGCCCGTCTATCCTTTGATACAGAAGCAACTGTCACCAAAGCACTTCATCTTATCGCCCTCTACGAAGCCGAAGGCATTAGCCGTGATCGTATTCTTATTAAAATCGCTTCTACATGGGAAGGTATTCGTGCCGCCGAGCAACTCGAAAAAGAAGGTATCCACTGCAATCTCACCCTCCTGTTCGCATTTGCTCAAGCTGTAGCCTGTGCTGAAGCTGGAGTGCAGCTCATCTCTCCCTTTGTTGGTCGAATTTACGATTGGTATAAGAAAGATACCGGCATTGACTACCAAGGTGCTGAGGATCCAGGGGTTCTTTCAGTCCAAAAAATCTACAACTACTACAAGAAGTTTGGCTACAAGACAGAGGTAATGGGTGCATCATTCCGCAACTGTGGTCAAATCACCGAGCTTGCTGGCAGTGACCTACTAACAATCAGCCCTGGCCTTCTAGAGGAGCTTCAGAACACATCGGGAGAGCTCACCCAAAAGCTTACCGAAGCCAACGCTGAGGCCTCAGATCTACAGAAAATCCACCTCGACGAGAAGGCATTCCGCTTCATGTATAACGAGGATGCAATGGCAACAGAGAAAACAGCTGAAGGAATTCGCAATTTCTCAGCAGACATTGTAAAACTCGAAGATTTGATCAAAGGAATGCTCTAAGAGTCCTTCTTTCGACCAAACAATCAATTTTCATTGTTTAAGATGACTTAAATAATGGATATTTGGGCTTTTAATGGCTATTTTTGCGTTGCAATTTTAGCGAATGCGTCTATTTTGCGTGCGAAATAACTATTTTCGCATGAGCAATAACCAATTAGACGGTGCGCAGGCACTTATCAAGACTCTCGACGATCTCGGAATCGAATACATATTCGGATATTCTGGGGGTGCTGCCATTCCTATTTTTGACGCTCTTGTCACAGTAAAGAGCAATATTAAGTTTGTCCTTGCTCGTCACGAGCAAGGCTGTTGTCACATGGCTGATGGTTACGCCCGTGCTACAGGCAAGCCTGCTGTTGTATTAGTTACATCAGGCCCTGGTGCCGGTAATACCATCACCGGCATCATGACGGCCCAAATGGACTCTGTTCCTATGATCATTATCTGCGGTCAACAAGTTACCTGGATGCTTGGTAAGGATGCCTTCCAAGAAGCTGATATTTTCGGTATCACTATACCTGTAGTGAAGCACAACTACTTGATTAAGGAGACGAATTCCATTCCTAGAGTCATCCGCGAGGCACATCACATCGCGACTACGGGACGCCCCGGACCAGTATTAGTCGATGTCCCCAAGGATATCAGTTCGGGTGATTTCACTGGCGATATGGACCCAGAGCTTGATCTCCCCGGCTACAAGCCTGAGACAGCACACACTGTAGACCCCGATAAAATCGACGAAGCGCTTCAGCTCATTCACAAAGCCAAGCGTCCATTAGTTCTTGCTGGGCATGGCATCATGATCTCTGGTGCAGACGCTGAGCTTATGGAACTGGCAGAAACCTTGCGCTGCCCAGTCACATCAACTCTACTGGGTAAAGGAGTCTTCCCTGAGGAGCATGAACTATCCCTTGGTATGCTCGGAATGCACGGCACAGCCTATGCAAATAAAGCCATCTGTGATTGTGACTTACTCATCAATATTGGCTCGCGTTTTGACGATCGCATCATTGGCCAAGCTGATAAGTTTTGCAAAGACGCCAAGATCATTCACATCGATATTGACCCATCAGAAATGAACAAGATGGTTCGTCCAGATATAGAGATCGTTGGTGATGCCAAAACGACATTGAAAGAGGTCAACAAGCGCATCTCCGTGCTCGATACTGAGCCATGGCTTAGCAAAATTGATGGCTGGAGGAAGAAATACCCCCTCTCCTACCGCAAGCAAGGTGGCTTGCGCATGCAGCAGGTCATCGACGAGCTTTATCAGGTTGCAGGCGGAGACGCTATCGTTTCCACCGATGTGGGCCAGCACCAGATGTGGGCCGCCCAATTTTATAAAACAAACGCATCATGGAAATGGCTTTCCTCCGGAGGTGCCGGGACCATGGGTTTCGGCTTCCCTGCTGCTATTGGAGCCGCCTTTGCATGTCCCGACCAAACTGTCATCTCCATCTCTGGCGACGGCGGATTTCAGATGACTTTATTTGAATTAGCCACGGTTGCTCTTCACAAGCTCCCCGTAAAAATTGTAGTTCTCAACAATCATTACCTTGGTATGGTCAGGCAGTGGCAGGAGCTTTTCTTCGACGACCGCGAGTCGGGTGTTGATTTGGAAGGTAACCCAGATTTCTGCAAACTTGCAGCCGCCTACGGAATTCCATCCTTTAACATCAAACGCCCAGCTGATGTAAGACGCCAACTTGAGAAAGCTTTTGAAATTACTGATGGCCCAGTGCTCATTCATGCCGAGTGTGTTAAAACAGATAACGTATTCCCAATGATTCCAGCTGGTGCAGCCCTTGAGGACATGCTCACTGAGCCACCAAAAGGCAAATTAGCCAAGCCAACAGGCTCAACCTAGAAAACGCTACCGGTTCAAATCGAAATATGCTTCTAGCTGACATCTAAGACATTCACTTCTTTTAATTCCAACTTCTTAATTTCCCATGACTATCGTAACTACTGATACTCCACCTGAAACATCTTCCGAAGATCATTCCAGTCCACCAATACATACCCTGTCTGTCTTTGTGAACAACAAAGCAGGTGTGCTCATGCGCATTTGTCAGGTATTTGCTCGCAGAGGATATAATATTGATTCTTTGGTCGTATCACGAGGCCGCGATAAGCACTTCTCAAGAATGACTATCGGCATCAGCGGTGACCCGGATGGTCTTGAGCAGATTATTTTGCAGGTAACTAAGCTCATCGATGTCATTCATTGTGTTGAGCACACTAGTTCCGACTCAGTGAATAAAGAGCTTCTCTTAGTGAAATTCCTCGTTGATAAGAAAGACCGCACTGAAGCACTTCAGATTATCGATCACTATGGCGGCAAGACTGTCGACCTGACACCTACCTCTATGATTGCCATGCTAAATGGGGATACGACTAAGATCGACGCGGCTCTCACTATGTTCTCACAGTTTGAAGTAATTGAGACCGTGCGAACAGGTAAGGTCGTCATGGCTCGTGGTGAGCTTGCTACATAGCAGCGCGGCATAATTAAATCATCTCTAAGAAAAAGGGCACCTCAATGGAGGTGCCCTTTTTTAGATTTATTGGTCTTAATATGGCAGCTATCCATGCTACCGAAATAGACTACCTGAGTGGAGTGAACTTGATACCCTTGAGGGCGGCGGACTGAGTATCACCTTCAATACAGGACGCCCCCACCTTGTAGCGACCAGGCTTCGGGAAATTAATCCAGCCGATCCTGTAATCATGAAATACACTGGAGGCATTCTGCTGATTCTGAATAGCCTCCCCACCCTCAATAGCGACCTTCCATACCAGCCGGCCTTTACCTGTGTAGTTGAGAGCTACTTTATAGTCGCCTGGCACTAGAACATCCACTTCCCATGTCGCAGCGCCACCTGGCTGCCAATTCACAACCTGATTGACATGCTTCCATTCACCAAATTTTTCCATCCAGCGGTTACGTTTCAACTTGGCCCCACTGACCTCTGAAAACTCAGCTAGGATTTCCGTATCGACCACTGGATCAATAGCAAAGCAGGGGTCCACATCTGGCTCACCTTCCAGCTCTACCTCAATTACAGAAACGAGCTTATCTGGTGCCCCCACGGGTAATGAAAAGACGGACCACCCGGAAACTTTCTTGTGAGCGATCTCCGCTGATGACTCCTTACTGGTCAGCAACTTTGCAGACTTAATCTTATTCTTGAGACCAGGAAGATGCAACTCGCCACTCCTTGGCCATTCAAATACAGCGAGATGCAGTTTATTGCCCCTAGTAGTCACATCTCCCCAAGGCAGGGCGTGCTGCCACGGTGATGGGCCGGCGCCGTATACAACCTGTGGGTAACGACGAATCCACTCACCAGATCCACGGAGAGCATCTGCAGCGCGCTGTGGCACTGATCCATCACCACGAGGCCCGATGTTAAGCATGTAAGTGCCCCCACGGCCTACGCATGAGACCAACAATCCGAGGATCTGCTTCGGCGTTTTCCAATTTTCATCATACCAGGCATATGCCCAAGAGTCATTGGTAGTATCCACGGATTCCCAGAGCCCCTTCACATTGTGATGAGGCACTTCCATGTCGCCAAGAGACTGATAGTCCCCCAGCCCGTGACCTGCACGTCCAGAGACGAGCGCGTCGGGCTGATTTTTACGAACAACTTCGATAAGTTCCTCAACATATTTTTTGGGCATGCTACCGGGTGTATCGAACCAAACAATTTCAATCTGGCCATATTAGCTGGTGATTTCCTTCACTTGGGGAAGACACTTCTTCTTGTAATAATCATCAAAAGTGGCGCGTTTACCATCACTGTCCACTTTAGGCCCTTTACCTCCTCCTGGAAAGGTCCAGTCCTGATTGTGAGAGTAATAAAAGCCGAAACCAATACCTACTTCCTTACAGGCCTGAACAAGCTCTTTCATAGGGTCGCGTCCGTAGGGAGTTGCATCCACAATATTGAATTTATCCGCCTTGGAGTGATACATGGCAAAGCCATCGTGATGCTTGCTGGTAATAATAATGTATTTCATGCCCGCATCCTTAGCTAACTGAGCAATCGCCTTCGCATCGAAATTGACTGGATTAAAATCATTAGCCAGCTTCCTGTATTCGGGAATTGGAATACCCGCCATATTTGAGTTCATGATCCACTCACCAATACCATAGTAAGTCTTACCTTTTACCTTGTTACCGAGGTTTGAATACAAGCCCCAATGAATAAACATCGCATAGTTACCATCGTCAAAAAGCTGCCCTCTCTTTGCATCAGCAGCTCTGAGCTTGACCACTGAGTCACCCCAGAGATCGTCCATTTTTTCTGACTCAGCAGCTGGCTTAGCTGTATCCTTAGCAGGCTCTTTAGCCATGCAGGACATGCTAACAAGGGCAAATACGCTAGCTAAAGAAGCTGTTTTTAATGTGTGTTTCATTATAATAATGTGTAGTGGGAAACCCTTGAGATTCTGTTAAATTTTAAAGGTGTGTCAAGCCGCCTTAATTACGATGACGAGAAAAACAATTTGAATCAGGCTCTGATGGTAGTTGGCTTTTCCATCCACTGAGTTTTTCTGTCAAACTAGCCAATACACCAGCATGCTCACCTTTTAGATCATTCTTTTCATAAGGGTCCGATACAATATCATAGAGCTCTGAGTAGCTTCCATCCTTGTTGGTCACCAGCTTCCATTGCTGATCAACGATTACATAGCTGACCCAGTGGTCTGGCTTCTTGTCCTGAGCTGGCCAGGCAGCGTTGATTTTCAAGTAGAGAGGTTTTTCCCGTTTGGTTT
>ENA-UOYH01000118-UOYH01000118.1-marine-metagenome-genome-assembly--contig:-NODE-118-length-35699-cov-6.268738_pt1 | contig 35699 bp, 32 predicted proteins | sample MGYA00238175_ERZ767261 | MGnify/ENA primary metagenome ERZ767261 (study PRJEB28946, sample SAMN06267185) | marine metagenome | isolation source: Columbia River Estuary | place: USA:Columbia River Estuary...
CGTTCAGCGAAAAAAAGGAACCTATGAAAAATTATTTGAGCAAATCAAAAAAGAACTTGGACCCACAAAAATCAAAAAAAGAAAAACTTGATTTTGAAAAACAAGACACCATTCAACTAACAAAAACAAATGTCGATGATTATGTAAATGCCATATGGACGCCAGATGGTAAATATATAATTGCTGCAAAGGGTAGAAGAACACCTCGTTTATGGATGTACAATGTTGATGGTGGTGGAGGAATTCAACTCAACGATCAACCAGGTAATTTAAAAACAATTGACCCAAGTATTAGTGCCGATGGTAAATTGGTGTATTACAGCCAGCGTAATGGTTCATGGAACTATAATGCCTTACTTCCTCAATATCAAATTGGATTTTATCCAAAAGGCCTAAATTTTTTAAAAAAGATGAAACAAATAGAATCGCACTTTTAGAGCATTTAAATCAAATAGAAAATGACATAGTTGGTCCGAAGGTTTGCGCCGTAAATGGATCGCTGGAGGATAGCGCTAGATATTTTCCAACACCTGTGAGCCTGTTAAAAAAACTGCTTTACGGTTATGGCATGCAATAAAACAAAAAGAAAAGGATTAAAGAATACCATGCAAAAACCGAATATACCAAAAAACGAAGTGCAGCGCTTACAAGACCTAAAATTGTATAATATTCTAGATACGGCCATAGAACCTGCCTTTGAAGACATCACAAAACTGGCCGCCCAAATTTGCGGAATGCCTATTTCTCTTATTTCGTTGGTTGATAAAGAAAGGCAATGGTTTAAATCACATTATGGCCTTCATGCCACCGAAACATCACGCGATGTGTCTTTTTGCGCACATGCCATAAATGATTCCAACAAAGTATTTATTGTACCTGATGCACATGATGATGATCGTTTTGCCGACAATCCTTTAGTTATGGGCTATCCCAACATTGGTTTTTATGCCGGAGTACCCCTAATAAGTCCTAAGGGCCAACGGCTTGGCACCCTTTGTGTTATCGATAATAAAGAGAACAACTTAACTCCGGAACAAACTCAAGCATTGGAATTACTTTCGAAACAAGTTATTCATATTTTGGAGTATCACAAAAATAGTAATAGAGCTTACCAACATCTGAGACAAGAAAAAGAAAATTATTCACAATTATTTGCATTTCCTAAAGGTGCTAATTGTGACTTAGTTTCATTTAAATCTGAACTTCACAGTGTCTCAACAGAAGGAGATCACAAAGATGTCGAATTATCATATGAGTTTTCTTGCAATGAGCCAAGCCAATTAAAGAGCATTACCATTAATGCATTCAATCGCTTCAGCGAACTAGAAAATTTATACTTCGAGGCAGTAATAAACAATAAAGCGCTAACAAAAAGCCTAAAATCAGGTGTCGATAAAGTAATATTTTAAATGAGGATCTGATGTTAGAAGCGCTAGGTCTGGAATACCATTATCAGCACGGTAAAAAAATTGTATTTCCAGAAATAGAGATTGAAAGGGGACAGCGATTATTGATTAGTGGCTTTTCAGGCTGTGGCAAGACTACCCTGCTCAGCCTGATTGCTGGAGCCTTAAAGCTTCAAGCGGGTGATATTAAGTTTGATGGCATTAACTACTCTACAATGTCCTCTCTGCTTTTAGATCAATTTAGGGCTGATCACATTGGCTATATTTTTCAAACGCTAAACCTAATTCCATTTTTAAGTGTTTCAGAAAATATCGCTTTGGGTGTTAGATTCTCTCAATCTAGAAAATCTAAGGTTAGCAACTTAAACCAAGAAGTTGTAAGACTAGTTAGCTCCTTGGGGCTTGAAAGAGAAGCATTAAAAATACCAGTAAGTCGCTTAAGTGTTGGACAGCAGCAACGAGTTGCGGCTGCTAGAGCTTTAATTGGCAAGCCAGATTTAATTCTTGCTGACGAGCCAACATCTGCCCTTGACTCTGACACAACTAAAAAATTTTTAAACGAAGTCATGGAGACTTTCGATTCAAATAAACAAGCAATTATTATGGTAAGTCATGACGCCTCAATTGCACCTTACTTTGACACTGTCATAGATTTTAATAAACACTATGCTTAGTCTTTTACTTAAATCAATGCGCTCAAGAATTATTCCAACATCGCTTGTAACGATATCCTTGATGGCTTCAATGGTTCTGCTGTTAAGCATAGAACGAATTCAACAAGGCACAGAAGAGGGCTTTAATCAAAGCATTTCAGGGGTTGATGCAATTATTGGGCCTAGGTCTAGCTCACTTGAATTAGTTTTATATACTGTTTTTCATCTTGGCCGGCCAACAAACAACATCACAACAAAGACTATCAATGAAGTCAAGCTTAGAAGTGATATAAGCTGGCTAGTTCCAATTGCATTAGGAGATAGCCATAGGGGGTTTAGGGTTGTGGCAACTCAACCAAATTACTTTGAGCACATTAAATACGGAAATAGCCAATCATTGACTTTTATGAATGGAGTGGCATTTTCTGAATTATCAGAGGCAGTCTTAGGATCTGATGTTGCTGAAAGACTTAATTATAAAGTTGGCTCGGAAATTCAAGTCACCCATGGCTCAGTTGAGTCAATAGGTAGCAAGCATGATGACTTTTCATTCACAGTTACTGGGGTTCTTAACAAAACAGGAACTCCAATTGATCAAGCTATTTTTTTAGATCTTAAAGGCTATGAGCTGCTTCACCTTGGATGGATGAGTGGGAAAAAAATATTCAGCCTTGATGATATTGACTTGTCTTCTCTTCCAGCTGATGCTTTAGAACCAAAAACTGTTACAGCTGCATTTGTGGGCCTCAAGTCAAAGATAACTTTATTTAACTTCAGCAAGAGTATTAGAGAATATCCAAAAGAGGCGATATCTGCTGTAATACCTGGAATAGCATTGTCAGAGCTTTGGTCAATTGTTAGACTAGTTGATAAAGGATTTCAGCTTTTAAGTTGGATTATTATTACAATCAGTCTCATTGCAATGGTCACTTTAATTATTGCTAGTTTAGATAACCGTAAACAGGAAATGACAATTTATAGAGCCAATGGGGCATCACCAAAATTTTTAGCCATAATGGTAATATGTGAGTCTCTTGTAATTGGGCTGATAGCAATTATTGGTGCAATTATTCTTGTAACAATTGTCACTTATTTTGCAGCCGCCCAGTTAAACCTGGCTTTGGGCGTTTCACCTTCTTTTAGGTGGATTAGCATAGATGAAATTAAAGTTTTTAGCTTTATTTTATTAGCTGGAGCCTTAAGCAGCTTGATTCCAGCAATCATGGTTTTTAGAAAAAATTTACATCAAACATTAAGCTAAATGATAAAAAAAATAATAATTACCGCTTTACTTTTTTTCTCAATAAGCTCTTTTGCCGTAGTTGTAACTGATGAGCAACTGACTACTATAGAAGACAACTGGTTGAGCCTTGAGCCAGCAGATGCTTATGATTTTATTCCTGAAGACTTAACCTATGAAACATATAGCAGCCCTGAATTTCAAGCCAAATTAGAAGCGGCTGGGACAAAGCTTAAAGAATCTTTAGAGGGAGTGGATATTGTCCTTGCTGGCTTCATGGTCCCAGTTGAATATGTTGGGACTGATGTCAGCAAGTTTTTACTTGTTCCAGAGGCTGGTCAATGTATTCACGTACCCCCGCCCCCCTTAAACCAAACAATTCTCGTAGATGTTTCAAGTGAGCCAACAAAATTTCGTGATTTATACATGCCAATAATCGTTTATGGGAGAATATCTGTAGGATCACAAAGCTTTGATATTGCTGATAGTGGATATACTGTTAGCGATGCAATGGTTGATACCTTGTATTTTAGTGAAGACGACGAGGAATATATCTATAACCTTGAGGATGCTCATGATTAGCAAAACCCAGTTAATATCTAGATGCTTAGAGTCGGGAAGAAGTGCTACGCCTCAAAGAATGTCAATAATTGACGAGCTAGGCTCTGCAAGTAAAAATCTATCTGCGTATGAGCTTCGAGACTTGCTAAATGATAAAGGCTATTCATTTAACATTAGTACAATTTATAGAGTCTTAGACTTTTGGATTGATATCGGGGTTGTGCATAAAATGGATTCAAGCAATACTTATCTCGTTTGTAATGATAGTCACACTCACCATTTCCATGTGTTACTTCACTGCACTAGCTGCAAATCCGTACAAGAGTCTTGTCAGCTCTCAGAACAGCTCTCATTGCCTAATAGCAACAAGTTTGCAGTTAATGATTCTCAGGCTGTTGAGATTAATGGTGTCTGCAATAAATGCCAATAAAAGTCATGAGCCTTTATTCGCTTTACTGATCCAATTATGGTTAGTTTTTGGGAAGAAAAGACAAGAATATGATACTAAAAAATTACTTATCTCTTAATTCTTACCATTAGCTCGTTTTTGCGAAACATGGAAATTACATAAGGGGCATTAAACTGGGCAACCATAAAGCCACCGCATGTTTCAATGTTGTTCTGCTGGAGAAGCGTTGCAAATTTTTTTTGATAGCTCTTGCTTCTAGACTCTGTCGCCCAACCCCCAAAAGCATATACTGCAACCTCGCCCAAAGTTTCTTTTTGAATTGAAACATTTTCTGTGTTGGACTTAGGAAGATCTGTTAATGAGTGCTCTCTGGGCATAACAAAAGAAATATTATAGGCCTCTAACCCCTCTGAAGGACAGTCAGCAATTACAGGGGCTGTCATTGCAATTTTCATTTCCTTATCGTTGCCGCCAAAAATATAATTAGCTATTCTTCTAAAACCAGACGATGTAGAGCCTCTGTAATCTGAGCGAACTGATGTCGTGGCAATTATCATTTCACTGTAACAGCGGACTTCAAACCCATCATGTTCAGAGGTTACTTCGTATTGTGGAGTTTCAAGAGCCATATAGTATCAATTTGTTAGTGTCTTTTTCCAAAAAAAGGAATCAGTATTGGTGTTTTATTTTTGTATTCGACATAGGCTTTGTCTTTTCCCCATTTTTTTTCAGCCTTCTCTTCTAAAAAAGGAAGTCCACTTATTCTTGTCAAAAGGAGAAACACAAATAGAGGGGAGACAAGGCTCACAAACTGCCAACTTGATAGAAATGGCAACGAGATGATTGCAATGCCTGTCCACAAGATAATTTCTCCAAAATAGTTTGGGTGTCTAGAAACAGACCAAAGGCCATGACTGATAAACCTATCTATATTTTCAGGCTGTTCACTGAAGTGCTTTTTTTGTCTGTCAGCAACCACTTCAAAGCCAAAGCCTAAAAGCCAAAGCACTGTTCCCAGAACAAAAAATACGCCAACTGGCTCAAGTGGGTTCAGTGCGATTATAGTAATAGCATTTACAGTAGTTAAGAAGACCCACAGGGCTGACAAAGTCCAGGTCATTAAAAATTTTGGAAGTGACTTTTTAATGTCTCTAAACCTTCTGTCTTCTCCAGCTTTCACTATTCTTTTATAAAGAAATATTCCCAGCCTTAATGTCCATACAGACACAAAAGTAGCAACGACCACCGCACGAATTGAGGCTTCTTCTCCAGAACTCAAGAGCGCAAACATTGAGGCTGAAACAACAAGAAGCGTTGCAATCATTCCCGTAAAGTCAAAATATTTTTCTGAGCTTGTAATTAATGAAGGCACCGCAATAATCCAATGCGTCACAAAACTTACAACAGCGCAAAAAAGAATTACAGGAAGCCCATAAAAAATTACCCCCTCAACTGAAGCCGCTATAGCAATAACATACGCCGTTAAAATGCATAAGGCAATGGCGCCAAAATCTTTAATCATTGTGGCTTCTCAAAAAGATAATGAGAGACTCCCCATTCAGAGCCGCGGTTAAAGCCAAAAAGAACCTCACACGACATGAAAAAAATTCGCCATCTTTGGAACCATGAGTTGGCGTCACTTTCGCCATAAGTTTTCTTAAAGAGCTCTAAAACTTCAGCTTTATTTTTGTCCATTTTTTGAAGCCAAGCAAGAGAGGTTTTTTCATAGTGCGTTCCGCTCACCCTCCAGTCTTTTTCTATTTTCATTTGACCTGGAAAGCTCATTAATAGCCTGTGGGAAGGCATTTGGCCTCCGCTAAAAAACTCTCTCGCCATCCAATCAGCATCGTCATTATCTTCAAATGGATAGGCAATTTTCTGATGGGAGAAAATATGTACAAACAGCTTCCCCTTGTTTTTAAGCCAAACGTTCACCCTTCCTAGCAATTTTTCATAGTTGCGCATATGCTCAAACATTTCAATGGAGATGACTCGGTCAAATAGCTTTGTCGTCTCAAAGTCATTCATATCGGCTGTGATTATCTCAACGTTTTTTAAATTGCGCTCTTCGCATCTTGCCTCAATAAATTGCCTCTGGTCATTTGAGTTGCTGACTGCAGTAATTTTAGATTTTGGAAAACACTCTGCCATGTAAAGAGTTAAAGACCCCCATCCACAGCCCAACTCTAAAACATCTTGGCCATCTACTAAGCCCGCCCTGTCAGTTGTTAGCTTGAGCATAGCAACTTCAGACTCGTCTAACGAAGAGACGCCCTCAGGCCATAGGCCCGAGCTGTACTTTAACCTATCTCCCAACACTAGCTCAAAAAGCCTTGGCGGAACCTCATAATGCTGTTCGTTTGCTTTTTCTGGCACAAGTGCAATTGGACTCTCTTTCAAAACATCAATCCAGGCAGCATGCTCTTGCTCCATTAGCGTCTCATTAATATTTGAAGCATCAACTAAGCGTTGCCTGCAAAGTCGCCTGATACCCAGTCTAATTATCGCGTCTGGCAATAGTCCTTTTTCTGCAAGTAGTATTAATAAAGTAATCATAAGTTAGTATGTAATTTGGATGTTTTTTGAATCTGGCTTGGCAAAAACAAACTGAAAGTCTCCAATTAAGTTTTCAAGAAATCCTGCTTCACAATAGACTAAGTAAAAATTCCATATCCTTGTGAATGGCTCCGAAAACCCAAGCTCTTTAATCTGTGGCAAAACTTTTTGAAAGTCTTCTCGCCAAATTTCAAGCGTTCTAGCATAGTGCTGGGTTATGTCTTCAGAGTCCACCATAACCATATCCGTTTTTTCCTTAATGGCATTAAGTATTTGTGGCATCGCAACTAGACACGATCCTGGAAATATATATTTCCTTATAAAGTCTACTGAGTTTTTGTAAGCATCAAAATCAGGATCGTTGTAAGTTATTCCTTGAAGCGCCATTAGTCCATTTGTTTTCAAAAGTGAGGAGGCCTTTTCAAAAAAACCAGGAACATATTCTGCCCCAACAGCCTCAATCATTTCTATTGATACCACCTTGTCAAAAGTTCCTTCAAGCTCGCGATAGTCTTTACTGAGAAGCGTTATCTTATCTTTAAGTCCCTCTCTAGAAATGAGCTCAGAAGCGTATTGAAACTGATTGTCAGAAATAGTCGTGGTGGTGACTTTACACCCATAGTTTTTCACAGCGTGAACTGCAAAACTACCCCAACCTGTTCCAATTTCCAAAACATGGTCTTTACTTGAAAGATTAAGTTTTCTGCAAATTCTATCAAGTTTCTCTACTGAAGCCTCTTGCATGCTTGCGTCTTTTTTTGAAAAGACTCCACTTGAATATGTCATTGTTGGATCAAGCCATAACTTATAAAAATCATTGCTCAAATCATAATGCGCCAAGATATTATTCTTGCTGCCTTGAAGAGTGTTTTGTCTTTGTTTATGAATAAATTTTGTTATTGGATTAGCAAGCCTTGCCATTCCCGACTCTAGGCCCATCATAGTATCTTTGTTTTTTATGATGAGTTGAATTAAGCCTACAAGATTATTAGAGCCCCAATATCCAGCGGTGTATGCTTCTGCAGCACCATTTGTTCCTCCACTGCCTAAAAACACATAAAATTCTTGCGAGAACACTTCAAGCTCAGCTTTAAGCTTGGAACTTGAATTCCCAAAAGTATGTTTGTTGTTGCCATCAATAATCGTAAGCTCTCCACTGCTGATGCCCCTTAGTTTTCTAAATAATACGCTTTTAAAAAAAGAAGTCATTCGAGAGCCCTTCTGTTTTTTTTGAATACTGTTAGCTAAACTATCAACAGAGAGCTTATCTTTATTTTGTTTTTCTATAGTCATAATTTATCTGGGTGAGTGAAAAAAGGCGCCCTTCTAATCAGAAGCATAAGGGCCTGCCAATGTATTCTGTAAACCACTACAAGGGTTGCAAGAGGGAATCTAAGAACAGCCTTAATTAAGCCCTTACTATTAAAGGCTTGTCTTTTGAGGCTGAGCGCAACATTGAAAACCTTTTCTCCATCTTTATAGTTTTTCATGATTACGTTTAAGCCCTCCTCTGGATTAGAGAAAAACCACTCATAATCATGGTCCATTCCCCAAAAAGGGCTTACATGAAACTGTTTTTTTGGTGTTGCAGTAAAGCTCATCTTTTTATCTGTTTCTGATTTTTCATGTATGACATAAGTGTGTCTCTCTTTCCATGGTGTATTTGTAACTTCTGCCATTATAGCCTCCACTTTTTTGTCCTTATCGTCGAAACAATAATAGAAGCTTACAGGATTAAAACAATGACCAAAATATCTTAAATGCGTTAGAAGTCTTATTGGGCCATTAAATTGTTTTCCGGTTTTTTCAAAAAGGGTTTTTCTTACTGCGCTTTCAAGCCCTATTGAGGGATCGCCATGATAGTCCTTTCTTTTGAATGAGACAATCGCAGGCTTATTAATGTTCCATAGTAAAGATGTCTTCATTATTGAAGCTAAACTTGAAATATCAACATATGCCATAAAAATGGGGTAGCTGAAAAAACGATTAAATGGGGTATGTCGATGATGACTGATGGTGCCCCAATATAGGTGATGCGTTTTGGAGAGGCTCACAACAACACCCCAAAGTCTTTGCAAACCTCAAGAGCACTATTAACACCGTCTTCATGAAAGCCATTGCCCCAGTATGCGCCGCAATAAAATGTATTATTAGCGCCACTAATCTCTGTTTTTCTCTTCTGCGCCTTTACACCGTCAACTGTAAAGAGGGGGTGGTGATATTCAATCTTTTTAATTATTTTAGTTGGATCAATCTCACTGCTACTATTAAGCGTTACCAGGAAGTCTGGCTGAGCATCAAGCGACTGCAAGATATTCATATTATAGGTAAGCGTAACTGGCTTGCCTGGATCGCTGCTTAACAAGTAATTCCAGCTTGACCATGTTGTTTTAATTTTTGGCATTAGAGAGTTGTCAGTATGCAATATTGCTATGTTTTTTTGATAGGGCAGTGCACTCAAAATTGATAACTCATTGTCACTTGGGTCTTTCAGCAAAGCCAGGGCCTGGTCACTATGGGTAGCAAAAATAACTTTATCAAATTTTATAGGGTCCTTATCTTTATCATGATAAATCATAACACCGTCAGGAGTCCTAACAACTCCTTTAACTGCCGAAGAAAGCAAAATATTTTCTTTAAAGCCTGCAATTATCTTTTTAACATATGACTTTGAGCCGCCCTTAATTACGAACCATTGAGGACGATTAAATACTTGGAGCAAACCATGATTCTTAAAAAAACGAATATAAAAAGCTGCAGGCATTTCTGTTGTTTTTTCAGCAGCTGTAGACCAAATTGCAGCTCCCATTGGAATAATATAGTTCTCAATAAAATGACTACTAAAGTTATGTCTCTTAAGAAAATCGCTGATTGTTGTTGACTGGTCAACTGTTAAAAGCTCTTTAACTGCAATACGGTTAAAACGAAGAACGTCTTTGAGCATAATCAAAAACGAGGGCTTCAATAAGTTTTTTCTTTGGGCAAAAATCGTATTTAAAGAGCCGCCTGAATATTCAAGATTCTTAGATGGCGATTTAACGCTGAAGCCCATTGAAGTTTTTTGAACCTCAACTTTTAGTTTTTGCAAAAGACTTATAAAGTTTGGATAAGTTTTTTCGTTATAAACAATAAAGCCTGAATCTACACTCCAGAGTTTATCATTTTGTTTGATTTCATGAGTATGCGTGTGGCCGCCGATATAATCATTAGCCTCGAAAACAGTAATATCGTGATCTTTGTGTAACAGATACGCCGCAGTCAAGCCGGATATTCCGCTTCCAATAATAGCAACCTTCATAGCATAAAATCAAATATGTAATATAGAGCCTCCCCTTTATTTAGGCCTAACTACCATCATAACCAATATTTGGTAATAATTTTTTGTAAAAGACATTATTATAAAGTGTGTTTTTTTATAGTGTTCGGTTTATGTGCATAAGCTGAATGCCAGTGCCCAAGAGCAAAAGACAGGCAAATAGTCTTTGCTTATTTCAAAAAAATATGGGATAATTGTCGCCTTTCAGCAATTTGGCTGGAAGCGGTCTGGTCTTGTAATAACAAGACTGGTAATTTAACGTATCACACAGAGCCCCAATATTAGCCAGGGTGCCCTTTAAAAGGGGTTGGCTAATAGGCAATGTGGAAGTCTTAACCCAGGAGAAATGTATGGCGAAAGCGTCAATGAAAAAAATGTTAGAGGCCGGTGTTCACTTCGGCCATAGGTCTCGTTTTTGGCACCCAAAAATGGAGCCTTATATCTACGGAACACGAAATGGTGTTCACATAATTAATCTTGAAAAAACATTACCGCAATTTAATGATGTCCTGAATTTTGCAAGCAAAACTGCTTCGCAGGGTGGGTCTATTCTTTTTGTTGGAACAAAGAGAGCGGCAAGCAATATTATCAAAGAAGAGGCAATCCGATGTGGAATGCCCTACGTTAATCACCGCTGGCTAGGCGGAATGATGACAAACTATAAAACTATTAAGGCCTCGATAAAACGCCTTAAGGACTTAGAGTTTCTTGCTGAAGAAAACTTCGCACAATTTACAAAAAAAGAAGCCCTAGTAATGACAAGAGAGATGGAAAAGCTAGAGAGAAGTCTTGGGGGAATTAAGGATCTTGGAAGCATTCCTGATGTTGTTTTTGTTGTTGACATTGGTCACGAAAAAAATGCTGTCAGAGAAGCGCGAACTCTTCGCTTGCCTATCATTGGTGTTGTTGACTCTAATCACAACCCTGAAGGCATTGATTACGTCATAGCAGGAAATGACGACTCAATTCGGGCGATTAGTTATTATGCAAGAAAGATTGCAGATGCAGTTCTTGAAGCTAAAGCTTCTATTGTAGAAACTAAGCCAGCTGCTAAGAAAGCTGAATCAGCTGCTAAGAAGCCAGCTACTGAAGCTGCTGCTGAAGAAAAGAAGCCAGCTGTTGAGCCAGCTACTGAAGCTGCTGCTGAAGAAAAGAAGCCAGCTGCTAAGAAGCCAGCTGCTAAGAAGCCAGCTGCTAAGAAGCCAGCTGCTAAGAAGCCAGCTGCTAAGAAGCCAGCTGCTACAAAAGCTGAAACAGATTAACAATCAAGCACAGTATTCAAAGGAGACGAATTATGGCAATTACAGCCGCTTTAGTTAAAGAATTAAGAGACAGAACAGGCGCAGGAATGATGGACTGCAAAAAAGCATTGGTTGAAACCAATGCGGATCTTGAGGCAGCAATTGACTTGATGCGTGCATCTGGTGCAGCAAAAGCTGCTAAAAAAGCAGGTCGTGTTGCATCTGAAGGGCTTGTTAACGTTACAATTAGTGACGACAACAAACAAGCTGCTATTCTTGAAGTCAACTCAGAAACAGACTTTGTCACAAAAGGCTCTGCTTTTATTGATTTTGTTGACTCGCTTGGTCGTTTAGCTCTTAAGAACAAGCCGGAGTCAGTAGAAAGTTTTTTGGGTCAAAAGCTTGACTCTGGGGAAACTGTTGATGAAGCAAGAGAAAACATTATTGCAAAGATAGGCGAAAATATTTCTGTGAGAAGGGTACAAATTATAAGCACTGAAACAGGTATTTTAGGTGCTTATAAACATGGCGATCGTATCGCGGTTCTAACAGTTCTAGCATCTCAAGACTCAGCCTTAGCAAAAGATGTGGCTATGCATATTGCCGCCTCAAGGCCTGAATGTATCAGCGAAGATCAGCTCTCTGAAGAACTCCTTGAAAGAGAAAAGGCAATTTTTATTGAACAAGCTAGAGAAAGTGGAAAGCCAGACAACATTATTGAAAAAATGATAGTTGGAAGGATGAAAAAGTTTGTTAACGAGGTTACCCTTTATGGTCAATCCTTTGTAAAAGATCCAGATGTCACTGTAGGAGAACTTGTTAAATCTAATAACTCCAAAGTTGAGTCTTTTGTCAGATACGAGGTTGGAGAGGGAATAGAAAAGAAAGAAGATAATTTTGTTGAAGAGGTTATGGCTCAGGCACAAGCTTAAAGTCAAATAAATAAAACTTCAAAGGGCGCGTTAGCGCCCTTTTTTACGGCTCTAGCATTATGTTGTTTATAAACTAGTTCTGTCTTTAATGATTAACTTCATTATTGCAGGCATCAGGAAAAAATCAGCCAACAGAGCCACCAAAATTGCACTTGCTGTAAGCACGCCAAAATCAAACATGTTGTTCATTTGTGAAAAAGTAAGCACCAAAAATCCGAGCGCTAGAACGATTGAAGTTAAAGTTATAGCCCTTCCAGTGCCCATCAAGGTTAATCGGACAGCCTTATCCACATCATTGTATTGAAGCTCATACCTTCTAAAGTTGTGCATAAAATGCACGGTATCATCAACAGCCAAGCCCAGCGCAATTGCTCCAATCAACAAAGTGAACATATCTAGTGGCATTTTAAAAATAACCATAATTGTTGATAGAATGACAATCGGCAGCAGGTTGGGTATCATGCTGATTAGCCCAATTTTTAAGTTGCCTATTAATAGCACCATGAGAATTGTGATAAGTGAAAAAGCTAAAATATAGCTCACTGCGCTGCTATAAATTGCCTCTTCAAAAGTCACTGTCATCAAGGTTCCTATTCCAGTAAAGGTCACCTTTGCCAATGAGCCAAATTTTTGGTCTAAATAAATTTGAGCATTATCAATAAAAGTGTTTGCCTCAAGAGAATCAATAAAAGGTGTTTTTAATGTTAGCCTTGCCTTCGAATAGTTTGCATCAACAAGGCTTGCAAGGTCGTTATTGCCACTGCTTTCAAAAAGCAAAAATTCTTGGGCTATAAGATCGGAATCATCAGGAATAGCATAGTACTCATCCCTGTTTTCGTTAAGTGCTCTGTTGGTCTCTTTAATGACATCAATATAGCTTATAACCTTTCCTACAAACATGTTCCCAGTAGATATAGAGTTTATATTTTTAGATACATCATCAATCACTCTTAGTAGTTCAGGATTGTAAAGTCCATTTGTCTTTTCAGTATCAATAATGACCTCAAGCGTGAGTGAGCCTTTTAAATTTTCATCGACAGCCTCTGTTGCCACTCGAGCAAAATTATCTTCTGGAAGCCATTGAAGAGGAAAATGAGAAAACCTCAACTGGGCTGCAATAATGGCCGCACAAATTATTAGCACCGTACTAACAGAAATAATTAATTTTGGCCTAGTAGTGGCAAAGACACTAATTCCAATAAGTGCTCTATCCATTAGAGAGTGCTCATCCTCACTAGACTTTTGTTTAACAACCTTAAAGTTAGTTACTGAAACTAGTGCAGGCAAAAAAACAAGCGTGAAAACTAGCCCAACCATAACGCCGCTGCTCGCAAACACCCCAAGATCTGCTACAGGCGCAACACCTGAGAAAGAAAAAGACCAGAGTCCAACTGCCGTAGTTACCGATGTCATAATAATTGCTAACCCTGAATGTCCCATCGCATACCTAAGGGATTTCTTTTTGTCATTTGTTTTAGCAAAGTCTTTATAGAATACGGCTAAGAGATGAATTGAAGCACTCGTAACAACCGCCAACAAGAAAGTTGGCATGATTTGGGTCGCCATAGTAAACGGAGCTGAAAAAATAGACATCAATGAAACAGTCATTATCAGCGTAAGAGAAACGCATGAAAGAGGAAGAATGACGCCTGAAATTCGTCTGAACAAAATAAACAGGACAATCATAATAACAATCATCATTAGGCTTATAAAAATAACAGAATCGTTCATTAGTGCTTGCTTGAATATTCCTGCAATTGCTGCAGAACCTGACAAGTATATTTCAAAATTATCATCATTAAAGCGCTGCATTATTTGTTGGGTTTGCGCAATAATTTCATCATTTTCAGCATCGGTTAAATATAGCCTCTGCCCACCAATAGAGTCGTCATCAAATTCAAGGCTGTCATCAAATTCAAGGCTGTCATCAAATTCAAGGCTGTCATCAAATTCAAGGCTGTCATCAAATTCAAGATTAGTAGCATCTTGGGAAGCGCCATTGTTGGAGTAAGTTTCTGTGTCAATTGTGACCGTAGTCATCCTAAAGTCTTCACTGTAAAGTGAGTTTTTATAAAGACTATTGTTAGTAACTGTTTCCTTAAGACTAATCAAGTCTTCATTATTTTGGGGGAGGTTATCAATTAAAGGCTCAACAATTAGCTCTCCCTCAATCCCATAGGTGTTTCTGGCATTGATCAGGGAATCTACTCCTTTAATATTTGGAAGCTCGTCTTCTAGGGCATGATGAAAGCGATCGAGTTTTTCTAAAAAGTCTAAATCAAAAATATTTTGAGTTTTAACTGCAATCATTAACTTTTCGTCTCGACCAAACTGATCTCTAAACTCATCGTACTGAACTCGCATTGGGTCTGATTTATGCAAAAAACCCTCTGTGGTTGTATCAATTTTTAATGATGGAAGTTGAGATGCAATCCCAGCAACAAGGACAAAAATAACTACAATTGTTATCTTAGCATTTTCAAAAAGCCAGTCAGAAAAGAGCTCAATTTTTGATTCTGTTTTTGTTCGCCAGTTCATAAAGATATTTATTTATTTGAATTGTTAGATATATAAGGACATTATTAAAAAAATAAACCTGAAATATTATATTGGATCGATTAAATCTTGTGTCTTCAATAGGTCAATAATTTCTTAATAAAAATAGGTGATAATTAGCCTTAAGAGCTTATAGTGGCTCTATAAGTTTTTCTTTATCTTGATCATCTCCTTGATTGTTTTTCATTACGTGCCAAGATACATATAAACCGCTTCCAATAATTACAAACAAACCCAGTATCGCTTGAAAATTTGGGACATAGCCAAACACAATGTAACTAAGTGAGATGGCACCTACAATTTCAAAGTAATTAAAAGGACTTAGTTCAGAGGCACTTGCAAATTCAAACGCTTTAATAATCATAAAATGTGAGGCGGCTGCAAAAAAGCCCATAGCAGCCCCTAACAAAAAACCCCTTAAATCTGGCGCAGACCAAGAAGCAAACGCAAGAGGTGACATTATTAAAATCCCTACAAGGGCAGAATAAAAAAGAGTAAGTACGGGCGGCGCCTTAAAAGATAGTTTTTTTGTAAAAATAATATAAAGCGCGTAGCAAATGCCTGCAACGACAGCCAACAAAAGGCTTGGCTTAAAATCATCTCCTGTTGGCTGCAGAACGATTACCACCCCAAAAAATCCAACTAAAACCCCAACACCAATAAATAGATCGAAGCGCTCACCTAGAAGCATTGGAGACAGCACTGCAACAACCAAAGGTGATATAAAAAGTAGTGTAAGCGCACTAGGGATAGGGTTTGATTTTATTGCCGCAAAAAAGAATAGGGTAGCCATAGTAAGCATCAGCCCCCTTAAAAATTGAAGGCCAAGACTATCAGGAACCCTTTTCCAATTAACTTTTTGCCAAAAAATAATTGGGAGCAGCCAAAATGCATGAAAAAAGAATCGTGTCCATGTCACCTGCATCACAGAATAATCTTCGCTTAGAAGTTTGGCAAAAATATCTAAAAAGGGGACTGTGCTCATGCCCAAAAGCATCAGACCAATTCCTTTAAGAACGGTTTTATTAATGAATTTCATAGGTCAGCCGTTAAGAAACTATAGCGATTGTACAATATCATGCATGCAGGTCATGCTTTAATTGAGGATGGTGCCGTCGGACGGAGTCGAACCGTCACAGCTTGCGCTACAGCCCCCTCAAGGCTGCGTGTCTACCAATTTCACCACGACGGCTAGAGTAATTAATTACTAGGTATTTCGCTAGTGTCTTCGTTGGAAGCGTCATCAACCACAACGCTCTGTGACATGATGCTTTGATCTGAATCAGAAGCGGCTCTTTCATTCGAGGCAAAGTAAGCAAGACTAATACTTGTTACAAAAAAACCAATAGCTAAAATTGCAGTTAACTTGTACAAAAAAGAGTGTGCCCCTCTTGCACCAAAAACTGAACCCGCCGCTCCAGAGCCGAACGCAGCGCCCGCATCAGCGCCTTTACCATGTTGTATTAAAATTAGCCCAACTAGCCCTAAAGCCAACAACACATGAACCACTAAAATTATTTGAAATGTCATATTAACCTGCCTTACAAATTTGTAAAAAATCTTCCGCTTTTAACGCAGCGCCGCCAATTAAGCCGCCGTCTATATCAGCACAAGAGATAAGCTCTACTGCATTACTAGCATTCATGCTGCCTCCATAAAGTATGGCTGTTTTATCAGCAATATCTTGACTGCTACTAGCAAGAAGATCACGAATAAACTTATGAACTGCTTGTGCTTGTTCTGGAGTGGCTGTCATTCCAGTTCCAATTGCCCAGACAGGCTCGTATGCAACAATAATATTATTAAACGCCTCTATTCCAACCATCTTTATAACTTTATTAAGCTGTTCTGAAACTACCGACTCAGTTTTTCCAGACTCTCTTTGATCAAGTGACTCACCAAGACAAAGAATTGGCGTCAAGCCAGAATCAATTGCAGCTTTAGTTTTTTCTGCAACAATTTCACTCGTTTCGCCATACAAACTTCTTCTTTCAGAGTGACCAACAATAACGTGATTGGCGCCAAAGTCTTTAATCATCTCTGCACTCACCTCACCCGTAAATGCTCCTGAAGCATTCACATTAAGGTTTTGAGCGCCAAGCATCAAATTGGATCCTTCAATTAAAACCTCAACCTGCGAGAGGTATGGAAATGGTGCGCAAACTATGATTTCAGCACTGACATCACTTGCTCCTGACAAAATATCAGTCACAAGACTCTCAACTGAATCTTTGCTAGCGTTCATTTTCCAGTTTCCAGCAACAATCGTTTTGCGCATTTTTTTGGCGTTCATAAAAAGAGGGCAATGTTACTCTAAAACACACAGAAAATCAATTAGGAACTAGCCTCAACAGCCTATTTAATATTAATCATTTAGGCTAGGCATCTCTCTCATAAACAATGCCTTTTCAATGTCAGTCTCTGTAGCCTCAAAGTCTTGGGCAGCTAAATGCCCTGAAAACACTGCATCAGCTATTAGTCCTGGGGCTTCAGCATCTCCAATCAGTCGAATATTTTGAGCAATTGAATGAGGTTTATTGCTTACTTTTTGTTCAGTTAGCTGATCATAAAGCGAGGTGTTTGCTATCCTCTCAGTTACCATAACCACAGACTTACAAGATAGTTCTGTGATGGCCCCTGTAAAAACACACTCAAGGTGGGCTGTCTGATTTTCAATTTTCTCTATCAATGAATTACAAACAATCTTAACACCAGCACTGATAAGCGATTTTTGTACTCTTTTCTGTTCTAAAGTAGACTCTGTCCAGGGAGAAACAACACTAGCAGGCGTAACAAATGTTACATCAATGCCTTTTGAGCTTAAATGGTCAGCCAAAACGCCAGCTAGATACCCCTGCTCATCATCATAAATAATCACTGGGTCTTTGATGTTTTGCTCTTCCTGAATAATCTCTTCTGGTGTAAAAACTTTAACACTTTCAATACCTTTAATTGGAGATCTTCGACTTCTACCAACCCCGTCTTTACGCCATTTAGAACCTGTAGCTATGAAAATGTTTTTTATTTCAAGTTCGTTGATATGGGCCGAAGTAAGCTTACTTTCTTTATATATTTCAATATTGTTTTTTTGAAGAATCTCATGCACCCTGTTGTCAACAACTCGCTTCCAGGCTGCAAGACCCTTTAGGCCTGACTCAAACAAAACCCTGCCCCCCAATTGACTTTTTGATTCAGCTAAAGTTACTTGGTATCCTCTTCTTGCAAGTTGCAAGCTGCACTCCAAACCTGCTGGCCCAGATCCAACAACAAGTGCCTGTTGGTCTGACAATTTTGGTTTTATATGCTCTGGATCCCAACCCCTTCTCCACTCTTCACCCATGGTTGGGTTTTGCGTACATCGAATTGGAACTGAAAAATTATCACTTGAAACGCAAATATTACAGCCGATACATTCTTTAATTTGATCTGTGTTTTCTGTTTTTATTTTATTTGGCAAGTAAGGGTCTGCAATAGATGGTCTGGCTGCACCTATTAGATCTAAGGCGCCCCTATCAATAAGCTTTACCATTAAATCTGGTGACGTAAGCCTACCAACCCCAACGACTGGCTTCGTAGTTAGGCTTTTTACAAACTCAACATAAGGCATTTGATATCCCTCATTTGGCTCAAAGCGTGAAGTTTGTGAGTCATTAGACCAATCAGAAACATTAACATCCCATAGATCTGGGTGTTCGGATAACAGCTCAACAACAGCCCGTCCTTCTTCCTTAAATTGCATGCCATCTTTGCCTTTAAGCTCGTCTACTGCAAAACGAAAAGCAACTCCACAACTATCTCCAATCGCCTCTTGAGTTTCCTCCAACAATTCTCTGGTGAGTCGCAAACGGTTTTCTAGACTGCCGCCATATTCGTCAGTTCTATTGTTCATGTCTGGCAATATAAACTGTTGTGCTACCGACATGCCGTGACCTGCATATACATAAACTATATCAAAGCCCGCTTCTTTTGCATTCAAAGCGGCTCTTTTGTGCCAAGCCCTAAAGTTTGAAATATCCTTTTTTGACATACGTCTTGATTGTTTTGGATATAAAAAATTAACAGGCTGAGCATTAGGTGACATAGCAGGAATTCTAGAAAAAAGGTTTGTAGAATTATGCCCACTGTGTGTTAATTCTATTGCAGCCAGAGCGCCGTGCTTGTGAACCGCCTCAGTCATTAAGCGCAATGCTGGTATGTCTCTTTTATCCCAAATTCTTTGCTCAACATAGGGGGCTAAATCGGAGCTTGGATGTATCTCTGCCTCCTCTGTGCTTACAACGCCCCAACCACCTTTTGCTTTGGTTTCTCTCATGGCTGCATGTGCTTTTGGCCTCAGGTGTCCCATGCCGCAACAATGTGGCACCTGATAGAACCGGTTTTTTGTTACAACCGGGCCTATTCTAACTGACTCAAAAAGCTTACTATAAGGATTATTACTCATAGGCTAGTTATACAATATTAATAAGATTAAAATCAAACTATTCTACCAAATGCTTTGATCATTTTTATCAGCATTACAGGTATCATTAGATTTTTAATTCTATGTTTTATTAACCAACAATGTCACAGGCTTGGGCCAAATGTTTAGACTCCCTAAAAGACTCTCTGCCGTTGGGAGAATATAGTGTATGGGTTAAGCCCCTTAAGGCAACCGAAAGAAATGAAACTCTTTATCTAAATGCGCCAAGTGCGTCAGCTCTGAAGTACATAAGCAATCATAAAAGCTTAGAGGCGGCAATTGTCTTAGCAGTCTCTGAGTGTGATCGAAAACTCAAGGTAAGGTTTGGCGTTGTTGAGTCTAGCAAAAAAGCAGCTAGCGCTAACAAACATCACACCACACCCCTGTTTCCAGAATATACATTTGATAATTTAGTTTTAGGAAGCGCAAATCAGGTCGCCGCCCTTGCTAGCAGGCAGATAGCTGAAAAGATAGGAGCATCTCCCTACAATCCATTTATTATCTATGGAGAATCTGGACTTGGAAAAACGCATTTGATGCAGGCAGCTGGGCACCTTGCTCTTAAAAAAAATCCAAACTCAAAAATTATCTATGTCCCTCTTATGGATTTTGTTCGCAACATAACAACCAGCCTTCGACACAATACAATAGAAAATGTAAAGCTTTTTTATCAGTCGGCTGACCTTTTATTAGTTGACGACATCCACTTAATTGCTGGTAAAGATAAATCTCAAGAAGAGTTTTTTCATATTTTTAATTTTTTGTTTAGTACCAAAAAACAAATTATATTTACATGTGACCAACCCCCAAAAAATATTAAAGACCTTGAAAACAGATTAAAAACAAGATTCTCACAAGGCCTTAATTTACAACTTTCTCCTCCAGAGCTTGAAATGAGGGCTGCCATTCTCCTTAAGAAATCTCAAAACCCACAAATTTCTCTTAACCTTTCAGAAGATGTTGCCTTATTTATTGCAAGCCATGTCATGTCAAACGTTAGGGACCTTGAGGGGGCTCTTCTTAAACTAAAGGCTTTTGTCGACTTCTCTCAAATTGACCACTCGCTGATTACCAAAGACGTAGTAGAGGGGGCACTAGGCGACCTTATAAAACCAAAAAAGCTTTTTATTGAAGTTAATGAGGTTCAGAAAACCGTGAGTAAGTATTACGGCATTACAGTTTCAGATTTAGTATCAAACTCTCGCAAACAACATTTGGTTAAAGCAAGACAGATGGCTATCTACCTCTGCCATGAGTTGACATCATTGTCGTTAGCTAAAATAGGTCAAAACTTTGGAAATAGAGACCACTCTACAGTGCTTTATTCTTGTGAAAAACTGAAAGGCCTTATTTCGACAAATGAAGAAATCAAAAACGACATTGAAAACATAAAAATCAAAATTACTAACTTATAAACAAATTAATTATTACTTGGGTTGTTAGTAAATAACAAAACATCTTATAATTAGAAAACTAATTAACATCTTTAATAATAAACAATACAGTTATTAACAACATAATCACAACACAAACTATTGTTTTTTTTCAAAAAAAGAAAGTAATTAACAAATAATAGATCAGCTAATAATAACAATAATTAATTTAATAAGAAAGGCAACTTATGAACACCGAATTAAGCGTTGAAGAACTTATAGAGCCATTGCAAACTGTAATTGGAGTGGTTGAGAAAAAACAAACTTTACCAATACTCTCTCACGTACTAATTCAATTAAAAGGCAACAAACTTACACTAACAACCACTGATATGGAACTAGAAATCAGTGCTTCAAATAAAATCAAAAGTGATGTAGAAGTCACCTTTACAATTTATGCAAAAGACTTGATTGACATTGTAAGAAAACTCCCAGAAAAGACCCAAATAAAATTTAAAATAGAAGAAAACAAAGTTTATCTAAATGCTAACAAAAATACGTTTGAACTAAACACTTTTAATCACTTAGACTTTCCCGCTCTTCCTAAAACTCAAAATTCAAGTATTATCAAAATTAAGCAAGATACACTCAAAGAGTTAATTGAAAACACTAGTTTTTCAATGGGAAACCAGGATATTAGGGCATATCTAAACGGTCTCTTTTTTGAACTAAACAAAGACTCATTAACAGTGGTTGCAACAGATGGGCACAGACTCTCAATCGGCGAGGTCAATCAAGAAAGTAGTTTAGAAGAAAAAAAGACAGTGATTCTTCCTAGAAAAGCCGTACTAGAACTAACTAAACTACTGAATAAAAGCACACAAAGCATTGCTGAAATACACCTATCTGATAATTATTTTTCATTGATTGACTCTAGTACTAAAATTATTAGCCGTTTGATCGATGGTAATTTTCCAAACTATAAACAAGTAATGCCAACTGATTTTAGTAACACTATTGTTATTGATCGTGAAGACTTTTTATCTAGCTTACAGCAAGCTTCAATATTTGTAGATGAAAGAACTAAAGGTGTCAAGCTTGTTTTTAGAGAAGACAAGCTCAGTATTTTTTCTCACTCAGAGAGAGGTAGGGCTGAAACCCAAATTGAGGTAACGAAGCAAGAAAAAGAACTAGAAATTGCTTTTAATATTCATTACTTAATTTCAGTTCTTGAAAAACTTACCTCTAAAGAGGTGAACATGGTCATTCCTGGTGGTGAAAATAAATCGTGTTTATTAAGTGCTATCGATGACGAAAGTTATCAATATATTATTATGCCAATGAGAATATAGTTGTTGTGCTTTAATGGCAATTATTGAAAAGCTGCATGTTTTAAAGTTTAGGAATTTGACAGATCAATACCTGCTGCCCAACAATAACATCAATTTAATAATTGGTCAAAATGGCCAAGGCAAAACAAACTTCATTGAGTCAATATATTACTTAGGACACAGCAGGTCGTTTAAGACTAAAAACCTAAAAGACATCATTCCATTTGACGAGCAACAAATAAAAATAACCGCCCTTGTAGATAAACAAAAAGTCAGTATTAAAAAATCTCGCGATAAAAGCCAGATTTTAATTGACGAAGAAAAAATCTCTAGTAATAGTCTTTTAAGCCAAATTCTTCCGATACAAATTATCTCACCAGATCGTGGGTTTGTTGTAGGGGGATCACCGAAATTAAAAAGATCTTATCTTGATTGGGGGGTTTTTCATAATAAAAGTAACGAAACACTTACAGCATATAAAACTTATAAAAAAACCCTTAAAAACATTAACACGCTGCTCACAAGTGGGAACACAGGAGAGCTTGACGAGTGGTTTACACAGTTTGCAAGTCTTTCTGTGAACATTACAAAGGGCCGTATGGACTATGTGGAGCAGTTAAAAACTCTCCTTAACGACCAATCCAAGGGAAGACTCAATAGTTTAATCAAAACTAATGATGATTTTACTTTTCACATTCAAACAGGCTGGCCAAAAGAGGTTGATCCCCTTAGTCAGGTAAAAATATTAGAGTATCTTTTAAAAAATAAAACAAATTTTTTAAAAACTAAATACTTGAGTTATGGACCCCATAGAGCGAATATTGAATATCTCTTAAACAAAAGAAACGAAAGCTTCCTTTCAAGAGGTGAGCAGAAAAAAATGTCAATTGTTTTTTGGATGCTTCAAGTTTTGATTCTTGTTCAAAACAAAACAAAACCAATTGTATTAATTGATGATGTTTCATCAGAACTTGACCAAAGCAAAATTAAGTCTATTATTGATTATTTAACTGAAATTAATATTCAAATTTTTATTTCAGATATTGGCAACATTGACCTACCTTTAGACCCCAAAAAGACAACCATTTTTGAAATTAAAAAAGGCGTTCTAAAGGGTTTATAACGATCTTTTTTTAATACATAATTAGACTTAAAAAATACAGATGAAATGGCGCTAAACAACGCAGCCGTGGTATAATAAATTTATTTTTAAAGGGGCAGTTATGACTGAAGAATACCAAGCCTCCAATATTAAAGTTTTAAAGGGTTTGGACGCTGTTAGGAAGCGCCCTGGAATGTATATTGGTGATACCGATGATGGTACAGGTTTACACCACATGGTCTTCGAAGTTGTCGACAACTCAATTGATGAAGCTTTAGCTGGCCATTGCTCCAAAATTGAAGTTGTAATCCACGACGATAACTCCATATCAGTTACTGATGACGGAAGAGGCATTCCTGTAGACATTCACCCTGAAGAACAAATATCTGCCGCTGAAGTTATTATGACAGTCCTGCATGCGGGAGGTAAGTTTGATGATAACTCCTATAAGGTTTCTGGAGGACTTCATGGGGTTGGTGTTTCAGTAGTAAATGCTTTGTCTGAGTCACTTCATTTGACTATTTACAGAGGCGGTGATATTTATGAGCAAGACTATGTGTTGGGCGTTCCTAAAGAGCCAGTAAAGGCAACAGGAAAAACAGATAAAACGGGAACCACAATTCATTTTAAGCCGAGTGCAGAAATCTTTACAGAAACCGTTTATAAGTTTGAAACACTTTCGAATAGATTAAGAGAGCTTTCATTTTTAAATTCAGGCGTACACATTGAGATCAATGACGAGAGGTCTGATAAAAAAGATGTCTTTGTTTATGAGGGCGGAATTACAGCCTTTGTTGAGCATTTAAACAAATCAAAGAACCCTATACATAGTGATATTATTTCCATCGCCACAGAAAAAGACGACATCTCAGTTGATGTTGCGCTTCAGTGGAGCGATTCTTATCAAGAGAGCGTTTATTGTTTTACAAACAACATACCGCAAAGAGATGGAGGAGCCCATCTTGCAGGCCTTAGGGCCGCTCTCACTAGAACACTTAATAATTTTATCGATGCTTCAGGACTAGCTAAAAAAGAAAAAGCAGCTATTACTGGAGAAGATACCAGGGAGGGGTTAACAGCGATACTTTCCATTAAGGTTCCTGACCCAAAATTTTCTTCCCAAACTAAAGATAAGCTTGTTTCCTCAGAGGTTAGGGCGCCTGTTGAGTCTTCTGTAAACGAAAAGCTTGGAGAATACCTTCTTGAAAACCCTGCAGAAGCAAAAATCATAATAAGTAAAATTTTCGAGGCCTCAAGGGCGCGCGATGCTGCCAGAAAAGCCCGAGAAATGACTCGTAGAAAAGGCGCTTTAGATATCGCAGGCCTTCCTGGAAAGTTGAGTGATTGCCAAACAAAAGATCCTGCTGAATCTGAAATTTTCCTTGTTGAGGGGGACTCAGCGGGAGGCTCTGCTAAACAAGGAAGAGATAGAAGAACTCAGGCAATTCTTCCTCTTAAGGGAAAGATATTGAATGTAGAAAAAGCTAGATTTGAAAAAATCCTTTCCTCCCAAGAAGTTGGTACTTTAATTACTGCTTTGGGTTGTGGAATTGGCAAAGAAGAATATGATATTGAAAAACTCAGATACCACAAGATTGTGATTATGACGGATGCGGATGTAGACGGCGCCCACATTAGAACCCTTCTATTAACTTTCTTTTATAGACACTTTCCAGAGCTTATTGAAAATGGCTATCTTTATATTGCACAACCGCCTTTATATAAAATTAAAAAAGGAAAACAAGAGCGATACTTAAAAGATGATGCAGAGCTTGATGAGTATTTGCAACAAGAGGCTATCCATGATGCTAGTCTTTTTGTTAATAGCGATACTCCAGCAATTCAAGGTGTTGCACTTGAAAAAATTGTATCAAGCTACTATGAGTCTATTGGGATTATTGAAAAACTTGGTAAAAAATACAATGAGCCTTTGTTAAGGGCGATTCTAGGAATGCCAAAGATGGACCTAAATGATGCAAAGAAAGCTAAAGAATGGTGTGCGTCTCTTCAACAAAAAATGAATAATAGTAGCTCCATGTCTGAGAGTCACGATCTAAGCTTTTCAAACAATAGCGTGATTTATTCGATGAAAACATATGGCGTTGAAACAAGCACGTCTGTCCTTGATGTAGGTTTTTTTGAATCAAGAGAATATAAAAATATAGAAAAGTACTCAAGCCAGGTTGAGAGCATGTTTACTGACGAAACATTTGTTCAAAAAGGCGCAAAAGAGTTAAAAACACCAGACTTTTCTACTGCCCTTAACTTTCTTTTGGTTGAGGCAAGAAAGGGACAGGGCTTTCAGAGATACAAGGGTCTTGGGGAAATGAATCCTGACCAGTTGTGGGACACTACAATGAATCCTGAGTCTAGAGTGATGCTTAAAGTTAAAATCGAAGATGCAATTGCTTCAAACGATGTTTTTACAACGCTTATGGGTGACGAGGTTGAGCCAAGAAGAAACTTTATTGAAGAAAATGCACTTAAGGTAGACAACCTCGACTTCTAATTTAGCAAACTAATAACTTGAATTGAATTAATTCGAGTTACGAATTTATTTACTAACCTACAGACCGCATTTGTAAGATAATTACTTTAATTACTTACAAATGGTAGGGTTATGTCAAAAAAACATCCTGTTATTGCTATAACTGGTTCCTCTGGAGCTGGAACATCGACTGTTAAAAATGCATTTAATCATATATTTGGAAGGGTTGGTGCTAAGCCAGTTATTATTGAGGGCGATAGTTTTCATAAGTTTGACCGCAAACAGATGAAGACTGCAATGGAGCTTGAAGATAAAAAAGGAAATAAGTACTTTAGTCATTTTGGTCCTGAAGCAAACCATTTTGATCTGATTGAAAAAACATTTAAACAATATGGTGAAAAAGGCCATTGTGATCGACGCTACTATATTCATTCTGATGAAGAGGGGGTTCCTTTTGGGAAAAATGCTGGTGAGTTTACGGAGTGGGAAGATGTTGGAAGAGATAGTGACTTATTATTTTATGAGGGCCTGCATGGGGGCGTCAAAGATGGAAACATCGACGTAGCTAAATATGTTGATTTATTGATAGGTGTGGTGCCTGTTGTGAATCTTGAGTGGATTCAAAAAATTCATAGAGATAAAGAGCAAAGAGGCTATTCTGCAGAGGCAACTGTTGACACAATCCATAGACGAATGTGGGATTATATAAACTACCTTACCCCCCAATTTTCAAGAACCCATATAAATTTTCAAAGAGTTCCAACTGTTGACACGTCTAATCCTTTTATAGCAAGAGACATACCAACTCAAGATGAAAGTTTTGTCGTTGTTAGGTTTCAGGACCACAAGTATTGTGACTTTGTTTACCTACAAGATATGGTAGCAGGCTCATTTATGTCCCGACCCAATACGTTAGTTGTTCCAGGCGGAAAGATGGGCTTTGTAATGGAGCTAATTTTAAGAGAGCAAGTAGAGAAAATGCTTAAGCATTAAGCACGATCAATTAGACATTTAGTCTTTTACAACAATGTTGATTAGTCGATTTGGAACAACAATTACTTTGATTATTGCTTTGCCTTCAGTGAACTTTAAAACTCTTTCATCTGAAAACGCTATCTCTTCTACAAATTTATTTTCTGAGTCTAATGGCACTACTATTTTTGCCCGTAGTTTTCCATTAACCTGGGCTATTAGTTGAACATTTTCTTGAACAAGGGCTGAATCATCAACTATAGGCCAGCTTGAGTTAACTACCGCTTCTTTCCCCCCCAACAAAAACCAAAGGTGGTGACAAACATGAGGCATAACGGGGCTGAGGCATTTAACCATTATCTCAATTGCCTCTCGTTTTATGAAGGCCCCTTCTCGTGAGTCATCATTGTATTTTGATAGCGTATTGTTTAACTCCATCATAGCGGCAATTGCGGTATTAAAAGAATGCCTTCTGCCAAAATCATCGCCTACTTTTTGCAGGGCTAAATGGGTTTTTTGACGAATTGTTTTTTGCTCTTCTGTAAGCTTAGAGGTATCTATTTTTGAAACAACAGCGCTGTTTTTTGACTCTACAAAACTACTTACAAGTCGAAAAAATTTGTTTATAAACCTATGAGAGCCTTCGATGCCCGTGTCTGACCACTCAAGATCTTGAGTTGGAGGAGCAGCAAATAAAATAAAGAGTCGTGCGGTGTCTGCCCCGTATTTTGAAATCATTTCTTCTGGGTCAACTGTATTGCCTTTTGATTTGCTCATTTTGGCCCCATCTTTAAGCACCATCCCCTGAGTGAGAAGGTTGGTGAACGGCTCATTTGTCTTTACAATGCCTTCATCCCGCAGGAGTTTTGTAAAAAAACGTGAGTATAAAAGATGTAATATAGCGTGCTCTATGCCTCCAATATACTGGTCTACTGGAAGCCAATAATTGGCTCGTTCATCTAATATCGCATCCTTCTGATCAACGCAGGTGTAACGTGCAAAATACCAAGAAGATTCAAAAAAAGTATCAAAGGTATCTGTTTCTCTCTCCGAATCTATTCCACATTTTGGACAAGGCGTCTTGTAAAAACCAGGCATTTTTTTAAGTGGTGAGCCCACTCCATCTATTGCTACATTTTCTGGGAGTCGAACCGGGAGATTTTCAAGAGACTCTGGAATAGCCCCACAAGAAGGACAGTTTATGATTGGAATTGGACAGCCCCAATAACGCTGTCTTGAAATTCCCCAATCTCTTAGGCGATAATTGGTTTTTTCTTCACCCATTTTTAGGCTCGATAGTTTTTTGCTTATTGCCTTAAATGCGGCGCCAAAGTCAAGCCCACAGAACTCACCAGAGTTGATAAGAATTCCTTTTTCAACGAATGCTTCTTCGCTTATATCAACTAGGCCATTGGAGTCAGCAATCACTTCTTTAATAGGAATATTGTACTTATTGGCAAACTCATAGTCTCTTTGATCATGGGCTGGAACACTCATAACTGCTCCAGTGCCATAGCCCATTAAAACAAAGTTTGCAATCCAGATAGGAGTTTTTTCCCCAGTTAGGGGGTGGACGCACGTGAGTCCAGAATCAACACCCTTTTTTTCCATGGTTTCGATTGCAGCCTCAGCAGTTTCCATTTTTTTGCATTCATCAAGAAATTTTTGAACCTGTTTATCTTTTTTACCGGATTCTATTGCCAGAGGGTGCTCTGCAGCGATGGCAAGATATGTAACGCCATAGAGCGTATCTGGCCTTGTTGTATAGACTGTAATTGAAGTTGCGTTATTAAGCTTAAACTCAATATCTAGACCAACTGATTTACCTATCCAGTTAGTTTGCATCATTTTAACAGCATCAGGCCAACCATCAAGTTTTTGAATGTCTGCCAAGAGCTCGTCTGCATAATCAGTTATTTTCATATACCACTGAGAAATCTCTTTTTTCTCAACAGGAGCACCCGAGCGCCATCCACAACCATCCACAACTTGTTCGTTAGCGAGTACTGTCTGATCAATGGGGTCCCAGTTTACAACAGCCTTTTTTTTGTAGACTAGGCCTTTTTCAAATAACTTAATGAAGAACCATTGTTCCCATCGATAGTATTCTGGATGACAGGTTGCTAGCTCTCGCGACCAGTCATAGCCAAAACCTAATTCGATTAATTGATGCTTCATATGGCTTATGTTTTCATAAGTCCATCCTGCAGGCGGCACCTCATTTTTTATAGCAGCATTCTCTGCTGGGAGGCCAAAAGCATCCCATCCAATTGGCTGCATAACGTTTTTACCCAGCATCTTTTGGTATCTTGATATAACATCACCAATACTGTAATTTCTTACATGTCCCATATGGAGTCTTCCAGAGGGATATGGCAACATAGAAAGGCAATAATATTTCTCTTTAGTTTCGTCTTCTGTAACTACAAAAGAGTTATTTTGTTCCCAGTAATTCTGAGCCTCTTTTTCTATTTTTTTGGCGTTGTATTCTTGTTGCATTGTATAGTTTTAATTTAAGTTGAGAGTTCCAACGAGCGAGCCCACACTATTCATTTCATTTCTGTCTAGATACTGACTAATTCCAGCATTAATTTCTTGACAGACCAGCGGGTCATAAAATAAAGCAGTGCCAATTCCTATTGTATCTGCTCCTGCAATAATAAACTCGATTGCGTCTTGTGCATTAACTATTCCGCCTTGCCCAATAATTGGAATATTATGTTTTTTGCTGACTTGGTAGACCTGATGAACCTTAAGAAGTGCGATTGGCTTTATTGCTGGACCAGAAAGCCCGCCTTGATTATTCCCAATTATGGGCTTTTGTTTTTCAATATCTATAGCCATACCCATGACTGTGTTTATTACAGCTAAGCCATCACTTCCAGCATCAATACACCGAAGTGCATTTGAGGCAATATCAGTTTGGTTGGGCGAAAGTTTTGTGATAATAGGCTTGCTTGTATTTTTGCGACATATTTCTACAACTCTAAAGGACATATCAGGATCATTTCCAAAGGCTACGCCTCCTTCTTTGACATTGGGACAAGAGATGTTAATCTCAATTGCATCAATATCTGTATCATCAAAATGCTTAGCTACCTCACCATACTCTTCAACACTAGAACCAGAAATATTAATAATAAACTTAGTTTCATCTTTATCTAAAGTGGGCAAAATATCAGTAATGACTGAGTTAGTTCCTGGATTTTGAAGGCCAATTGCATTAAGCATCCCATTTGGAGTTTCGGCGACCCTGTGTGTTTTATTTCCTAGTCTGGGTTCTAGAGTAGTGCCTTTTAAACAAACTGCGCCTACATGAGAGTTAGAAAACCCTTTTATTCTGGTGTATTCTTCTCCAAATCCAACACACCCCGAAAGCAGAACGATTGGGGAGTTAAGGGACATCCCACAAAAACTTGTTTTAAGATTATTTTGCATTGTCGACATTATACTTTTATGATGACTTGGGAGTCATTAACTTCGTCTAAAATGTTGCTATGAATGGAGTTTTTGTTACTGGAAGCAATACAGAGGTTGGAAAAACCACAGTTTCTGTTGAAATAATAAAGCAGCTTAGAAAAAAAAGAAAAGTCGTTGTAAGAAAGCCGGTAGAAACGGACTGTGAGTTGGTAGATGGAAGTTATTTTCCAAAGGATGCGGTGAAGCTCAATGAGGCTTGTGGTTCTGGAGAGAGTTTAAGTCAAGTCTGTCCTTATTGTTTTGAACTTGAGGCGAGCCCTGAAGAGGCTAGTTTGGATGCTGGAAAATCCTTAGGCCTTGAAGACTTGGTATACGCTTGTAATGACGGTGTTGGGGAAAGTTTTGTTTTTGTTGAAGGAGCCGGTGGGTTTTATTCACCGATTGCAGATAAAGCCCTCAATTCGGATCTTGCTGTTCAGCTTGAATTGCCAGTTATTATTATTGTTAAGGACGAGCTAGGAGCAATAAGCCAAGCTTTGTTGACCATCGACGCTGTTCTTAGTAAAAAACTTAAAATAGCTTTCGTCGTTCTTAATGAGCTTCGTGAGAATACGCTTTCAAATCTTGAAGCGCTTCGCTCTTATACTGATGTGCCAGTTCTAAAGTTTTCGATTAAAAATTCTGAGTTATTTTATTTAGAGGTTGAAAAACTAATCTAGTATCGTAAGGCTTGGTTTTTTGTCCCCCTTATCTGAACTAATGCCTTTGTTGTCAAAAAGCATTCCCTCGCCATTCTCATTGGCATAGATAGACATCACAGCCTCACAGGGAACAATAATCTTTTGGGACTTGCCGTGAAATCGAGCTTTAAAGCTTATGGACTCGTTATTGATAAGCCGATCAGCAGTTGCTGAAGCGCTAATATTTAAGACTATTTTTCCATTGTTTTCAAACCCATCAGGAATTGAAAGGCCTTTACTTTTGGCGCTTACTAAGACATATGGAGTGAGATTGTTATCCTCTATCCAGTTGCAATATGCTCGGATTAAATAGGGAATAACGCCTGGCATTTGTCTCTAGTTAAAGTCCTTTTCAGCAAAAGTCAAACTATCATGAAAGCCTTCTTTTTCAAAAAGCCTATTTGCATATTCTTTGATTGGCTTTGCTTTTTCGCCTAAAGAGATTCCTAGAAGGTCTAGCCTCCAAAGGATTGGTGCAATACAAACATCAACAAGTGTCATTGTTTCGCTTTTAAAGTAAGGCTTATGAGAAAACAAGGGGAGAAGCTCTAATAAGTTTCCATTCAGTGTTTTTCTAGCAGCATCGGCTTCTTTTTTGCTTCCATTGAGAATTTTTGAGACAAGCTCATACCAGCACCCATCTGCCCTTGTGAAGCGATAGATTAAAAGTCTCTTTTCGGCTTTTTCAATTGGATCTACTGGCAAAAGCGGCGGGAAAGGAAAGCGCTCATCAAGGTATTCCATAATAACTGAAAGATCATACAAAACCATCCCCCTGTCAAAAAGAGTGGGAAGCGTCTCGCAAGGATTAAGCTCAAGCACTTCTTCTGGCATTTCATCAAATTTTAGTTCTATGACTTGTCTTTCTATCGACTTGTGAGCCATAATAAATCTGACAGCATGAGATTCTAGCTCTTGTGATGCAGAATAAAGGGTTGTTGAAGCCGGATTGGGTTTTGTTAGCATAGTTTTTACCGAATTAAAAAAAAGTCCCTTGCCGTTTTAATGACAAAGGATGATTATGAAAGATTGTATCAGAAATCAGTCGCGAGGTCTCCAAATGCCATATTTGACATCCTTCCAGTATTCTTTTTTGAGAAGATAAACCAGGATAAATAGGATGCTTAAGAATAATAGAACCCATTTACCAAGCTGTAGCCTTATTAATTTCGCTGGCTCGCCAACATAGTCTAAAAAGTTTGTTATGTCACGAACACTATTATCAAACTCTGACTCAGATTGAGACTCTCGAAGCGACCATAGAACATCTGGCATAGAGGCATTTACCAAGACTGTGTTGTTTACCCCAAAAATTCGCTCTTCATCATCATAAAAGCTTCGTAGATAGGTGTAAATCCAGTCAGTTCCTTTTGATCTTGAAACTAAAGATAGGTCTGGTGGGACGCCTCCAAACCATTTCGCTGCACCATCTTCTGGCATAGCTGTAGTAATGGCTTGCCCTACTTTATTTCCAGCAAACATTAGATTTTTAGCAACATGCTCTTCGGTTAGGTTTAGGTCTTTAGCAATTCGATTGTAACGCATTAAGCTTATCTCATGACAACCTGAGCAATAATTCATAAAAAGTTTTGCGCCGTTTTGTAAGGAGGCTTCGTCAAAAATATCAGTATTTGCATGATCTAAATGAACCTTACTAGCAGCAAAAATATTTACTGAAAAAAGAAGAACAGAAAAGCCAACTATTAATTTTAATTTTATTCTCATATATTATTCAGTAACCCTTTCTGGAACCTCTTTGGTCTTTCCAAGGGTGCTAAACCAGGGCATTAAGATAAAAAAAGCAAAATACAAGGTCGTAAAAATACGAGCTAGTAAAGCATATAAAGGGGTAACCGGTTGAACACCAAGCCAGCCTAAAACAATAAAGCTTACAACAAAAGTCCCAAGAATCCATTTATAAATAGGACTTCTGTAACGTATTGATTTAACTGGGCTCCTATCTAGCCAAGGAAGAAGGAAAAACACTCCAAGCGCTGCAAACATTGCTAATACTCCAGGGAATTGTGAGCCAAACAGGGGAGGAATTGCCCTTAATACAGAGTAATAGGGAGTTAAGTACCATAATGGTGCAATATGTTCAGGCGTTTTAAGTGGGTTGGCCTCAATGAAGTTCGGAGCTTCAAGAAAATACCCATTTAGGGCTGGCGCGTAAAAAACAACTGCACAAAATATCCATAAAAACCCAACAACAACAACACTATCTTTAATTGTAAAGTATGGATGAAAGGGGATTCCATCTTTTGGAATACCGTCCGCGTCTTTATTTTTCTTTATTTCAATTCCATCTGGATTATTTGATCCAACGTGGTGAAGAGCAACAATATGCAAAAAAACAAGAACAACAAGAATAAGTGGAATAACAACAACATGCAATGAAAAGAAACGATTTAAAGTCGAATCACCAACAGCATAATCACCCAAAATCCAAACTAATAGATCTGGTCCTACAATCGGGACTGAGCCAAAAAGTGAAATAATTACTTGAGCGCCCCAAAACGACATTTGCCCCCAAGGCAAAACATAGCCCATGAAAGCTTCAGCTAATAAAAGAATATACAGCACCATGCCAAGTATCCATATCAATTCCCTCGGTCCCTTATAAGAGCCATATAAAAGGGCACGCATCATATGAAGATAAATTATTACAAAAAAAGCAGAGGCTCCTGTCGAATGCATGTAGCGTATAAACCAGCCCCATTCAACGTCTCTCATAATATACTCAACTGAGGCAAAAGCATACTCTGCATCAGGCTTATAGTGCATGGTTAAGAATATCCCAGTAACTAACTGCATTATAAGCATCACCACTGCTAAGCCACCAAAGAAATACCAGAAATTAAAGTTTCTAGGCGTATAGTATTCTGCTAAATGCTCATTAATAACCCTAGTTAATGGAAATCTTTGGTCTATCCAGCTTTGCTTATTATTCATATTTTCTCTTATGTATTTTGTTGGTCAACGCCAACACGAATCAATGAATCAGTGACGTATTGATAGGGAGGTATTACTAGGTTGGTTGGGGCAGGCACACCTGCATAAACTCTTCCAGCAAGGTCAAACTTAGAGCCATGACATGGGCAATAAAAACCGCCTTTCCAGCTGTCTCCACCAAGATCAGCTGCACCAGGCTCTGGTCTATATGTTGGTGAGCATCCGAGATGTGTGCAAACGCCCACAATAACAGCAACACTTTCTTTGTTTTCAATTGAGCGATAGTTTGCTGTAACGTAGTCAGGCTGTTGGCTTTTAGAGTTGCCAGTTCCATCAGCGTCAGCAAGCTTGCTGATTAGGTCCTCTGAGTCAAGAGACTCTAAAGCTTTTTCATCACGTTTAAATATCCAAACAGGTTTTTTACGCCATAAGACGCGAACAAGCTGACCAGCCTCTAATTTAGAAATATCAACATCAACAGGCGCCCCAGCTGCTTTAGCTTTAGCCGACGGCTTCCAGGTTGATAAAAAAGGCCATGCTGCAAAGCCAACACCAACTGCACCAACTACACTGGTAGCCTTGGTTAAAAAACGTCGTTTCTTTAGGTCGATTGTCTGTTCTGACATTTAAATTCCGAATGATATTTGGTGAAAAACCGTACTATTATAATGTAAAGGACTGATATTTAAAAGCAAAAAGTATTCAACTAAACTAGTATTTTTTTTCATCAACCCTAATAGTCAAAGATTTTGTGTCAGAGAGGCCGTCAATTTTTTTTATGATTGAGATCAGCAGCTTTTTTTGTCTTTTGGCGCGATAGGCAACAGAAGCGTTTTCGGCAATAAGAAAGACCTTTTGATCATCAACAAGAGAAAGAGTGAGACCATTTAATTCAACAGGAATCTGAGATTGAAATTCAGAATTAAAGCGATTATGTGACTTGGCTTTTTCGAACATCGTTCCAAGTTTGCCTTCAGCTTTAAAATTTGTAGGGTTTTCTTTTGTTTTATCTTGCATATATGAGAAAATACCACAGTTTTGTCAACTAATGTTTCGTTCTTCCATGAGTATTATAAATAATGTTTTATCAAAAGTTTTAGGGTCGCATAATGATCGGCTAATTAAAAAGTACAATAGCCAGGTCAACAAGATCAACTCATTGGAAGAGCATATGAAGTCTTTGAGTGATAGTGATTTGTCATCAATGACTGATAAGCTCAAAGAAAGACTTAAGGAAAACGAGTCTGTAGAGAGCGTTTTGCCAGAAGCGTTTGCGGTGGTTAGAGAAGCAAGCCAGAGAACATTGGGCCTTAGACACTATGACGTTCAGCTTATTGGCGGAATGGTCCTTGATGAAGGAAGTATTTCAGAGATGGGGACTGGTGAGGGAAAGACTCTTGTAGCGACCCTGCCTGCATACTTAAATGCAATTACAGGTAAGCAGGTTCACATTGTCACTGTGAACGATTACTTGGCTTCCAGAGATGCTGAATGGATGGGCCAAGTGTTTTCTTTTCTTGGTCTTAGCGTTGGAACTTCTATTTCAGGAATGTCTGGAGAAGAAAAACAAAAGGCATATTCATGTGATATAACCTATGCAACAAATAACGAGCTTGGGTTTGACTATCTTCGTGACAATATGGCTTTTTCTCAAGAGCAAAAAATGCAGAAAGAGCTGTCTTTCGCAATTATTGACGAAGTTGACTCTATTCTGATCGACGAGGCAAGAACGCCGCTGGTCATCTCTGGCCCAACTGACGACCACGCAGCCATTTATGGGGCTATCAACAAGATGGCGCCCCAGTTTATTGAGCAGTTGGAAACGGGCGAAGGCAAAGAGGTTGTGGTCAACACACCGGGTGACGTTACCCTTAGTAAAAAAAACAAACAGGGTGAGATGCAAACACTTGAATCTATTCCTTATATTGTTGAAGCTCAAAGAAAAGCAGCCATAAAATCCGGCGTATCTTTTTTTAATTTATATAATGCTAT
>ENA-UOYH01000123-UOYH01000123.1-marine-metagenome-genome-assembly--contig:-NODE-123-length-35299-cov-4.022940_pt1 | contig 35299 bp, 30 predicted proteins | sample MGYA00238175_ERZ767261 | MGnify/ENA primary metagenome ERZ767261 (study PRJEB28946, sample SAMN06267185) | marine metagenome | isolation source: Columbia River Estuary | place: USA:Columbia River Estuary...
AGAAGCAAAATTCCAATCCTAACCACATCACAATTATGATTCTATACGCAAAAGAGGGCATCTTTGCCGACCAAGCCACAGAGCAAGCACAAGAGCTGACAGCAACCGAGAGAGCTAAAAAAGCAATCGAGCGAGCTAATGAAGTTATGGCATCCGACAAACCAGCACCAGAGAAACCAGAGCTGAACGCACATGATGAATATCGCGCGTTACAGCTATGTGATCCTGTAAGGGCTGGCATCTACTGGCGCGCTAATCGCGAGGCTATTCTTGCCTGTAAATTTGACGACTAAACAATTTTTTCATGTTGATGGGCTAAAACCCTGAAATCTGTTCGTTACAACACAGCCCGCCTTGAGTGATTTAAGAACCCACTTGAGGCGGGTTTTCTGTTGCCTATGTGTTCGACTGGTAAAAAGTGAACAGTTTTTGAACAGTTTTTTGAGCGAAAAGGTGCGAAAAGGGGTGCTTATGGCGGGAAAGCCATTTTTGACCTGCAGGCACGAAAAAGCCCGAAGTCCCTTTAAATATAGGAACTACGGGCTTTTAAAGTGGCACTCCCGACAGGACTTGAACCTGTGACCTACGGATTAGAAATCCGTTGCTCTATCCAGCTGAGCTACGGGAGCTTAAATTGTGCTGAGCTATGCAGCGCGACAGGATGTAGTAGGCTGAGAATGGTTCGTCAAGCGCTAGTGGAGACAATCCGAGTTGTCGCAGTGGGCGAGTTTAGCCGGTAAGGGGCTAGCATCTTCAATGGCTTTTGAGGCAACTCAGCCGTTGGGTAAATTATCTTGCTCTTCTTCGATCCGCTCAGCCAACCATTGCTTCATCATGGATTGATAGTTGAGGTAGCGAGAGCGTGCCAGACGTTTGATACGCGCAAGCATACGTGGGTCAAAACGAAGTGTAATAGTGGTAGATTCTCTTGAGTCTGGTTGATGTGTTGAGCTGGTCATGAGCTTGGGGGCAAGCTCGTGATTGTCCCAGAAAGCGGATTCTTCTAAATCGTTATCGAAGTTGGGGATGTCGTTCCAAGATTGGATGGTCTTCATGGTCTAAAGTAGGTTGTTGATTCGCTTATGGCCTTACTTGATCTCACCGTAATTACGCTGATAAAATCTCATTTCACCCTCTGTCATTTCTCGTGCAGCTAGCACTCGAGCTGATTTTCCATCTGTCCAGAAAGATAGGAATAGATGGCGATCGGCGACTGTACGGCCAAGCGCATAGAATCGGGATGCGCTTCCAAGATCGTCTTTGTCAGGGAGGAAACGAAGGGCAAAGGGATCCTCAAAAACCTCCTCTAATTCGTGAGGTTTGATGGCTTTGAGGTCTAATGGTGAGTCGGATAAATCGAGTTCCATGTCGGTGTTAGGATTGTTAACCTGAAATGTTTAGATTACTAAAGCATGAATGGAGCGCTTTGAACACGCTTTTTTCAAGCTGCTATGGCAGCACTTGCTATATCTGGTGGCGTTTGAGTAGTGCTGCTTTGAGGGGGTCAGCTGAGGTAAGGTGGGCGATGGCAATCGCAATCGCATCTGCAGCATCATGTGGAGGGCTTTCGGTGAGCCCAAGAAGTGTGCGCACCATAAATGCAACCTGCTGTTTGTCAGCGGAGCCATTACCAGTGACAACTTGTTTTACTTTGCGGGGAGCATATTCATAAATTTTCAAGTTGGCTTCAGCAGCAGCGATCAGGGTGGCGGCGCGTGCAGCTCCCATGCTGATGGCGGTTCGATGGGATTGTACATAGATGATTCCCTCGACTGCAGCTTCGTCAGGCTGCCATTTTTTAATCAGGTTATTGATGCCTGTGTGAATTGCGGCCAAGGCTGCTGATTGAGGGATCTTGGCTGGAATAGAAATAACACCAAAATCCAGAACTCGCTGTTCATGGTGATCGCCTTCCAGCAATGCGTATCCGGTGTTGCGAATAGCTGGATCAATGGCGATGACTTTCATGAGTCGTTGTGGAGAAGATGGAGGAGAGCTTGCAGTCCATCAATGCATCCCAATTTCTTTGGATTACTTACGTCTGCGGCGTGGTGCTGGTGGACGCTTCTTGCGCACTGGGCGAGCGGGGGAATCATCGAGAAGTGCGGTGTAGGTGTAGTCAAAGCCTTCGAGTTTGCGGCGCTCGATTTTCTTTTCGACGAAGTTTTCGACGGATTTAGCAAAATCGAGCTCGTCAGCTGTGAGGATAGTAAATGCATCGCCCTCTGATTCGGCGCGGCCAGTACGACCAATGCGGTGCACGTAATCTTCAGCATTTTCTGGCACACGATAGTTGATCACGTGCGTGACGGTTGAGATGTCGATACCGCGGGCTGCCACGTCGGTAGCCACAAGGATGTTGTATGTTCCGTCCTTAAAGCCACTCAAAGCCTTAAGTCGGTCAGACTGCTTTACGTCTGAGTGCATAGCTACGACTTCTTGGTGTCCGGTGCCTTTGATTAGCCCACAAACGGTGTCTGCCTCTTTGCGGGTGCGGGTGAAGATCATGACGGAATGAAAATCTGTTTTTTCGAGCAAAGCAAGAAGCAGGTCGTCTCGCTGGTCCATGGAGACGGGGTAAAAGGCGTGGTTAATAGTGTCAGCGACTGCACGGCGAGCAATCTCAACAGACACAGGCTCGTGAAGACACCATTGAGCAAACCCTTGAATGGCAGGAGGCATGGTGGCTGAGAAGAAAAGTGTCTGGCGCGATGTTTCTTCCGTATTCCATGGGCAAAGATTAACGATTTTGCGAACGATGGGAAGGAATCCCATATCGAGCATACGGTCGACTTCGTCGAGGATGAGGATTTTGATGGCCCCAAATCTCATGCTACCGCGGTAAAAGTGATCAACTAATCTGCCAGGGGTTGCGACAACAATGTCAGCTTCTTTCATTTGCTCGTCTTGTTTGCCGTATCCTACACCACCATAGATGAGGGCGACTTTGCAGCCTGTGTGTTTGCCATAGTGCTCGAACTGTTCTGCGACCTGGTGGGCAAGTTCACGGGTGGGCTCCAAGACTAAGATTTGAGGTTTGCCGAGAGGTTTGATTTTCGAAAGCGAGGGGAGAGCGAAAGCTGCAGTTTTTCCCGTGCCAGTTTGAGAGGCTCCGATGACATCTTTGCCCTCCAAAATTAGGGGGATGGCTTTCGCTTGAATAGGTGTAGGGTTTTCGTAGCCGGATTCAGTAACAGCTGAGAGGACGGCGTCGGAAAGCCCGAGATCGGAGAATGACATAGGAATTGGGGTAGATGCTTTGTCTGCCTCTGTAAAGGTAAATACGGCGAGGTCAGCAAGCCGCGCATAGCTCTTGTTTTGCGAAGCGTATCAAAGTGCTGTAAGCAGGTGATTGTTGCTTGTGCGTTGCTTGCGCGATGACTGTCCTAATTGGAGGTGGCTAATGATTGAACTAGTAAGCAGCACTCCAGCATGGGTTGGAGTATTTGTAAATGCGCCTGATGACTGTCTTCAAGGGATTTGCCAAGGCGGTTTTCCACTTGGGATAATATATAGTCAAGATCGGCCTCTAATACGTGATTGGGTGAGCCGTGAACGATAGCGGCTAATATGCTGTGCCTGCCAGGTCGAATAACTAACTGGCGATCGTTGTCCCAATTGAGCGCACTGTTTTGATTGTTGGCAATTGAGGCAGTTTTAGTAGCAATTTTTTTGACGGTGCTCTCAACTTTTAATGATTTGGCGTGTCGAGCCGGGTTGTTACTGGCGTAAGATATGAGAGATCGGGTTTGTGGACGCAGCAGGAAAACTTCCTCGACTTGATATCTGCGCGTTTGATCAAACAAAATGTCTTCATAGGTGCGACTACTCATAAGTGCACGTAATTTCCATGCGAGTTTGTTCCATCCTGGTACATCTCGAAACGGGCTAGCCTCGGCCATTTGCTCGGCGATAGCTCTGCGGACGGTACTTCTGAGCATAGGCTCAAGGAAGTTGTTTGTATGAGTGGAGAAGTTGAAGGTAGGCTCGCTACTGGAACCGACTAGGGATCGCAGTGCGTCTTGTAAGTCTTTATCGGTATATTTGGATTGCTTGCGTGGCGGGGAATCAATTCTGTGAGTTTCAGCAAATGGGGTCGCGTTATTTGCTATCGTTTCACCGTTTGTTGAGCTGAATGAGGCTGTTGGTGAGTCGTCTGTAGACGGTGTCGGCGGCTCTGGAATTTCTTGAGCGATAGACCTAAAAGGTGACTCGCTTTCATTGTGGTCGTGATGCGGTTGGTTGCTCCGTATTTTTTCCAATAACCCTGCATTAATGAGTGGAGATTTTTCGGCGCTTGGCTCAGATTCCTTTATTGGGATGTTATCCACAAGCTCCACGTCCTTATCATCTTTGAAAGCTGGCGTAGGCGTTGATTTTTCTGCCAGTGACTCAGGCTCAGGGGCATCGTTTTCATGGATGGCCGGTTGAGGTAGATCAGGCTCCCAGTTAGAGGAGTTCTTTTTTGATGGGATCAGTCGGAAGGGAGATTGCTCTGCAGGCAGAGCCGGGATGTCGCTCAGTCTCCTGTTCTGAGTCTGGTTCTCTTGGTCCACTAGGCTACGAGATACGCGAGAGGCAATGGTTGGTATAGGTGGTAGATCAGAGAGGTCGTCTATTATCGGCTTTGATTTGTTTTTGCCGCTGAATTCATCTTCTTGGTTGTATGAGGCAGTCGGAAATGCAGGCATGCTTTCCAATGAGTTATTCCAGCTCTGCCTTGTCGAGGGGAGTGCAGGGAAAGGTGTCGCCTCAGCGCTAGATTCGCTGTTGCCTTGACCCGAAGGTGGATCATGCTGCGGTTCGTTACCGCTTTTATAGCTGGCTGGCTCTTTAGGCACTTTAACGTAAGGGGAGGTAGTGGCTTGGTGGCTGGCAGGGTGCTGGCGTCTTAGTTGACCATCATTCAGATTCTGGGATCGTCGTTATCTGAAGGATGGGCCTCTGGGTTGATTGATTTCGTTAAGCCGTGAGGGTCTTGGGCAATTGGCCCTGGTGTTATTGATGCCGAGTTAGCAGGTGATGCTGCCCCATTAGATGATTCCATGGCTGGACTGATGCCTGTTAATGATCCCAGGTTAGGCCTGGGTATGGACGGGCCCGAGTAATTAGTGGTAGTGACATGGGCGGGGTGAGTTGCAGTGTCACCCATGGCGGCGCTTGCAATACGAGCGAGACGATGGCTGAGTTCTTCACGGTCTACTTTTTTGTTGCTGAGCGCGGATATCTGCTCGTCCATACGATGTTTCCACTGTTGGATTTCACGGTGCATGTGCTCCATGATTTGGCGGGAATGAGCATCGATACGAGAATTCATCTCTGAGCTCAAATTTTCAATTTGTTGAACGAGGTCTTTGGTGTGTCCAGATTCCTCGTTGAGCAGGCGCTGGCTCACTTCATTCATCTGCTCAGCCGCTTCGTCAATTTTGCTGGCCATATCATTGATTTGAAGCCCGCGTGTAACACTCTCATGGTGTAGCTGATGACGTATGTTTTCTGTGACGGCTTGAAGGTTGTCTTGAGCGACTTTGTGCTGTTGCTCTGTTTGCTCAAGTTGCTGGGCAACTCGTTGACTCATCTCTTCATTACTTTGACGAATCGAAGCTTCGAGTTTATCAATGCGCTGGTTGACTTGCTGCATGTCTTGTCCGATGAGAATATCTCGGATTTTTTCGACTTGCTCAGCGGGGTTGTTTTGGTCCTGAAGGTCCATGGCGGTAATCGCAGTAGAATGTTAGGTGGAGAATTTGAAAAAGGGGCGTGACGGGGTAGATTACGATTAAATATAACCAATCGGTTTATTAATGTAATATAGTTCACAATAGGGTCCTTCACGATTACTTGTAAATGGCTTTTCGTAAGCTTCGCTTTCATTGATAATTACTATTGTCTAAAATCATATACTCATGTGGTAATTGTTGGTGGATTGTTTATTTAGCTGTGCTATACACGTTCCGTAATGGTTGACGACAATAAGGATGATGCAAAGCTGGTATCTGCGTATGCGCAGACGCGTAAGAGCTTGATCGCCAAGCTTGATAATTGGGAAGACCAGAGGACGTGGGACGATTTTTATAAGACTTATTGGAAGCTGATTTATGCGGTAGGGTTGAAAGCAGGGCTTAGGTCTGAGGAGGCCTTTGATGTGGTTCAAGAGACGATTCTCTCCATCGCTAAGCAGAGTAAGAAAAACATGTATGATCCAGACAAGGGTTCCTTTAAATCTTGGCTGATGAACATGACGCGTTGGCGCATTAATGACCAATTCAGAAAGCGCAAAAAGGATACGGCCATGAACATCAGCGAATGGGAGGACGAGGGTCAGAGGGTCGCAGCGGTAGAGCGCATAGAAGATCCACAGAGTGGCACATTAGAGCGCTTGTGGGACGTGGAATGGAAAAAGAATCTTGCAGATGCAGCGTTGGCTAGGGTGAGAGCCCAAGTTTCACCAAAACAGTATCAAATATTTGATTGCTATGTGATCAGAGAATGGGATGCGGGCAAGGTGCAGGATCGTTTAGGCGTAAGTATGTCTCAGGTGTATCTCGCCAAACATCGCGTTGGCAAAATACTGAAAAAGGAATTGGCTAGGTTGAACGAAGATGCGGGGTAAGAATCGACCAGAGCCGGTTATACCTGATCACGAGGTGCTGCGTAAAATTGGCGGCGGCTCGTATGGCGAGGTTTGGTTAGCGAGGGGGGTAACGGGCGCGATGCGTGCCGTGAAGTTGGTGCGTCGAGAAGACTTTGAAGATGAAATCGGCTTTGAGCGAGAGTTTGAGGGGATTCTTAAGTATGAGCCCATATCTAGGGATCACCCTGGGTTAGTGAATATTCTGCACGTTGGTCGGAGCAAGGATAAGGACGAAGGCGACTTTTACTACTATGTCATGGAGTTGGGTGATGACATCCATGAAGGGGATGAATTTAATCCTGTAGAATATGAGCCTCGAAACCTGCGCACTGATTTAAAACAGGCTAAGGGTAATCCTATTGACTCGGACGTTGTCATCAATGTCGGGTTGAGATTAGCCCAAGCATTAGCCCATCTCCACGGTCAGGGGCTTGCTCACCGTGATATCAAACCATCGAATATTATTTTTGTCGGTGGCAAGGCGAAGCTTGCTGACATTGGCTTAGTTGCGGCGCGAGGTCAAAGGACGTTTGTCGGTACGGAGGGATTCGTTCCTCCAGAAGGACCCGGTTCGGCCAGAGCTGATATTTACGGTCTGGGGAAGGTGCTTTATGAAATGGCTACTGGTAAAGACCGTCTACAGTTCCCCGAGTTGCCAGACGAATTACCGCAAGAGACGAACAAAAAGCGCTGGCTCGCGCTCAACCAAGTGATTTGTGATATCTGTGAGCCCCGTGCGTCTAAACGTCATATTACTACGGCTAAAGAGCTCACTGACAGTTTTGATAGGCTGCAACGCGGGCAGCGAGTTCAATCGCCCAAACGTGGCATCAAAGCGATGGTTTTACCTTTGCTGGTGATTTGTCTCATCTCTGTAATTTGGCTGTTCCGCGATCTTTTGGGAGGGATGATTGAGCCTCCTGCGACCGTCACTAAATCTAGCCCAGATCAATACGGCTATATCAAGGTTGTGAGTGATCCAGAGGGGGCAGAGGTTTATGATTTAGATGGTCAGTTTATGGGGATTACACCACTCAAAAATGTTGAGTTGGCTGCAGGAAGCCATTACGAATTTGAGTTTAGAATGGAGGGGTATCGTAATGAACATATCGAAGGTGATGTCATTGCGAATAAAACAACGACTGTTGAGAAGGTTCTCTCTATCTATGCGCCACCGATTCAGGATGAAGAGTGGGTGGATAATTTTGGTATCAAATATCAACCTGCAGATAATTACCATATTAGCTCGGGCTACGTGAGAAAGTATCAGTGGGTTCGCTTTATGCAGGAAGCGGGGCAATCATATCCATTTCAAGTGGTAAACCACAGTGAACGGGGAACCAAAAGGTCAGTGGTATTAGTATCCGCGGAAGCTGCAGTTGCTTATTGTGACTGGCAGAGTCAAACAGCTCTTGATGGCGGATATCTTAGCGAGCTGGAGTATATCTTCCCCAAGATGAAGGTGGGCTTTAGAAACCCGCAAATCTCAAATGAGTCAAAAAAGAAGCAGTGGCATCCGTTTCGCACGGCTGTGATGCATATTCCATTTGCACGCATTGAATTGTCGAGCGAGCCAGAGGGTGCGCTAGTTCAAATCGATGGTCAGGTTCAAGGCGTGACACCTATTCTTATTGATTCGATCAAGCCGGGAAGTGTTGAGGTCAATCTGATACTGGAAGGGTACCGTCGTCACAAGCAGTTCATACAGCTGAAGGGGCGTGAAAATAAAAAATTGAGTGTGACGATGCAGCGAAATAATAGTGTTGTTTTTGGTCAAAAATGGCAAAACAGCTTGGGCATGCAACTCGTTCCTTTGGCAGAAGATTTATTGATATCAGTCTGGGAGACTCGAAAAATAGATTACTTAGCGTTTTGTAAGGATTCTAAAAAGCCAGTCAGTCCTCTGCCCGCATTTGATCAAGGGCCAATGCACCCAGTAGTTAATGTGTCGCGAGTCGATGCTGATGCATTTTGTGCATGGCTCACTGAGAGAGAGCAAAAGCTTGAGCGAATTTCTGACGATGAAAAATATCGGTTACTCACAGATTTAGAGTGGAGCCTTGCGGCGGGTTTAGATGATAACCCAGATTATTTGCCTTCACGCCGAGAAATGAGGGCGGAAAAAACATTTCCATGGGGGCGTGTATGGCCACCTGAGGATGTAGATGTGTTAGTAGGTAATTTGTCCGGAAAGACAGCTTCAAAGGCGGAGGATATGCCACGTGAAAGAACCCTGATACTCTATGATGACGGCTATGAGAAGACATCACCTGTGGGTATGTTTTCTCCGAATGCAATGGGTATATATGATTTAGCTGGAAACGTGTCGGAGTGGGTTTCTGATGATTATGCAGAAGACCGCGAATATGGTGTTTTGCGTGGAGGAAACTGGGGTAGTTACTTGGCGAAACACCTATATGTCACCAGTCGTAATGCCGTGAAATCAACAAAAACGGGAGATCGTTATGGTTTTCGAGTTGTGCTAGCTAAGAAGAAACCAAGATTGACAAATGAGCTTCAGGAAGACGATGCTCTCATCCAAGAGCCATAGTGGCTCTTAACATTTAGCCGATTAAAACATGGTAGAGATTAAAATTAATTACGAAGGCGAGTTGCAGTGTGTTAACACGCACGGACCATCCAAGTCGACATGTGTGACGGATGCACCTGTCGATAACAATGGCAGAGGTTTGTCGTTTTCACCCACTGATCTTTTGGCGACCGCTTTGGGCAGTTGTATGGCTACAATCATGGGTATTGTCGCTGATCGTAAAGACATAGACCTTAAGGGGATGATGATCACGGTCGGTAAGCACATGTCAGACGATATGCCTCGAAGGATTGCTCGCATTGACGTTCGTATTGAGATGCCTTTGTCAGAAGACCATCCTCAGAGAAAGATTCTTGAGAGTTCAGCGTTAAGCTGCCCAGTTCACCAAAGTATTCACCCGGATATAGAGGTGCCTATCGAGTGGTGTTGGAAGTCCAAGGAGTATAGCTCCTAAGTAACTCGATGATTTCCTCCCTCAGGTTAATGAATTTCCGGTGTTTTGACACACTGGCGTTGAATTTTCCTAAATCAGGGGCTGTGATTGTCGGTGCGAATGCGCATGGTAAGACCTCTATTCTTGAGGCGGTTTGCGTAATGGTGAGGCTTCAGTCTCCACGCAGCTCGCGATTGGGTAAGCTTGTTAAGCTCGAGCAGTCGGGCTTTGGAGTTGCCGGGAATGCATGGGGCGCAGAGCTGCAGGTGAATTTTGGATCGCGTAAGGGCGTGGAGATGAAGGTGGATGATGAAGCTGTACCTCGACAGAGTGAGTATCTTGGCTTGGGGGGGTTAATTGTTTGGATGGGTAACGATGATTTGGAATTAGTGCGCGGCTCAGGCCGTGTGAGGAGGCGCTATCTTGATTTTATTGGGTGTCAGTTGGATCCGGCATATCGAGATCATTTGAATCGATACAATCGCGTATTAAAGGCGCGTAATTTATTGCTCAAAGATCGTTTGTTGAGAGAGCCAGAAATAGCGGCATACACAGAGTTGTTAATTAAGCATGGTGAATTTGTTTCAGACTCACGACGAGCTTTGGTTAGGATGCTTAATCCCGAAGCTGTCAAAGCGCAGCATCAAGTCAGTGCGTGTGACGAACGTATATCAATCGACTATATTTGTGGGTCGGGCGATGACTTGGCGAAGAGTCTTGAAATGACGGCTGAGCGTGAGCGTCGGCTGGGTCAAACAGTGGTCGGGCCACATCGAGATGAGCTTGATTTGAAGATCAATGGCATGGCGGCTGCTGATTTTGCAAGCGAGGGGCAACAGCGAACGATGGCTTTGTCGTTGAAATTAGCTCAGGGTGAGTTGTTGCAGGTGCAGACTGGGGAAATGCCAGTTTACCTATTGGATGATATTTTTGGTGAGCTCGATCCTGCCCGCCGCAATGCTCTGATGAGTGCGTTGCCAGTGCATGCCCAAAAGCTGATTACCACCACACACATTGATTGGATGGAAGATGAATTTGAAGTCATTCAGATGAGTGGCATTGGAAGTGTTCATCCAGCTGGCCGATAGATTGACCTTATATTTGTGCGTCATCTATTCGCCAAGCATCCCGGGCAATTCTGGGCATAGTGTCCAGTTGATAGCTCAGTGAGTTCTGGCGGTGTTTCGGTCAGGCACAGTGACTGATCTCCTAATGTGTTACGTTCATGAAAGGCGCAGCCTAGCTGAGGCACTGATAGATCTGGTGGTGTGCCGGGGATGGTGTAGAGTGCCTCTCCTTTGGAATGCGTTGCTGGAATGCTTTTCATTAGCGCACGGGTATAGGCGTGCAAAGGTTTGTTGAATAGGTCTTTGGTCTCAGCGCGTTCAATAAGTCTGCCAGCATACATTACGTTGACGAGGTCACAGGTCTGGTGAACGACAGCCAAGTCATGCGTTATCAGGATGACTGCTGTATCAAGCTGTTGTTGGCGATCCTTGATGAGGTCTAATACTTGCTTTTGCACAGTAACATCAAGAGCGGTCGTCGGTTCATCGCAGATAAGTAGCTCTGGTCTTGTGATGAGAGCCATGGCGATCATGACACGTTGACGCATGCCTCCTGAAAATTCATGTGGGTATGAATCAATACGCTTTTCGGGCTCAGGTATGCCAACCTCTGCTAATGCATCAATCGCTTTGTGGAGAGCTTCTTTGCCTTTGATACCGTCATGTATCTCGAGCGGCTCAGTGAGTTGGGTAGAGATTTTTAGATAGGGGTTAAGCGAAGTCATCGGATCTTGAAAAATCATCGAGATGCGCTTGCCTCTTATTTTTCTGAGCTGCTTGGGGTTTGTTTTGAGTAAATCAATGCCGTCAAAAATGGCTTTGCCAGAGTGAATTTTTCCAGGAGGTTGTGGGATAAGCCCAACTAATGAGTAGCAGGTCACAGACTTGCCTGAGCCAGATTCGCCGACGATGCCGACAGTTTGACCTTTCTCTACAGAGAAGGAAACATCCTCAACAGCCCTTACGATTCCGTTGCGGGTATGGAACCGCGTCGTTAAGTGCTGAACATCGAGAAGTGCCATGGTTGATTGCAGGTTGTAGCTATCTGTAAGAGTTTAAAATGGATATTGATGATAGGCCTTTTGGATGACTTCTATGTCATCTTCTTGATAGGCTCTTTTTTCATCGTGCCCCCATATTACGTCTGGCCATGCGGGGTCTGTTCGGTAGCGGGCAACAACATGAATATGAAGCTGGGTAACGATATTGCCGATAGCGGCTACATTGATTTTGTCTGGCTTGAAATGGTGCTGGGTAAATAGAGATACCTCGCGAACTGTTCGCATGACGGTTTCAAATTCTTTTGTTTCTAACTGGTGTAAATCAACAATGTGGTCTTCGACCTCAGGAACGAGAATAAACCATGGAAATACAGCATTGTTTTTTAGTAAGATACGGCACTTGCCATGCCTGCCAAAATCAATGCCTCCAGCTTCGAGGCGTTTGTTGAGTGAAAATGGCATATTGAGAGTAAGTGTCAGCAGGATGCGTTGCTGTGGGTTGAACCTTAGCCTTTGCCTCTTTTTTCTGCAGAGGCATTTCTTGAGCGAACTGAAAAGGTGATGGGTATGCCAGGGGATGGGTGATCTTCGCGGAGGCGGTTGGTGAGGTATTGCTGGTAATTCTCTTGCATCAAACGTTTGTCATTTACGAAGAGGATATAGGTGGGTACCGGGATAGCCGTGTAGCGATCATTGGTTGCTGCGGTGGCGTAAAGGAGCTTGAGTCGTTTGTTGCCTTTTTTAGCTTGGGGCGGTTTCTTCTCAAATGCGAGGCCAAGAAATCGGTTGAGCTTGCCCGTGGTGATCGGGTTTTGTGCATGTTTTCGGATATCAGCAATCTTACTGAAGATGAGTCCGATAGATTGTTTCTTTAATGCTGATACGCATACGTAAGGGGCATACGAGAGAAAGAAAAGCTCTGTCCGAGTGTGTTCTGTTGCTTCTTCTAAGCGCACATTTTTAGAGGATCCTGGGTGATAGAGGTCGAACTTGTTGAGCACGATCAGGCAGGGTTTGTTCTCGTTTTGAATGATGCGCGCGATTTTGCGATCTTGGGAGGATATACCTTCGGCACAGTCAACAACGAGAAGGCAAATGTCGGCGCGACGTATTGATCGCTCGGCACGCATTGCTGAGAAAACTTCGACAGACGAATCCATTTTTGTGCGGCGACGTATGCCAGCAGTATCAATTAGAGTATGAAGCTCACCCATAAATTCGTATGGGATATCAACAGAATCGCGAGTAGTTCCTGCAATATCGGAAACAATCGTGCGTTCATCCTTGAGGATGGCATTGACGAGAGAGGATTTGCCGGCGTTAGGTTTGCCTACAATCGCGATTTTAAGACCCTCACGTTTTACTTCCTGCTCTGCAGCTTCGATATCTTCGTTGAGCGGGGTGACAATCGAATCTATGGCGTCAGCAATGCTGCCCATATTACGACCGAGTTCTGCGGAGACAGCGAGGCCAGCACCATATCCAAGTGAAGCAAAGTCACCAGATAATTGCTCTTGGCCCTCATTGTCGGCCTTGTTGATGATGAGCTGAACAGGAGCTTTCGAGCGGCGCAGCTTTTGAGCGAGCGCTTCGTCGATCGCAGTAACACCGTCTTTGGCATCAACGACAAAGAGAATTAAATCAGCTGTTTGCATGGCAATGTCTGCCTCAGTGGCAACGGCATCAGCAAAACTGTCATCAAGTGTTGCTCCAATTCCTCCGGTATCGATAAGTGTGCAGGGTGAGGTGCTGATGTAGCAGGGCGCAGAGATACGATCTCGCGTGACGCCTGGCTGGTCATGCACGATAGCAATCCTTCGGCCCGCGAGACGATTAAAGAGAGCTGATTTTCCGACATTGGGCCGGCCGACAATGGCTATAGTTGGCATTTTATTGATGAATGAGTGAAAGTGAAAAGCGGGCTACTCTGCTTGGTGGTGATCGTGTAGCATGTGCAGGCCCTGACGGAAATACTCAATGCCTGACCAGACTGTAAAAATAGTAGCCAAGATTGTTGGGTAAATAGGAGAGAGGGGGATGACTTTAAGCATAACCCAGCCTAGGAGTAGCATTTGAGTGAAGGTGCAGACCTTACCGCTCCAGTGGGGCTTGATGGGGACGTGAGAGTTGAAGTAGTGTAGAACCCAGATACCTAAAATAATGATGATGTCACGCGCTATCATAAGTGCAGTAAACCAGATGGGGATATGCCAGCCATCGCCCCATGGAATAAAGGTAAGAAAAACAATGCCTGTTAAAAGCAGTGTTTTGTCCGCCATGGGGTCTATAAATGCTCCAAATTTACTTCTTTGGTTAAAATGACGGGCGATATATCCATCGATGCCATCACTGAGGGCTGCAACGATAAATATGCCAACTGCCCACCAGCGAATTGTTTCATTGGCTTTCCCCGCCTTGATGCTTTCGCCGTAATAGACGGCAAGCACAGCGAAAACTGGAGCACACAAAAGACGGCCCACGGTGATTTTTGATGCCAATGTCACGCATGCAGTGTCTTGTTTGAAGTTTTCGCTGTCAAGTATTGCTATTTCTTTGCTCGGAGGCTCTGATGTCGACGTGAATCAGACCGAAATCAAACAACGCTTGGATACGATGGGGGTCAACCCCTCTAAAAAGCTGGGCCAGAATTTCCTGATTGATGAAAATGTAGCCCGATGGATCGTTGCGCAGCTTGAAATAGAGCCTGGAGACACTGTTGTGGAAGTTGGGCCCGGAACAGGGGCGTTAACAGAGCACGTTGTGGATATCGCAGATAAGGTCATCTTGGTTGAATTTGATGCACGCTTGGCCGAGGGGTTAAAAAAACGTTATCAAGATCATGATCATGTCGAAGTACATCATTTTGACGGAGCTCGTTATGATACGAGGCAGTTGTATCAGCACCAGCCAGTCAAGCTGCTTGGTAATTTGCCTTATTCGGCTGGTGGTGCGATTATGAGGAACTTTATGAAGCGACCATCGCCAGTTTGTAAAGCTGTGTTGATGCTTCAAAAAGAATTTATTGATAGGATCATAGCGGAACCAAGAACGAAGGCTTACGGAGTCTTATCTCTGAGGATGCAAAGCGAATGGAGTAGCCGACCAGTGAAGACTATTCCTCCGCAGGCATTTTTTCCGCGGCCACTGATCGATTCTACGGTGATGGTATGTGACCCTCGTCCTGATGATCTGCCTGTTTATGATGCTCGGTTGTTTGACGAGCTGGTTCGTAGAGGGTTTGCTCAACGTAGAAAACAGGTGCGTAAGCAAATGCCTGTGACTAAAAAATGGGAGGATGCGGCATCTTTGATTGGCGTATCCGAGACAGCACGGGCAGAGGAAATTAGCTTGGAGCAATGGGTGGAGTTGACACGTTATTATGATGAGCACCCGCTTAAAGATACTGCTCAGGATGGCAACGAAATTTTTGATGTGGTCGATGAAGATGACAATGTAATAAGGCAAGAGCTGCGCAGCATTGTTCATGGTGATGATCTACTTCACAGGGCGGTTCATATTTTTGTTTTTAACAAACACAAAGAGTTGTTTTTGCAGAAGCGATCTCGACTGAAGGATAAGCATCCTGGCGTGTGGGATTCTAGTGCTGCGGGGCATCTCAATGCTGGTGAAGGATATAATGAAACGGCAGTCCGTGAGCTTGAGGAAGAATTGGGGATCATGCCCGATGATCTACAAGAAGTGCTTGCGCTCAGTCCCTCTGCTGAAACGGGATGGGAGCATATTAAATTGTACCTAGCTCGCCATGATGGAGCTTTGAGGTTTCCATGCAGCGAAATCGAGACTGGTCAGTGGTTCTCGATGGATGATGTGAGGGCGTGGATAGAGCGTAGGCCTGATGATTTTGCCAGTGGTTTCATCGAGTGTTGGAATGCTTTTAACACCATGTTAGGTGCGAAAGCCAAACAAGATCCTGAAGAAGCCTAATCGACGTGCATCTATTCTACGTGATGCAGATAATCTGCTGGTAGGTCCACCAGGAGTCGAACCTGGATCTACGGCTTCGGAGGCCGTCATACTATCCATTGTACTATGAACCCTTTTGTGCGTATTGTTATTGAACAATGGCGTGCAAGCATTTGCTGATATAGCAGACCTCAAACACTCGTGGAGGTTGACTAAAGCTTCATCCCCAGCAAGTCAAGGAGTGAGTTGGTTATTGGTCTTTATGGTGTATCAAGACATCAACTTTTGGGGCTGCCTGTATGCTGCATTAGCAGGGCATCCTATAAATTGAGGGTTTTTTATAGCAGCTTCAGTTTGAAGGTCGGTCATAGGTGCTGCGCTGTGTTTTTTTATTATTTCCTGCTTTACTCAACAGAAATGAACTTCAAGATCTGTGGACGATAAGCAGGTTGAAAATGTAACGTCCTCGTGCCGTCACATGTGCTTGTTTTTCGTAAACAAATGTGTAGTCATATTGGGGGAATGCTTAGAAGTCATTCTACATTTCACTGCTTACTTCATCATTATCCATTCGCTTTTTTGGCCTTAAATAAATCACATCTAAATTACAACATTCACCTTATAATATTATGAACACAACATCCCATTATTTCTCTAAGACAGGAATTATCGTATCTGCAGTTAGCTTGATGTCTGCGCCCTCACTATTTGCTGCTGATGCAAGTGTGCTACAACGATATGTTATCGATGGTGGTTGGCCCATGATTCTCATCGGTATGCTGATCCTTTGCTTGATTGCACTTTGCGTATTCAATTTCATGAATCTGACACGTGCTAAATTCGTTCCTGATGATTTGAAAGCCGGCTTAATGGATCACATGATTAATTGTCGTATTCGCTCCGCGATAGAGTTGGGAGCATCTCATCCGAGTTACTTGGGACGTATGATGGCTTATGCGTTGCCCAACGTCGATGCTCGCAAGCCAGAGGATCTCGGGCGGGATTACGTAGAAGATGCGATCGCTGATTTCACGATCAACGAAAACCGCAAGAGCATGACGTTGATTAATTATATCTCTCTCATTGCTCAGGCGGCACCTATGTTGGGTCTTTTTGGAACAGTTCTCGGCATGGTTGGCGCGTTTGGCACATTGGCTAGTGGAGATGGTTCTGCTGATCCATCTGCACTTGCTGGAGATATTTCGGTTGCACTACTCACCACGCTTTGGGGCTTGGTCACGGCTATCCCATCGCTTACTGCTTATTTCTTCTTTAAGAACAAGCTCAGCAACCTTGTTGCTGAATGTCACCAAACATCTGAGGAGTTGCTCAACGCCTCGATTCAAACGGTAAATGGTGACGCTCACCTAGCGAAAATTCCTGAAGGGATTGCAGTTTAACAGCAATTTCAAGTTAGGCTAAACCAAGTTTGACTGGATTGCTTACACAAAGATTGTATAATACATTATGGCATCAAAAAAATTGCACAGGGCAGCTGCGGGCAGCGATGATGAGCTGCAGGTGGACATGTCGCCGATGATCGACATGGTGTTCCTGTTGTTGATTTTCTTTATTGTCGCTTCCACTGTTATCGTGGTGAAACAGGATCCTGAGGTTGAACCCCCAGTTGCCAAGTATTCGAAGAAGGCCAAAGATGGCAAAGGACGCATTGTAATCAATGTCCGCCAAGATGGAACGTTCTTAGCTGAGACTGCAACTTTAACCTTTGACGATGCCGAAGACATTAAGAAATATGTGAAGGATCGTAAAGCCATCGAAGAAGCTAAAGGGCTCGTTCCCGTGATTCATTTGCGTGGAGACCAAGGGGTGGCATTTAGGCACGTCAGGAAAGTCATCAGAGCTGCTGCGGTTGCAGGAGTTGATAATGTAATTTTCTCAGTTTACGGATTTGAGAATTAACCGAAGTTGTAAATCGAAAGCTGTAATTAACTATGTCTCGTAAGAAAAAAGGCGAAAATTTTGAAGATGATGAGCCAGGTTTAGACATTTCGTCACTGATTGACGTTTGTTTTCTTCTGCTTATTTACTTTCTGGTCACAACGACTATCCAGCCCAGAGAGCAGGATTTAAAAATGACTTTGCCCGCCGCAGCACCCAGTGACACTCCGCCAGTGCTAGCGCCAATGTTTATCAAAGTTGACAAAGCAGGGGACATATACATCAACCAAGGAGCGGCTGAAGAGTTAGTGGAATCTGATGCTGCGATCCGGTTGCTTCCCGAGCTTACGACGCGATTAGATGGGTATGTTGCAACAGCTAAGGCGGGGGCCCAAGAACCCATCGTTCAAATATGGGCCGATGGTGAGGCCGAGCAACAGCGAATCGTTGATGTTCTTAATTGTTTGGCTGGACTTGAAATCACCAAAGTTACATTCACTGATTTAATTGATGGGCTCTAGTCCATAACAAATGAAAGCTAATTGACTCCAATCACATTAGCTTTGTCATAATAGAAAAAATACATCTGCCCACTTAACCACTTATATTCTCCAACTACTAACATGCTTCCAAAGTTCAATTCGATGTCTCAAGTTATTATGATCATGCTGATTGCCGCAATCGCGCTGGTGACGGATGTTAAGGCTCAAAATTTGCAGGCTCTATTATCCAATGCGAATATAGCACACAAGCAGGGTGATTATGAAGGCAGTCGTAATATACTTAATCAAGTTACTGAGAAATTTGGGCGCAGGGCGCCAATGCTTTATGGTCCTAAATTCGGTATAATTTACTACCGCAAAGGATTATGTGAATTGAAGCTTGCGGGCATTGCTAAGCGGGCGAGGCAAACAACCGACGCTCAAAAGTGGTTTGAGGCTGCTGCCACATCTTTTGAGAAATGTTACACAGATTTCCCTAACGGGGGAGCCAATATGGCACCTACTGTCAACACAGCTCATAAAACATCTTTGCAAAGACGGGCTGAAGCTAAAATGGGGCTCAAAGATTACGACGAGGCGTTGCGCCTTTACGTTAAATTTTTGGCAGAACGTGATAGTAAAAAAGACAAACCCCAACCAAGCAAGGGTGGCTTTAATATCAATCTTGCGATCTGTAACTTCCTCAAAACTGAGGCAAACATAGAAGAGGGTATTAGTAAGTTCGAGCCGGCGCTCGCCCAAAAGGTTGATTGGAAAACTTCAGACGCTGGTATTATTGCGGCGTTCCTCGCTCTTTCTCAGGCCGTTATTAAAGAAGATAATGAGAGCGCCATGGTAGATTTCCTCAACAAAAACAGGGCGGACCTCATCCTTGAGCCTTATCAGATGTATGAATTTTCCCCGTTGTTTTTCAAGCTTGCTGCAAACGCGCTCGAAGTTGACATGCACGTGGCCGCGCTCAACCTTTATTCTATGATTCCGAGTTCGGAGGTGATGATGCAAGATATCCAAGCTCGCATCAATCAGTTGCCAGGGCGTCGTGGTATTGTCGATGGCTACAAAACAATCGAGGTTGCTCGCCTGAATAAAAGTCTTCAGGGTTTAAAGGAGAAAATGAGCTCAGGGGACCCAGATGATGTCGGGATTCTTACAGCTATGTGCTACCTTCATGACAAAGAGGGCAATCAACGCGGTGTTTACGCAGGATTACAGATGCTTGAACGTTATTATAACAAGAGCGAGAAACGTGAAGCTAACCTTTATAATCTTGTTCGAGTCTCATCTCTGATTGGCCGGATAATGGAAACCGAAAAGCATGGCCAGATATTCTTGGATACATATCCAGATAGCGATAAGGCAGAGAGTGTGCGTCGCATGATGCTGACAAGTTTGTTCTTTGCTGGTGAATATGAAAAAAGTTTGAAGGTTGCAGAGGGTCTGATTGACGTGGTTCCGGAAAATACCGAACAGCATGATATATGCTTGTTTGTATTGGGCGGAAGTTATTTTTATCTGGGGCGTTTTGATGATGCGCAGTCTTTTATTGATGAGCATATTAAGACTTACCCAAAAAGTAAGCTAATCATGCATTCACGCTATTACCAGGCATCCAACAAGACTCGTTTGCAGTATTGGGGAGAGGCTGCCGAGTTACTCGACAAGTTTTTCGAAGATTACCCAGACCCGAATGTAAATATCTATACGCCTATAGCTCTCTATGATCGAGCAAACTGCCATTTCTCTGAGAGTGAATATGAGCCAGCACTGGTGATTTTGAATCGTTTAGAGGAGGAGTTTCCTAAATCGAGCATGATCGATATGGCCTTCAGCATGCGAGGTAACATCCACGAAAGCATGGGCGATTTCGAAGATGCTGAAACTTATTATAGACGAGCACTCGAAGTTGCAGAACAGCGTGAGAACGACAGTGTGGCGGGGGAGGCTCTGAGCTATTTAGTCGGCATGTTGGCGACGCAGAAAGGACCTGATAAAGATAATCCTCTCCCGAGGTTGGAAGACGCTGTGCCATGCTACGACGAATACATGGAGAAATACAAGTCGAGCCCGTTTACTCCGCAGGTTGCTGTTCATGGCATGGCTGCTTTGAAAGCGGTAAATCGTGAAGACGAGGGGCTGAAAAACCTACAAGAGGTCATCACAGGGCTTGCAGGCAAGGAGAGGCAGTTTTTCCTCGAAGAGTCTGTAAATGCTTTCTCTGACTTCTTTTTGCAAAAAGATGGTAACACACCAGAGATGCTTAAAGAGCTGTATTACGACTTTCCTGGAATTGACCTGTCGAACAAACGTGTGCTGGCACTGTTACGCATTGCTGTGATTGGTGTGTTTGAAGAGCAGGTGCAAGAGGCGGAAGTAGCCAAAGATAAAGGCTTGATTCTCAAATATAATGCTGGAATCAAAGTGCTCTTCAAAGACCTTAAAAGCGAGTTTGATCCCGCAGAATTAACCAATTTTGTGTTAGTGCGTATTGGCGACTACTTGAGAACTAAAACTGCGGCGCCGAAGCAGGCACTGCCCTATTACGAGGAGCTCCTCACTCGAGAAGATAAATTTGGCGAATTTAAAGCGAGGCTCGGTATTGCTGATGTCTTGGGTAATTCCGATAACATAGAGGACAATAAAACTGCAATCATCAGCCTTGAAGATGTCATGGAACGTGCGAAGGACGATGAGAAAATTCAAGAGGAAGCACTTTTCCGTATTGTCGAATTAAGCGGAAAAATTGGAGATTGGGCCAAATGTGAGTCTTCTTGTAGAAGTTACCTTGATGCGAAATACACAAGCAAGGCAGCGCAGGTCAGTTATCTCTTTGCCGTCTCTTTTGATAAACGAGGCATGAATGAAGATGCCCTGTTTTATTACGGCATGGTCTACAACCGTTATCGTGGATTTCTCCTTATTTCAGCGCCATCAGTCCATCGCGTCCTAGAAATTATGTGGGAGCGAAACATGAAAGCTGGGGAGCAAGTCGGCGAGGGTGATAAAGCAATTACACTCGTAATGGATGATCGTCAGACTTGTTATCAAAAAATTGGATGGCCATATATTAATGGCACTAAACGTATTCGCGAGACAAACCAAGATATGACGGATGAAGAGAAAACGTTTTGGGACTCGCTAGCCGATTTGGTGAAAAAGTATGAGACCTCGGGCCAAATAAAAACGATGGAGCAGGTGCGTGAAGAGGAAGCCGAAGCAAAGCGCCGGGGCAAAGGCTAATAATATCTCGAGCATCTCAATATCTAATATTAGGATCAACCGGATTTAAAATTTTAAATGAAGAATCAATCAATCATCACCATTATATTTAGTCTCTTTCTCTCATGTGTTGTAGAGGTAGGAGCACAGGATTCTCCCACTCTTCCTAAAGGGAGATTGTTGTACACAGATGGCTCGCACGAGGATGTTTATCTCATTGCTTACAGAGCGGGCACAGCAACCTATCGTACAAGTATGAGGTCATTGAACATGCTGCAGGTCAAGAAGCCTAAGCTAGAATCGATCTACCTCTATGAGCCTGATTTATTCGCTGAGGCGATGCGGTTGTATCGTGCTAAAAACTACACCGAGGCTAAAGCTAAATTGGTTGAATGTGAGACTTTATATAGAGCATTAGACACGCTTCCTGATAATTATGCTACACTTGCTGGATTCTACCAAATGGAATGTAGCCGCAGATTAAACGATCTTGAGGCACTCAGTGCGGAGCTCGAAAAATATCGCAAAGACAGCCTCACAAGAGATTTTCATTTCCAACAAATGGAAGTTTATGCTTTCTGGGAAGCCGTCCGACTCAAGGAATGGGCTCGGCTTGACAGGCTTGCTCTCTCATGGAGTGATCGGAAACTTCCATCTGAATTGCGTGTGCAAATAGAATATTGCCACGCTCTTGCATTAGATGAATTGGTCAAAGAGAGTCCTGGGCGCTTTGAAGAGCTGATTGACGCATACAACAGAGTCTTGAGTGCTGACGCCACGGCTTCTATCGATCTTGTGTTAAAAGCCGCAAACAGCTTGCTGCGTATTTATGCTGAGGATGAAGAGGTTCAGTTCGTAATGAAGAATTGGGACCCAAGTGAAGATCGAGCAGCACTTGCTGGCGACCAGAAACTGAGCGAAGCAGTGACCTTAGTTCGCTACTACAAGCAGGTTGGCTTCAATGATATTAAGCCTTTACCGGCTAATTATGAGAAGTTTCTTGAGTATGCACCTGCAGAATCAGCTTCTGCTCCTGAAGCAAAGTCTGATGCCGCTGCAGAGGAAGCTACAGAGGAAGCTACAGAGTAGGGAGGAAGTCCTTATCAGAGGGACCAAAAAACTAGTCTTGTAGGCCAGTGATAATAGCCTTTGTGAGGTGCTTGTCTTGGTTCTCGAACACTGTTCGCAAATCCAAGTGTAACATGTTTTCGACAACAGTTCCTACTACGGCAGGATTTCCGGTCCTAAGCCGGTATGCCAATTGATTGACCGACACGCTTCTCGGGGAGATCCGAACGGCAATCGATGGTATTTCAGATTTAGGCATGGTTCCACCACCTGTTCGTGCAGTTGTTTCAGAAATACTCAGCTGCTTGGCAAGCTCAGAGGGAACGGAGTTGATGATTGCTTTAGCTCGGATTTCTAGGGCCCCTTTGTCTTTGCTAATAAAATCTAGCGCGGGAACTTTACTGGTGTCGTTGCTTGATTTAGTGTCCAGATAGGTATCAATGCATTCTTGCAGCACGGTGAGTATTAGCTTGTCGCATCGCACGGCTCGGTAAAAAGGTTCTTTTTTGATGCCTGCGATGAGCGATGATTTCCCAGCGATGATACCAGATTGAGGGCCTCCGAGGAGTTTATCACCTGAGAAACAAACAAGGTCGACACCGTAAGCGAGCGAATCCTGAGGTTTGGGTTCATGCTCTATCGGAGCCAGTGTATCAGTATTTAGAAGAGCGCCTGAGCCGATATCTTCAATGAGCGGCAGTCCATGCTTGTGCGCTAGTTCGGCCAGTTCCTGAATACTTGGGTCGTCTGTGAAGCCACCGATGTAAAAGTTGGATCGGTGGACTTTGAGAATCATGGCTGTTTGTGGCGTGATTGCGTTGGCATAGTCATCAAGATGAGTTTTATTGGTGGCTCCTACTTCTACTAGCTTCGCACCTGATGTTTCCAATATTTCAGGAATGCGGAAGCCACCTCCAATTTCAACCAGCTCGCCCCGAGATACGATGACTTCGTTTTTGTCGCCTTTGCACAGATGACGCAGGGTGATGACGAGTGCGGCTGCACAATTATTTACCGCGGTCGCGGCTTCAGTTTCTAGAATGGAGGCGAGTGCAGTCTCAAGGTAGCCAGCTCGTTTGCCCCTGTTGCCCTCGGCTAGGTTGAATTCAAGGTTACAGTAACCAGTTGCTATTTTAGTGAGTGCCTCCGCCGTTTCGGCTCCCAAAGGGGATCGGCCAAGGTTAGTGTGGATGACTACGCCGGTTGCGTTGATCACGGGTTGTATTCTGCTTACGCTGAATGTATTGAGTCGGTGGGTAATTTCAGCCTCCATTTCACTGCGTGTCGGTGATGCACCCTCTAAAATCTCGCTCCTGAATTGACGAGTCTCCCGTTGAATAAAGGCTGTGATCATCGCGCGAGGCAGAGAGCTCTCTTGGGATAGTGATTTAGCTAAACTCTCAACGGAGGGGAGTTCGCGCAGTGCTTGCTGATTCGATGCCATGGTTGCAAAATTAACGTCTCTTACGGATTTGACAAGGTTGCTTATGAGTCGCAGTCTCTGCGCCGTGAGCAATACTATTAATGAGACTCCGCTGGCTTCCTTGCATGTTGAACTTGGGGCGAAAATGGTTCCGTTCGCTGGTTGGAATATGCCAGTTCAATATACCAGTATCATCGATGAGCATTCTGCAGTCCGCGAAGATGTCGGAATCTTTGATATTTCGCATATGGGGCAGTTTTTTGTTGAGGGTGAGGGAGCTGAGGCTTGGCTAAATTCGCTGCTCACCAATAATGTAGGCAAGCTGGCTGTAGGAGAGGGGCAGTATACGATAATGCTCAACGAGCAAGGTGGCGTTATTGATGATTTGATTCTTTATCGTGAAGCTGAAGGGCGCATCTTTCTTGTCGTTAATGCTTCGATGATCGATGAGGATTTTGCTTGGATGAATGAGCATCTAGCTGAGGGGGTTGTATTGCGTAATGAGAGTGATTCATGGGCGGCAATGGCTGTGCAAGGTCCCCATGCTGAACAGGCATTCACTAAGCTTTTTCCCGACCAGGCACTACCACCGAGAAACGGTATGGCAACTTGGATGCACGAGGGTGAGCTCCTGATGGTCTGTAGCACTGGCTACACGGGGGAGGATGGTTATGAGTTTTTCGCTGCTTCTGCCAGCGGTATTTTGTGGTTTCAGCGCTTTATTGACGCTGGAGCTAAGCCTTGTGGGCTTGGTGCTCGCGATAGTCTTCGCCTTGAGGTATGTTACCCTCTGAATGGTTCTGACCTCTCGCCCACCCAAACGCCTTTGGAGGCAGGTTTGGGCTTTTTCTGTGACCTTGAGAAGGATGGCGGGTTTGTTGGTAGTGAACCACTAATTAAACAGAAGGCCGAGGGGCTTAAACAACGCCTGGTTGCTCTTAAATACACAGGTCGTGGTGCGCCACCACGGGCGCATTACAGTGTCCATAACAAAGAAGGGGGGGTGATCTCAGAACTCACAAGTGGAGTGCTATCACCGACTCTCAGGGAGGGCATTGCTCTGGCTTATTTGCCAGTTGAACACGCTAAACTAGGCACAATCGTTGACATTGATGTACGTGGGCGCCGGTTTGAGGCAAAAGTCGTTAAAAAACCCTTTTACAAGAAGGCCTGATGATGCGAAATAAACCACGTCCCAGCGGTCATGCACCGTCATCGATCACAGAACAACCAATCATCCATATTATATAATCTAATGAACGTTCCTGATAATCTTCGCTACACATCTGACCACGAGTGGGTTTTACTTAATGGTGACATTGCCACGGTGGGAATCACTGATCACGCTCAGGAGGAGCTCACTGATGTGGTTTTTGTAGAGTTGCCAGAAAATGGTCGTTTATGCGATGCTGGTGATCCCATTGCAGTCGTTGAATCAGTCAAGGCGGCTAGTGACATCTACATTCCTGTTGCAGGAGAAGTTGTTGAAGGTAATGCCGATCTTGAAGCTGATCCTTCATTAGTTAATACCGATCCTTACTCAGCAGGTTGGATATTTAAGGTGAAGCTTAATGATGTAGCAGCTGTTGAGGCCCTTATGGATGCTGAAGCCTACAAGGGGCTCATTGGCTAAGGACTTGCCGGGGCGCTTGCTTGCCAAGATGCCTAAGTTCTCTCCCAACAACTCAATAATGTATAAAAATTTCTGTAGCCGCCACGTTGGAAGTGTAGGAGCTTCCCGTCAGACGCTGATCAAAGAACTAGGTTATGATCGCATCGATCATTTAATTGATGATGCGGTGCCTGCAAGTATTCGCGGTGGCGAACCTTTGGAATTACCAGATGCGTTGAGTGAGACAGCGGCACTTGATAGGCTGCGCTCGATCATGAGCAAAAACAAGGTGCTCAAGTCATTCATCGGACAAGGATATAGCGGCACTATTGTGCCTCCTGTTATTCAACGTAATATTTTAGAGAATCCGGGGTGGTATACTGCCTATACTCCGTATCAAGCTGAGATTGCCCAAGGTCGTCTCGAGGCATTGCTAAATTTTCAAACCATGATCTCAGATCTTACCGGTCTGGATGTTGCTGGGGCGTCTCTACTAGATGAGGGGACGGCTGCAGCTGAGGCTATGGCACTTGCCAAATCAGGCAAGCCCCGCGGCACAGCTATCTTTGTCGCGAGCTCATGCCATCCGCAGACGATCAAGGTCGTAGAAACAAGAGCAGAGCCACTCGGTATCAATGTTATTGTGGGAGAATGGAAGACATTTGATCCGGCTGCCTGTGATGGTCTGTTTGCGATCTTACTTCAATATCCGGATACACGTGGTCATGTAGAAGACTACCAAAAATTGGTAGAGGAAACTCATCAGGCAGGGGCTCTAGCGATCGTGGCAGCCGATATTCTATCACTTACCTTGCTTCGGCCTCCAGGGGACTTTGGTGCCGATATTTGTGTAGGCAACAGTCAGCGCTTTGGCGTGCCGTTTGGTTTTGGTGGTCCGCATGCGGCCTTCATGGCGTGCACAGATAAGCTGAAGCGTAAGATGCCAGGCCGTTTGATCGGTGTATCTATTGATTCTCAAGGCAACCCCGGCTATCGCCTCTCTCTACAGACTAGGGAGCAGCATATTCGTCGGGATAAAGCGACATCAAACATATGCACGGCGCAAGTATTGCTGGCGGTAATGGCATCGATGTATGCCGTTTATCACGGTCCGGATGGTCTCAAGAGAATCGCAAGTGAGACCCACCAATCAGCTCGAGTTTTGGCAGCTAGTATCAGCAAAGCTGGTTATGAACTAACGAGTGATAGCTTCTTCGACACCATAACGGTAAAAACAGCAGCTAATACAGATCAGATTCTCGCTGCGGCGGTCGAGCAGGGCGTTAATTTGCGCCGTGTTGATGAAGCGCACATAGCGATTGCTTGTGATGAAATCATGGGAATGGGTGAGCTAATGTTGGTTCTGCGAGCTTTTGGCATCGAAAAAGAAGCGTCACCTGAGTCCTCTGATACAGCATGGGGTCATAGCCATGATAGAGTATCTGATTTTTGCACGGCTTCAGTATTTAATAGTTTTCATTCAGAAACTGAGATGCTGCGTTACATCTCTCGCCTTGAACAAAAAGATTTGGCACTGAATGAGTCAATGATCGCTCTTGGCTCATGCACGATGAAGTTGAATTCTACTTCTGAAATGATGCCGATGAGTTGGCCAGAGGTCGCCAACATTCACCCTTTTGTGCCAGATGATCAATCTATTGGTTATCGTGAAATGCTTGATGAGTTATCAGATTGGTTAACACGAATCACTGGGTTTGCGGCTATTTCTTTACAGCCTAATGCAGGTTCTCAGGGTGAGTATGCAGGTCTTTTAGCGATTCGTCGTTATCATATTGCCAATGGCGATGTGGGTGGTGCCGAACGCGATGTTTGCATCATCCCCACCTCGGCTCACGGAACGAATCCAGCATCCGCTGTAATGGCGGGCTTCAAAGTTGTTCCTGTAGCCTGTGATGACCAAGGCAATATTGACGTGGCTGACTTAAAGGCGAAGGCTGAGCAGCATGCAGATAAACTGGGAGCTTTGATGGTGACTTATCCATCAACTCACGGGGTTTATGAGTCTACCATCGTTGAGATATGTGAAGTCATTCACGCTCATGGAGGCCAAGTATATATGGATGGCGCCAACATGAATGCTCAGGTTGGTTTGACTAGTCCTGGTCTGATCGGTGCAGATGTTTGCCATCTTAACCTTCACAAAACTTTTTGTATACCTCATGGAGGTGGTGGTCCTGGCGTTGGGCCGATCGGTGTGGCGGAGCAGTTAGTGCCATACCTGCCCGGACATAGCATGATGGAGAGTGACGATTCGCCTGTGTGTGCTGCTGCATATGGCAGTGCGAGTATTAATACTATTTCATGGATGTATATCGCGATGATGGGTGTTGAGGGACTTACCGAGGCAACTAAGATTGCGATTCTTAATGCCAACTACATGGCAAAACGACTCAACGCATATTTCCCTGTGCTTTACACTGGTAACAAAGGATTGGTGGCGCATGAGTGCATTATCGATATACGCCCCTTGGCTGAGCGCAGTGGAGTTACCGTTGAAGATGTCGCTAAGCGCCTTATGGACTACGGCTATCATGCGCCGACGATGAGTTGGCCTGTTGCTGGAACTCTGATGATCGAACCGACTGAGTCTGAGTCAAAAGGAGAGCTCGACAAGTTCTGTGATGCGATGATTTTGATTCATGGCGAAATTCAGCAAGTTATCGATGGGGTGGCTGATAAGGAGGATAATGTATTGAAGAACGCACCGCACACCGCGCAAATGGTCATCAGTGACGAGTGGAATCATTCATACTCTCGTGAGCAGGCTGCCTACCCCATGCCGTCATTACGTAATCATAAATTCTGGCCATCGGTGGGACGTATCGACAATGTGCATGGTGATCGTAACCTTGTTTGCTCCTGTGTTGGTATGGAAGCCTATTCGGAGTAGGAAAGCCACAACGCGAAGATCGACCATGAGTGCTTATACACCACCCGCCAGCCCTAAGGACGAAGTCTCTGGCTATGTTTACTTTGCTCGTCTATGCAGTAAAATTCGTCTTTGTGATGCAGGTCAACTTGACCCAGAATTTCATCCAAACATGGGGAAGGCAATGGACTTGTGGGCCTGCCAGTTCCTCGAGGTGAATTACGATTCGCTGCGAGAAGTAGTGCTTGCTGGTTGCGATGACCTAAGGGCATTGGAGTGGTGCTGGCAAAATGGAAGTAGACCAAATGAGCACCAACTAGAGTGGTGGAATAGCTACATGCGTAATCGAGGGTTTAGGGACGACCTCACAGATAAGCTTGTCTTTCGTAAAGAGGAGGCAGGTTGGGAGAGCCGAGCCGAAATCCAAACCTTCTTTGATTACCTTGACGCCGATGATGGTCGCTTGTGATGATGAGCTTGGTCTGCTAGTTTAAAAAGCGAATGACACTTGCAGACCTCGGTTGGAATGATGATTTTCAGAAAGCTTTTGATAAGCTTTCTCTACCTAAGTGTGTGCCAGCGCGATTGATTCGTGACAATAAGATAAGCTATGGGGCTCTGTTCACCGATGAAGAGGGTGATGTCTGTGAACGTGAGGTGGTAATGAGTGGTAAGGTTTATCATGATGCTGCGAGTGATGCAGAGCTTCCTGCTGTGGGTGATTGGGTGGCTCTTGAGCTGGCTGACGATGAAGACAACGAAAATATGATCCGCGCACGTTTACCGCGGCAGACATGTTTCTCACGCAAACTCCCTGGCAAGAGTGCGGAGGAACAAGTGATAGCAGCCAATGTTGAGGTGGTTGTTGTGGTGACTGATGCGGGCTCAGATTTCAGCCCTCGCCGCATGGAGCGTTATTTTACCCTGATCAGGCGCAGTGGTTCAAAACCTGTGGTTTTGGTCAATAAGTCTGACCTTTTTGAGGTTGATCAAAATAAAGAAGCCGCAAAGCTTATTCAAGATCTCAGTGATGACGCTGATGTTTACATTACCTCAGCTGCTCGAAATGAAGGCTTAGAGGTGCTCAAGAAATATCTCGATCAAGGAGTCTCACTCACCATGGTTGGGTCAAGTGGGGTGGGGAAGTCGACGATGGTCAACCAGCTCTTGGGTGAGGAATTTCAGTGGACTAGTGATGTCAATGAACTCACCGGTAAAGGACGACATACGACCACAGCTCGTGAGCTTATCTTGCTAGATGATGGAGGTATTCTTATCGATAACCCTGGAATGCGAGAGATCCAGATGTGGACTGATGAGCAGACTCTCCGGGAGAGTTTTCTCGACGTTGAAGAGCTGGCGACCCAGTGCAAATTTCATGATTGTAAACATGGCAATGATGCAGGCTGTGCCATCCGTGCGGCCGTCGAGAGCGGCGAGCTTGATGAGGGGCGCTATGAGGGATATCTCAAGCTTGACGAGGAAATAGAAAAACTTGAGCAGCGGCAGAAAAAGCGCCGCATCCTTTCTGAGCGCCGAGCCAAACGGGATCACCGAATCAAGGCGAGGAACTTGGCGGATCGAATTGAGCAGGATCAGGAGCAAAACCCTGACTGGCGCTGATAAGGCGGACTAGAAGAACAGGCGCCCGATGATCGTTAGGATCACGGCGAAGAATAGGTTAAGAACGAGACCGATACGCATCATGTCTCGTTGTTGAATTTTCCCTGTGGCAAAAACAATGGCATTGGGTGGAGTGGCGATTGGCAGCATAAAAGCGCAGGATGCGGCGAGGGTGAGAGGTAGAACCAGCTGATTGGTGGGAATACCCATATCAATGGCAACGGCGGCAAAAATAGGCAGTAACAACGCCGTGCTCGCAGTATTGCTGGAGAGCTCGGTGAGAAAAATGACAAAAAGAACAACGGCGCCAACAAGGAAGATGATTGGCCAGCCAGTGGTGAAGAGCTGAATTTGCTGGGCAAGATACCAGCTGGCTCCAGTGGTGCCGAGGATTTTGCTCAGGGTGAGCCCGCCCCCAAAGAGCAGCAGGACACCCCAGTCTGTGGCTCGGTCGATGTCTTTCCAGGTGATCAGTCCACAAGTTGCGAGTAGTAGCACCCCGCTGATTGCGACGATTGTATCAAAGGATTTGGAGATACCCAAAAGCTCTGCTAAAGGAGCACTGAAGAGCCAACCGCAGATGGTGAGTAAAAAGATCCCTAGGGTGAGCAAGTGCTGGCGGTCAAAGGTAAAGGGCTCGGGCTTGACTTCGATAGCAGGTATCTTGCCCGGCCGAGCAAGCAGCCGCAACAATACAAATAAGGTGGGTAATAAAACCAGCGAGGCTGGTAGTCCGATTGCCAGCCAGTCAGTGAACGAGAGATTTAGATGTGCCGCGGCAATGGCATTGGGCGCAGTGCCAATGAGCGTGGCCATGCCACCCACGCTGGCTGAGTAGGCAATGCCTAGTAGCAGATATGGCGCGGCCTTGGCGGCGGTGTGCTGATCACAGCGTGCGGTAATGTTGGCAAGGATACCAAGGGTTACAGGGAGCAAAAGTGCAACGGTGGCAGTATTGGAAATCCACATCGAGAGTAATGCAGCTACGATGAATAGCGTTAATGCGGTGGCATGAAAATTACCGCGACCGATGACAAGAATGCGCATCGCCAGCCAGCGGTCCAGGCCTTGTTTGGCAAGTGCTGCTGCCAGGCCAAAACTACCCAGAAAAAGAAAGATCAGGGGATGGGCGAATCTGGCAAAGCTGCCGCTCACATCAAGGATGCCGGTGAGTGAGGCAAGTATGGGGATAAGGATCGCCGTCAGAGCTAGTGGTAAGGCCTCGGTTAACCAAAGTACTGCGGCCAGGGTGAGGATGGCAAGCCCGGTGCCAACAGATTGTGAGTCATGCTTTTCAGTCACAACCTCAAACGATATGACATGTCTCATCACAAAAAAGAGAGAAAAAGCGATGCAGATCAAGACTGCTTTCCTCACCACAGGGGAGAGCTGACGGAGCGAGAATTTTTCACGTAGAATAGTCCCTTTGTGTGTTCGCATGGCTTACGTGTATTACACCATTGCTGTCGGGGTTTCAAGCTCTGGCTAGATAGCGGCGTAGCCAAACAGAGATTAAGTGCCGATGAAGATGACCTAGGCTCATAGTATGACAAAAATAAAATATCCTTCAGCTTTGCGGGCTGTAGTTTCTGAGCCTATTTCTAACGATTTCTGAAGCAAAATCTCCAACCATGACAATACAGGCACTGAGGAGAATGAAAAAGAACCATTCATCATAGTTGTCTCTCGCTCTTGCTTCATCAATGAGAAAACCCAGTGAGCTGATACCAAGAAGACCCAGCACCGTAGCGTCACGAATACACGTTTCCCAGCGATAGAAAAAATACAATACCATGCGGTTAAAGTAAGCGGGAAGAATTGAGAACAAGTATCCCTGCAGACGGTTTCCACCTTGGGCAAGCTGGACTTTGGAGTGATTTAAATCTGAGTGGTCAGTTAGCTCTCCCCCGAGTCTGCCGATGATACCGTAGTTGTGGATAGCGAGTCCTAAGATGAGTGGCCAAGCAGTAGGGCCGAGCATTTGTAGTAGCAAGAAGGCTAGAAGAAACTCCGGCATGCTGCGGCAGAGAATGAAGAGTGCCCGCAAGAATAGTGACGTTAGCTTGTGGATCAGATTTAAAGCACGATTATTACCAGCATAAATGCCGTAAGGTTTTTCCTCATTGAGAGACTTGGAGCTCCACGGCAAGGTTATCAAACCCACGAGAAAGGCGAGTATCATCGCCGCAGTGCCAATGTAGAGCGTCTGCAGGGAGGCCTCCACTCCTTGCTCAAGGAACAGCTGCTTTGCCCATGGTAAGGCATCAAGCCAGTCGCCAGATTTTTGCACCGGATAGGGAGTGATTTCCTCTGAGAGAAAGCGTTCAAGATTTGATGCGCGTTGTTCCCAACTAAGTTTAGAGAAGAGGGGCTCGCCCGTGGTCCACGAAATGGAAGTAAGGCCGATAACAAAGATAGCGGTTATTTTTGGAAGCCGCCGCCTCGGCTGGACTCGGCGTAGTGCACTCGGTGAAAGGTCACCCGGGAGGCTTTTTACGGGGGGGTAATTAGTCATAGCCTTGCGGATGTAGTGGCTAGAGCGCTCTACGACCAAGATCAGAGCCAGTAAGGCGTATAGTAGCGTCCACAGTTCATTATAATAGTTGTCTTCAAAGGCTGTTTCAATGTGAAGTCCGATAGTAGATATTCCAACGAAACCTAGTATCGCAGCTGAGCGAATGGCGCATTCAAAACGGTAGAGGGTATAGCTTACAAGGTCTGTTAGTGAGATCGTAAATATACCGTAGAGCCAGGACGCAAATGAGCCACCGCCTAAGGAATGAAGGTAGGCTTTGGCGTTGCGGGGTTGCTCATCAAGCATTTCAGAAAACACTTTGCCCAAGCTGCAGCTATATGGAATGGATAGTGCTACGATCACAGCTATGGGCGAAGTGCCGAGAGCTGTTATGAAGATGAGTGCCCAGAGAATTTCATGAACGGATCTGCCGGCTGTGGTAACCATCCGCACGATGCGGAGTGTTATCGCGAGAGTGAGCCGTGTGACGACTGAGTTCGAGCGAGGAGGCCACCAAGATTTGGACGACAGGAAGCCAAGAAGGAGACCGATCGGTAATGACAAACTAATAGCACATACAGCATATTGGAGGGTATTCCATAATGCTTCGCCAATTTTATGCGAGAAGGGCGGAGCCGACTCTGGCATGTTAGGGTCTTGGTAATCCAGTGCCGGTTCAAGTGCCGCGGCGAAGAATTTCTTGAGCAGCCCCATCCCATACTCTTGGGGGAAGAAGTCTGACCACTTTAGCTGCGCGGAGTAGATGCAGAATAGGAGTAAGGGAATCAGTAGTAGCAGGAAACTTCTGCGTGTGCCCTTGTATGGCTTCAAAGAAATCATGGCTCTACCAATTCAGATTCAGAAAGGTGGTATAGCTCTTTAAGTTGCTCTGTTGAGGCCTTAGGAGAATCAAATAAGATATTCCCGTTTTTCAAACCAATAATGCGTGGGAAAAACTCACGCGCAAGCTTCACATTGTGAATAGACATTACCAATGTGAGTTGATTCTCCGTGGCAATTTCTGTAAGTAAAGTAATGAGACTGCGAGCTCGTGCTGGATCCACTGCAGAAATCGGTTCATCTGCTAATAGACTGTGTGCTTGCTGAAAAAGTGCGCGGGCAACGGCTACGCGTTGCTGTTGTCCGCCGGACAGGGTAGCCGTGTGGTGATACATCTTTTCAGGGATGCCAACCCTTTGCAGCAGTGAGAAGATGTGCTGTAGATTTTTTCGTGGTGGGATCAGAAATTTGGATAGCATTCCCAGCGCAGAGTGCTTGCCCACCCTGCCGAGTAGGATGTTCTGAAAAACCTTGAGCTGTGGTATGAGCCCCAAATCTTGTGGGATATATGCTATTTCACTACGGAGTCCGCGTAAATCTTTGTTGCTCAGGCTATTTAAATGCGATTCAGCAACACTGTAGGTACCAGAGTTTTGTATTACTTGTCCATTGAGCAACTTTAGGAGAGTAGTTTTACCGCTACCTGATGGGCCAATGATAGCAACGTGCTCACCCTGCTTGACCTCTAAGGAGATATTACTCAGGGCAACGGTAGCACCAAAGCTCTTGGTAATGTCTGTGAGTTGAAACACAGTATTAAAATTGCCCCTCCTCTCACAGAGCAGGAGGGGCAGTGAAACTAATCTTTGAAGAAGCCTAGCTCTTTAGCAATGGTAACGATACTTGCGAAATCTTTGTTCTTTGCTTCGATCAGGCCTTCTTCACGCTGTAGAACTGTAAGAACATTCTTGTCCTTGCAGCTGATTAAAGCTTTTTGAAGTTTGTCGATGAAGCCCGCGCCAAAAGTTTCATCAAGTGATGGATGTGCTGTGAAGTTGTAGTCAGCATACCCAGGAGTGACCCAGATGATTTTAGCTTTATTGGGGTCAATCTCTCCAGATTTGACCATGCTATCGTAGGTTTTGTAGCTCAATACACCTGCTTGCACAGAGCCTTCATTGACAGCATTGGCAGTGCCCGCATGGCTTGCTTTGCCGGTAAACTGGACTGGTTTGGAGAAGAACTCTTCGGGAGTCTTGCCTGTTTCTTTCTGGATAAACCAAGTTGGCATTAATCGACCAGAAGTTGATTTTTTAGAGCCGAAAGTAAATGTAAGATTGGCAATACCCTGTGGGAATTCATCAGATTTTTCCAGCCCAGTAGATTCATGTGCAATGAAGTAAGACTTATACTCAGGGTCAACAACACCTTGAACGATTGCGCGAGATCCTTCGACACGAGCACGGGCTTGCACACCTGTCAGCCCGCCAAACCATACTAGCTGAACTTCATTGTTGGCAAAACGGTTGACTGAAGCACTGTAATCTTGTGAATTAACATACTGCACTTTAACGCCGAGCTCCGTGGCAAGGTAGTCACTGAGTGCCTTGTATTTAATACTTTGATCAGACACTTTTTTGTCTGGAATCGCAGTGATGCGCAGGACTTTATCGTCGTTGTTGGCATTGATTGTCTCCTCTTTCTCTCCGCAACTGCCCAAGGCAATTGCACCAGCAACGATAGATGTCAGACCGACACTTCTTAGAATGCGTTTTCGTTTCATAATGTAATTGTTTTTGGTTGTTCTCAGGAACGCCCCTAAAGCGCACTATAGATAGGCTTGTGTCTAGGAAAAATTAGATGTGACAGACTAAATGCTGAACTTAATGGTGGAGTAAGACAATAATGCTGAGCTTAGTCCATTTATGAGAACCCACTTTAAGTAATAAAACCGACACAAAATTGCACCCAACTAGGAAATATTGATTGATTAAACATCTGATATTCCTTGTTTATGTAAATTTACAGCACGTCGTTATCGTTGAAGATTAGGCGATTGTGAAGGTGGGTGAAAAAAGAGTTGAAAAAGATGCCAAAAGGTATTGACGTGACGTCGATTTCAGATAGTTTCCGCCCGCCGCTCCATTGGAGGGCACGCGA
>ENA-UOYH01000124-UOYH01000124.1-marine-metagenome-genome-assembly--contig:-NODE-124-length-35239-cov-5.029094_pt1 | contig 35239 bp, 34 predicted proteins | sample MGYA00238175_ERZ767261 | MGnify/ENA primary metagenome ERZ767261 (study PRJEB28946, sample SAMN06267185) | marine metagenome | isolation source: Columbia River Estuary | place: USA:Columbia River Estuary...
GCACCTTCTAGAATATGATGATGTTGCGAATGATCAAAGAAAGGTAGTATATGAGCTAAGAGATGAGCTGATGGGCACTGAAGATGTAAAAGTTCGTTATGAAACAATCAGAGATGATGTTATTAGTGATCTTTTTGGCGCTCATATCTCGCCCAAGGTTGCAGAGGAAGATTGGGATGTTGAAGGCCTTCAAGGTACTTTGTTAAAATCTTATGGAACTGATATTCCTCTTCAGGGGATGCTTGATGAGGGGATGAATGTCGATGAAATGTTAAAAATGATTCAGCAAGGCTTTCTAAAATCCCATGAAACCAAGGAAAACAACCTTGGCGCTGAGATGATGAGAACTTTTGAAAAAGCCGTTATGCTAAGAGCTCTCGACCATCATTGGAAGGAGCATTTGGCTATTATGGACCAGCTCCGACAAAGCGTTAATTTGCGTGCAATAGGGCAAAAAAACCCAATTCAGGAATTTAAGCGTGAGTCGTTTTCTATGTTTACTGAGCTTCTTGAAACCATTAATATTGAAATTGTTCAGGCGCTTTGTAGTGTTAATCTTGAGCAGGTTAGTTCAAAGCAACAAGAAATCCTTGAAGAGCAAAAGCAAGAGGAAAGCCCAAGGCCTGTGCAGAGAAAAGCAGCGCCTCAACGTAGAGTTGTTTCATCAAAGCAACCTATCAAAAACTTAAAAGTTGGAAGAAATGATCCTTGCCCGTGTGGTTCTGGAAAAAAATACAAGCAGTGCCATGGGTAACGGAGACTTTATTTTGACGCGCAGTGTCGTATAAAGTGAAAAAACTAACTATAACTAAACCTGATGATTGGCACTTGCACCTGAGGGATGGTTTAGAAATGAGCTCAGTTGTTGGAATGACAGCAAAACAAATGGGCCGGGCTATTATTATGCCAAACCTATCTCCGCCTATAAAGACATCAGTGCAAGCCTTGCTATATCGCGAGGAAATTATTCAAGCCCTTCCCAACGATACAAGCTTTAGTCCTCTGATGACGCTATATCTGACAGACAACACAACCCAGAAAGACATAATTGAAGCTAGCAATGAAAGGCATGTATATGCTGTTAAGCTTTATCCTGCAGGCGCCACAACAAATTCAGATAGCGGAGTTACTAATCTGTCAAACACCTATCCCGTCCTTGAGCAAATGCAAAAGGAGGGGGTTCCCCTTCTTATTCATGGAGAGGTTACAGATAATAAAATTGATATCTTTGACAGAGAGAAGGTTTTTTTGGACTCCGTTCTTGGACCTTTGGTTGAAAACTTTCCTAGCCTCAAAGTTGTTTTGGAGCATATCACAACAAAGGAGGCAGTGGATTTTGTAGGCCAAGGCAGCAATAATATTGCTGCAACCATTACGCCACATCATTTACTTTCAAATAGAAACCACATGCTTGTTGGCGGTATTAAGCCACACTTTTATTGTTTGCCTGTTTTAAAACGAAGAGCCCCCCATCAAGAGGCGCTAATTGAGGCCGCTACTTCAGGTAGCCCCAAGTTTTTTTTAGGAACAGACTCCGCTCCGCATGATAAAAGTCAAAAAGAGTCGGCTTGTGGGTGCGCTGGAGTCTTCAGTGCGCATGCAGCCATTGAGCTTTATGCAGAGGCTTTTGACGGAGCAAATAAAATCGATATGCTAGAGGGCTTTGCCTCATATTTTGGTCCTGACTTCTATGGGCTGAGCAGAAATATTGAAACAATTACATTGGAAAAAACCACGTGGCAGACCCCTGAAAGCTTTAGCTTTTCAAGCTCTACAGTGATTCCTTTTTATGCTGGGAGGAGTCTTTCTTGGAGGCTAAAGACTTAAGAAATATTGTTTTGAAAGAAGAGTCTGCTTTTTTCGACATCTTTTTTGATTTGTGTTTTTAGCTCGTCAAATGATTCAAATTTTTTTTCTTCACGACATTTCTGTTTGAATATTACAGTTACATACTCACCATAAATCTCTTCGTTAAAATCAAATATAAAGACCTCTAATAGAGTTTTTTTCCCTCCAAGCGTTGGTCTTTTTCCCACATTGCATACGCCGTTGTATGTTTGTGATTTAAGTTTGACAAGGACACTATAAACTCCCAAAATAGGACTTAGTTTTCTATGAATACTTATGTTTGCAGTGGGAAAGCCGATTGTCCTTCCCAGCTTATCTCCATGCGCAACCTTTCCGCTAATTGAAAAGGGTCTACCAAGAAATTTTTCAGCCCCAGTAAAGTTTCCATCGGTAAGAAAATTTCGTACCGCAGAACTGCTAACGCGGAGCCCATCTAGCAGCACACTGTTTAATTTCTCAATCGTATAGTTATTTTCATGGGAGGCTGCTTTCAGCATAGAAAAGTCACCAAGACGACCCTTTCCAAAACGAAAGTCATCACCAATAAAGCAGTACTTTACTCCAATTTTTCCCACAAGGATTTGATTAATAAAAGAGGATGCTGAAAGCTCAGAAAAGCCTTTATTAAACCTGATTAAAAGATGTTTATCTACCCCCATAGACTCCAGAAATAAATGTTTATCCCTAAAACTACTCAGTCTTGCCTTGGGTCTTCCAAAAAATGTTTCGGGTGTTACTGAAAAAGAGACAACAAGAGAGGGCAGCCCCATTTTTTTTGACTTGGAGACAAGCTTTTTTAATATCTCTTGGTGTCCGAGATGAACACCATCAAAGTTGCCAATGGTAAGAATACAGCCAGGCTGTTTTTTTAGATTGTGAAGGCCTCTTATCAGTTCCATTCTTGTATTTTACTCACTGACTCTATTGATTATTGGTCAATTAAAGCTCCTGAAGTATCTTTTTAACAGGCGCAGGAGTGCCAAGAGCTAAGCTGCTTGCATCATAATAGTTGGCTAACCCGCCAGGCGAATCAACCAAAATTGGGTTGATCCACAAATTAAAGTGAGTGAAGGTGTGTTTAAATTTTGAAAGCCGTCTTATAATCTTTGCGCTATCGTTATGCTGGCGAATTGCCAAATCAATTGCTTCAGCATTGTCATCACACTCTACAAAGCTCCATAATCCACCCCATATTCCTTTGCCAGGTCTTTTTTTAAGAAAAACCTCTTGCCTTTCGTTTGTAAATATTAGAAATACAATAGTTTTTTCAGGCGCCTTATTTTTTTTAGTTTTTGTGTGTGGATAAATATCTTGCTCTTTGGAGAGACAGGCCCCACAATGACTAGCTAATGGACAGTTGCCACATAATGGGTTTTTTGGTTTGCAGATGGTTGCGCCAATATCCATGATCGCTTGAGTGTATTCAGCGTTGTTTGTTTGAGGCGTGTGATGTTTTGCTAAACGCCACAACTCCGCCATGACTTTGCTTGAAGAGTAATGGCCTTCAACTTTGTGATACCGTGAAAGAGTTCTTTTTACATTTCCATCAAGAATTGGGGTCGATAAGCCGCTTCCTAATGACAAAATTGCACCAGCAGTGGAAGGGCCAATACCAGGAAGCGCAACAATCTCATCATATTTTTTTGGAAAGACCCCCTTATGATGAGAGGCGACTATCTTTGCAGTTTTATGAAGGTTCCGTGCACGGCTATAATATCCAAGCCCTGCCCAGTTTGACATGACTTCATCTTCTTTTGCATTTGCAAGAGCTGCTAGGTCTGGAAAGCAGGCGATGAACTTATTAAAGTAGTCAATGACTGTAATGACTTGTGTTTGTTGGAGCATGATTTCAGAAAGCCAAATATGATAAACATTGGGCGGGGTTGATTGCCACGGCAGGTTCTTCCTTCCATTGCTTTTAAACCATCGAAGTAAGTCTCTTGCTAACTCTGTCACCTTTACAAGCCAAGCGGATTTTGTGGGTCTACCGACTCCATAAATGGCAGCTTAATGTCCTCATTTGTTACCTGATAAAAGCATCCAATCCAGTTGTTGATAATAGCGCTTGCACTATCATGCCATGTATTATCAAGCGTTTGCATGATGAGCTGCTCAGGGAAGTCTTTTATTGAGGCTGACTTGGCTATAAGCCTTGTTTTATACTCCTCTAGAATTGCACAACATTGCGGCGAAAGATAATTCGTTGGAAAAGGTGGATAGTCTGAACGACCGCCTTCAAGGTAGATGGCAATTTCTCTTTTTAGCTCCTTTAAAAGACTAATGGAGTCATATTCTGGGTGGCCTTGAAAGAAGACAATACGAAACAAGTCTGGGCTTACAGCTAAATGAACGCCAACTTTGCTAGCAGCTAAAACTTTAATGTTTGCCTCATCAAACTGAGACCTAGAAATTTCATTATGGCGAGAGTGAGGAACATCAAATCGTGTATTAACGCCCTTGACTAATGGATGTGTTCGATCAACAACCTGATGGGGAAAAACTCCCCAGTGTTTTTTTCCAATAGGACTTCTTTTTTGTTTGTATTTAAACTCTAAAACAGCATGAGTTGCGAGACATGAGCACAAGGTGGAGGTTACATTTTCATAAGACCAGTCAACAACTTCACGGAGCTCATTATAAAAAGGGGCTAGCTGAAGGTCGGGGTCAGTAACATTTGCACCAGTAATAATAAGAGCATCAAGGCCTTGAAGTTTTATTTCATCAAAGCTTTTATAGTGGCTTTTAATATGCTCTGAAGCCTTTTTACCTCGTTTGATGCTAGGGAGGGAAAAAGGATGTATGTAGAGTTGAGCCACTTGGTTAGAACGACCAACCAACCTAAAGAACTGTCTTTCGGTGGCCTCAAGCGCAGAATCAGGCATCATATTCAGCAGGCCAATATGAAGGGCTCTAATGGCCTGATGAGAGGCTCTTTCTTCAGACAGTATTGTTTCGCCTTGTTTTTCAAGTCGTTCAAAGGAAGGTAGGTTAGAGTGTGCTATAAGAGGCATGACTTCAGAGCGCGCTAGAGATTAAATTAATAACATCATTTGCAGAGCGGCAATTATGAAGATCATCGCTTTGGATTGTGCAGCCATATTTGTTTGCAAGCGCTGTATATTTTGTAAGCCTATCTTCTATTAGCTTTGGAAAAACCCAGCTTACAAAGTCATCAGGGCTAACTTGGGCCGCATAATCTAAGCTGTTTTCAGCAAGATACGTATTGATAGACTTCTCAAAAAAATGCGAATTATAATACATAGGCTTTGGATGCGTTTTGGCACGCTCAATTAGAATTCGTTCATTCTCTGTGTTCGTCTGTATGTAGACGATGAGGCTTTTTTCTGAGAGAAGCTTGTACAGGGCTTGGTCTTCGAGCTCACAAAGGCTCCCTCCAGCATCATTTATAAAATGACTAAATCCTTCTGCTTGGGACTTTTTAATAAAGTCAGGCACTTCATACATTGTCTTTTTTTCTGCCTCAAAAAAAAGACTTTGCCGACGAATAAACTCATCTAATGGAAGACCCCCTTCTTCAGGGTTGCCAACCTTTCCTAAGAACGCCGAGATTGGCTCTAGATTATCAAAGCTTACTTGGCTATTAATGCTAATTGACCGATTATCTAAAAGCGTTTTTAGCCAGCTGTCTATTTTCATTTTGTCGGCAATATTTGCGATTATCGCTTCTTTGAGATGAGCTGCGCCAATCCTATAGTCGCCAGAAAAGTGAAACCAGCCCCCCTCTTCGCCAATAAGTTTTGCGAGGTGAGTTTTGCCAACACCAGACATGCCTAAAAGTGTAATAGATTTATTTTTCTGTTTTTTAAACTCTTCTGCAGATATCATTTTAAAAGACCATCTTCTTTGAACATATTTCTAATGCCCCTTATAGCTTGTCGAATTCTATGCTCATTTTCAATCAGACAGATGCGCACATACTCATCACCATAGCTACCAAAGCCAATTCCTGGAGAAACTCCAACCTTAGCACGATTTATCAATGCTTTGCTGAACTCTATTGAGCCCATTGCTCTGTAGTGCTCTGGAATTTTTGCCCACACAAACATCGTAGCCCTGGGTATTTCAACTTTCCAGCCAATGCTTTCAAGGCCAGAGCACAGGATATCACGCCTAGACTGATACATCGAACATATTTCTTTAACACAGCTCTGATCACCCTCAAGCGCCTCAATTGCAGCAACTTGAATTGGGGTAAATATACCGTAGTCTAAATAAGACTTTATCTTGGTAAGCGCAGCAACTAATGAGGCGTTTCCGACCATAAATCCAACTCTCCAGCCAGGCATATTATAGCTTTTAGACATTGAGAAGAACTCTACTGCAACTTCTTTTGCACCTTCAACCTCAAAAATACTAGGCGCCTTATACCCATCAAACACAATATCTGCATAGGCTAAATCTTGAATAACCCAAATTTGATTTTCTTTTGCAATGTGAATAACTCGCTCAAAAAACTCTAGCTCAACACATTCAGATGTTGGGTTTGAAGGATAGTTTAGAACAATAGCTTTTGGTTTTGGCCAAGTGTTTTTGATGGCGCTTTCCAATTCTGAGAAAAAGTCATGATCAGGCCCGCAGGGAATAGAGCGAATATCTGCGCCAGCAATGACAAAACCATACGGGTGGATAGGATACGCCGGACTAGGCACTAAAATGGTATCACCCTTGCTGACAATCGCTTGAGCTAGGTTTGCAAGACCCTCTTTAGATCCTAGCGTAACTATAGCTTCTGTATCAGGATCAAGACTGACATCATATCTTTCTTTGTACCAGCTCGTAATTGCTCTTCGAAGACGCGGTATGCCCCTAGACGCTGAGTAACGATGCGTATCGGCTCGCTGAGCAACCTCAACTAGTTTATCAACAATATGCTGAGGCGTGGGCTGATCAGGGTTGCCCATTCCAAAGTCAATAATGTCCTCACCCTTCGAGCGAGCTTTTGCCTTGAGCTCGTTGGTAATTGCAAAAACATAGGTGGGAAGTCTTTCAATTCTTGCAAAGTTTTCGTTCATTTTTTTAATTCATTTAGCTATTAAGCACAAGATGATATGAGCTGAATTTTCTAAGATTAAGCACACCACCATCAAGCAGTAAGTATTGTCCTTTAATTCCCTGCAAAATTCCAGAAATAACGGGAGTTTTATCAAAATTTAAGGAGATAATTTTTGTTGGATATTTTAACACAGGATAGCTGATATCTATTTTTTCGCTCTCAATAGCCGTTGCTTGGACCTCATTAATTAGGCCAGGTATTTCTGCCAATAGTGCATTTTTTTTTGAAACCAGGTCTAAATCCTCAACCTCGTTTTTGAGCATTGTTCTCCAGTTTGTCTTATCAGCCACATAGGACTTAAGGGCCATCTCAATTTTTCCTGAATCAAGCCTTGTTTTAACCTCTAAAATTGGTAAAGCGCTAACTGCTCCTTGGTCTATCCATCTTCCTGGAGTATTTGTTTTTCGAGTAATCCCAACCTTTATCCCAGAAGAGTTAGCTAGATAAACGATATGTGGAGAAAAACAATTGGCAAGGCCCCACTCAGGCTCTCTACAAGTCCCTAAGTGATGATGGCAGGTTTCTGGCTTCATGATGCACATGTCACATCTTGCAAGTGAGCGAGCACACGGGAAGCAATATCCTTGTGAAAAGCTTTTATTGGTTTTTTTGCCACAATTCGAGCATGTGATTTCTTGTTGAAAGCTCAGCTCAATATGCCTGCCCACTAGCGCATTCATGTCAACAGTATCGCTGCCAATCGGCAGGCTATATTTTGCCTCTCCGTCAGCCAGAGAAGTTTTCATCATGCCTATAGGCCCAGCTAGTTGCATAATATTGACTGAATATCCATATATTTATTTGCTGCTTGGCGCATTATTTTTTGTGGAATCTCAGGCGCAGGGGGCGCCTTGTTCCAGTCAAGCGTTTCAAGATAATCTCTAATGATTTGTTTGTCAAAGCTTTTTGGGCTTATTCCAGGAGCGTAGTCATACAGTGACCAAAATCTTGAAGAGTCAGGCGTCAAAACTTCATCCATAAGCGTGAGCTGGTCATTTGAGTCAAGTCCAAATTCAAACTTAGTGTCGGCGATAATAATGCCTTTTTCTATCGCAAGTTTTGATGCAAATCTATATATCTCAAGGCTTACCTCTTTCATTTCTTTAGCTAAATCTGCGCCAATTAGGCCCTCAACCTCTTCAAAAGAAATATTGGCATCATGCTCTCCAACTGCAGCCTTTGAGGACGGCGTAAAGATTGGTTTTTCAAGCCGGCTTGCAAGCCTTAGGTCTTCAGGTAAAGCAATACCACAAACCGACTGAGATTCTTGATACTCTTTCCAGCCTGAGCCAATTAAGTAGCCTCTAACGACGGCTTCAACAGGAAGAGGCTTGAGCTTTTTGACAACAATTGCTCTTCCTGAAAGCATCTCCACCTCTTTGGCTGTCAACACCTCTTCAAGTTTTATTTTGGTTAGATGGTTTTGAACAATATGCTTAGTTTTGTCAAACCAGAAGTTTGCTATTTCTGTAAGGATTTTTCCTTTGCTTGCAATTGGTTGCTCAAAGATAACGTCAAATGCGGAGAGCCGGTCGGTTGCTACAATGAGCATGTATTGAGAGTCAATATCATATATGTCTCTTACTTTTCCCTGATGAAGTAGAGGTAAGGATAGATCTATTCGAATATGAGAGCTCATTTGATTACTTTAATAGCTGTATGGCTTTATTTTAATCGATTGAGCTAAGGGTTTGTTTAAGTTGCTATGTATAGAGGCCTATTTAATTTTTAATTTTGTAAGTATTTGTTTAGCTCTTTTTTGAAAGCTTGCCATCTCAGCATTTGGAACGATTGATTTTTTGTTAAGCTTAACTTTTTCAGCATCTTTGTGAACCCCGTTGATGCGAATCTCATAATGAAGATGTGGCCCCGTAGACATTCCAGTAGTGCCCACATATCCAATGAGCTCGCCTTTTTTAACTCGCTTGCCGGACTTTAGACCCTTAGCAAATTTTGACAAATGAGCATATACCGTGACATACTCAGAGCCATGCTTTAGATAAATTACGTTGCCATAGCCTGATAGTGTGGCAACATACTTAACTAGCCCTTTTGCTGGGGCATATACAGGGGTTCCGCTTGGCGCTGCAAAATCAGTGCCTCGATGAGGACGATAAGTCTTAAGTGTTGGGTGATAGCGACGCAATGAAAAACTAGAGCTAATCCTGTTGTACTTTGTAGGAGCAAATTTAAATGAGTCGTTTAGTGTTTCGCCTTTGGAATTATAGTATTTCTTTCTACCAAGAGAGTCCTTGTGAGAGAAAAGCGCAATAGTTTTTCTTCCGCTAATATAAATCATGGCACTCGGCGTCTTCTCTCCTTCCCATGACAAAAAGAACCTGTCACCTTTTCTAAGATCACGACTGAAGTCAATCTCCCATGAAAAGTTATCTACCATCATTTTTACAACTTCAGCATCAACGCCAGCCTTCTTAGCGTCATAATTAAGAGACTTATTGATTGTAATGACAGTAAAGGAGACGTCACCAACAGGCTGTATGTTTGATTTTTCAAAGCTAAATCTTTTTCCGTCATAGTTTATGAAGAGCGGATTATCATTTGCAGGGTTAAATATAATTTGCTTGAGAGTATGATTATCATTAAGGCTAATCTGGAATTTATCACCGGGATAGATATTGTTGAGCCTTTGAGCTCTCGGATCTGACGTCATTAGTTTTGTCAGCAGCTTGCCTGAAAGCCCTGTGCTATAGAAAAACTTATAAAAAGCATCCCCACGCGAAACCTTAAAGCTAAAGTCATGCTGACCACCTGCAAAAGAGGGGGCTGAGAAAACCACACATGCTAGAAGCAATGAAATAAAAAAAGATTTAATCATTAGTGTTGGGTTTAGTCGTTTTTAGAAATTAACGACAAGGCCAGTTGACGTGAAAGCTGGTCATTTTCCACAACACTAGGGAGTGTGTCAAGATTTTGAGTGGGCGTCTCGTTGAGAGTTTTTTCAATTATCTTGCTGATGTCTAAAAAGCCTATTTTATTTTTTAAAAAGGCATCAACAGCAACCTCATTCGCTGCGTTTAGAGTGCCAGGGGCGTTTCCTCCTTGTTTTATGGCTTGATATGCAAGCTCTAAACATTTGTACTTTTTCATGTCGGGCGGAAAAAATTCCAGTGGAGGCTGTTTAGTAAGGTCTAGCACCTCGACTCCTGATAGCTGTCTTCCAGGAAAAGATAGCGCATAGGATATTGCACTTCTCATATCGGGAAGGCCCATTTGTGATAGAACGCTGCCATCATCATAATAGACGCACGAGTGAACAATGCTTTGAGGGTGCACAATAACTTCAATGTGAGTTGCAGGAAGATTAAACAAGAAGCTGGCCTCAATCACTTCGAGCCCCTTGTTCATCATTGTTGCAGAGTCAACAGAAATTTTTTGTCCCATTTTCCAGTTCGGATGATTACATGCCTCCTCTGGAGTGACCTTACTAAGAGAGACAAATGGAGTCTTTAAAAATGGCCCGCCAGAAGCGGTCAATTGAATTTTGTTTAATCCTTCCTTACCCGCCTGAAGGCATTGAAAAATTGCGCTGTGCTCAGAGTCAACTGGAATGATTTCAGCGCCTGATTTGTTGGCGGCATTCATTAGAAGAGCGCCGCCTAAAACTAGAGACTCTTTATTAGCGAGCATTATTCTTTTGCCAGCCATAGCGGCAGAAAAAGTGGATGACATGCCGGCTCCGCCAACGATTGCAGCCATAACAAAATCAGTTTGAACATGAGAGGCGATATCATCAAGTGCATTCTCACCGCTTAAGACCTCCACCCCCTTTGGAGCCAACTTTCTTAGATTGTCAGCCGCCTCTTCATCGACCAAAATTGCGTATTTTGGCATATGCTTTTTGCAGAGTTCATTCAGGCTTTTCCAGTTTGAGTGCGCGCTGACAGCGAACGCGCTATATTTGTCTGGATGGCGAGCAATAACATCTAGCGTGTTGAGTCCAATTGAGCCTGTCGCCCCAAGAATTGCAATATTTTTCATAGGACAAAGACCAGAAAGAGAAGAAATATTGGTGCAGACGATGTTAGGCTATCAATGCGATCCAAAAGCCCGCCATGCCCTGGAAGAATATCTCCACTATCTTTATAGCCGCTAATGCGTTTTAATAAGCTCTCAAATAAATCACCAAGGACTGAGACTAAAGAGACCACGAGGGCTAAAATACTAAAGACCAAAAAGTCTTTTAAGTTAGGCGCCTGAACAACAATGAAGACATAACAGAGAGCAACAGCCTGGGCAAGAATAACGCCGCCATATAGGCCTGCCAGTGTTTTGTTTGGGCTCACCTCAGGACAGAGTTTTTTATTGCCAAACTGTCTTCCTGAAAAATAAGCGCCGATGTCTGCTGCCCAGATTAGTGCCAGTAGAAAAAGCACTAATGAACTATTTTGAGACTGAAGAATAATGAGTGCAGCCGCCATCGGCACAAATAGAAAGAGCCCATTTATAACTGATGTGTAAATATTTTTGCTAACACTGGCATGACTATCTGGGTATTTTATGACCCAATATAAAGCGACAAACCACCATGTTAGTGTTAGGAATAGTAAGGGCGCTAGTAGCGTTGTGTTTTTAGAAAAAACAAAAGCCAGCGCCAATATTGCTATAGTGAAAAAGGCTTTATTGGTAGGGCTGGTTATTGAAACTAGTTTGCAATACTCCCAAGAAGCAATAATAAGAATCAATCCAAGAGCTGCTGAGAACCAAGTCTCATTTAATAGCAGTATTCCTGCAATAGCTATTGGCGCTAAAACAAGTGCTGTTAGAGCTCTTTTAATGAGCATTACCTCTCCCCATTGCGCTCACCATAGCGCCTATCTCTGGAATGAAAGTCCTTAATTGCAATATCTAGAGAATCTTCATCAAAATCTGGCCACAAGGTTTCACAAAAATAGAATTCACTATAAGCAATATCCCACAGCAAAAAATTGCTTAGCCTGATCTCGCCACTTGTTCGAATAAGAAGGTCAACTTTTGGATAGGAGGCTAGAGAGGTGTATGATTGAAAGGTTGAGGAGTCAATATCTTCTGGATTAATGTTGCCATTAGCGGATTCAAATGCAATTTTCTTTGCCGATTCTGCAATGTCCCATTGGCCTCCATAATTAGCTGCAATGACTAGATTTAGTCCTGAATTATTGGAAAGTTGTTTTTCTGCTTCGCGAGCAAGTGATTGTATTTCAGGGGTGAATACGGAGAGATCTCCAATAATTTTTAGTTTGATGTTGTTGTCTTTAAGTTTTTTTGTCTCAGTTTTCAAAACGGTTAAGAATAGCTTGAAAAGGAGGCCCACTTCTTCACTTGAGCGTTTCATATTTTCACTACTAAAAGCAAAAAGAGTAAGTGTATTGACGCCTAACTTTGCACAGTGCTTGACAATTTTTCTAACAGTTCTAACGCCCTTTTGATGGCCACTCGAGCGAGGCAGATGCTTGGCTTTAGCCCACCTTCCGTTGCCGTCCATAATGATAGCTATATGCTTAGGAGGGCTTTGATTGTTGGTTTGCAAACCGGCATTTTCTGAGCTCATAGAGCGCAATTATACCCACTAGTCATTAAATTGCCCATTGCAAAGTATTTCAATTTGAACGATTAATTAAATAGGGCTCTCGTCAGACAGTAAATGAGGATTTATACGGTAAAATCCATACTATGAGTTTAGCTAAGAGAATAATCCCCTGCTTAGATGTCCGTGATGGAAGGGTGGTCAAAGGCGTTAAGTTTGTTGACATCAAGGACGCTGGAGACCCTGTTGAGGTTGCAAAGCGCTATGACAGGGAGGGTGCAGATGAAATTACGTTTCTTGATATAACGGCTTCGCATGAAGGAAGAAATACGACAGTTGCCATGGTCGAAAAAATTGCTGAACAAGTTTTTATTCCGCTGACTGTTGGCGGCGGCATTCGAGAAGCTGACGATGTTAGAGCCATGCTTAAGGCTGGGGCAGACAAGGTTGCAGTTAATTCTGCAGCTATTTTTAACCCGGGCCTAATTAATGAGCTCTGCGCTATTTTTGGGTCACAGTGTATTGTGATTGCAATTGATGCTAAAAGAGTTTCGTCAAAGCCTTCTAAATGGGAAATCTATACTCATGGCGGCAGAAAAACAACAGGCATAGACGCTATAGAGTGGGCTATAAAGATGACCGAGGGAGAGAATGGCGCTGGTGAAATACTGCTTACCTCGATGGATAGAGACGGAACAAAAGACGGGTTTGATCTTGAGTTAACGCGAGCTGTGTCTGATGCTGTCAATGTTCCAGTGATTGCCTCTGGTGGGGTTGGTAATTTATTGCACTTGTCCGAGGGCGTGGTCGATGGTGGGGCCGATGCAGTTCTTGCTGCGAGTATTTTTCACTTTGCCGAGTTTACAGTTGATGAGGCTAAAAAATCGATGCAACAAAAAGGCATCGAAGTAAGGCTATAGCAAGTTGAGTTTTTGACTCCTTCAGCGTATCATTACGCAGTTTTGATTTCAGGAAAAACATGACCTTTAAAAAAGAATTTTGGGCGCTTTTATCAATATTTCTCCTTCCTATAGGTCTGGGAACTTTGTTCTTTTATTTAAACCCAACTTATTTCAGCCAAAATACGGTTAACTATGGTGAGTTAATCACACCAGTAATTGTTACTGAAAAGTCAGACCTTGACATAAAAGGAGACGCCTCCCTGCAAGGAGTTTGGACACTGGCCTATGTAACAGATAGTTGTGACAGCCTCTGCAATCAAGCTGTTGCAGACGTAAAGACTATTCGCACACTGATCAATATGGACATGCGCCGAATCCAAAGAATGCTTATTACTAATGATGGATCAGCGCCTTCTGTTGAGGATGAAAAACTCATCCTAGCGAGCATCACAAGTGACAAGCTATTAGGCCAGCTTTCAAGGTTGCCAGAAAACTCTATTTTTCTGATTGATCCTATTGGAAACTTTATGCTTTATTACGATCCAAAGGATATCAACATAAAATTTGTGCTTAAGGATTTAAAGCGACTTCTTAAGTACTCAAGGATAGGTTAATGGGCAACCTTCCTTCCTTGAAAGATCTTTTGGGCCTCTGCAAGATTAAAGTTGTGATGCTTATTTTGCTTACAGCGGTCGTTGGTATGCTCCTAGCTGTTCCCTATGTTCCTAATCTACTTCTTATTATTGCAGCGTCGGCAGGAATTTCATTGGCTGCAATGTCTGCTGCTGTATTCAATCATGTTGTTGACGAAAAAATTGATACGCAGATGTCTAGAACTGATCGGAGGCCTTTGCCTCAGGGTAAAGTTACAAGGACGCAGGCGCTTATCTGGGGCGTTTTTTTGGGCGTTGTTGGAATCGCCCTTCTAGTCGTTTTTGTAAACCTATTGACTGCAGTTCTAACCCTTCTTTCTTTAATAGGATACGCCGTCTTTTATACGATGTATTTGAAAAGAGCTACTCCACAAAACATAGTCATTGGCGGCGCAGCAGGGGCTGCGCCACCAGTTCTTGGGTGGACTTCAATTGCGGGTTCGAATGGCCTTGAGTATGCATTACTTCTGTTTCTCATTGTTTTTATATGGACCCCTCCGCACTTTTGGGCTTTGGCTATTCACAGGAGTGAAGAATATAAAAAAGCTGAAATTCCAATGCTACCAGTTACACATGGACTAGAATTTACTAGAGTACAGATCCTTTTGTATACAGTCCTTTTGTTTCTTGTAACTTTGCTACCTTTTCTAACTGGAATGAGTGGCTTGATATATTTGATTTGTGCAGTATCCCTTGGGGCTCTTTTTTTAGGATACTCAATTAAGATTTTTCTTGAGCCTGAGAATTCTAAGATTGCGTTTAAGACTTTTAAATATTCAATTAATTATTTGATGGTTTTATTTGTGGGACTATTGATAGATCATTACCTTCTGATGAATTTTGGAGTTGTTGCCTAGACATGAAATCTTTGCTTCAGGTTTTTAGAGCAGTGGCCTCTGCAATGATTGGAGTTGGAAAAAAAAAGAATCTTGCCCAAGACTTTGATGCTACAGAAAAAACAGGCCCATGGCCATACATCATTGTAGGTCTTATGATGACCGTGCTTTTTATCGGCTCATTAATTTTTGCTGTAAGCCTAGTTCTGTCCTAAAGCCTCTATGATCTTATCAAGAGCCTCAGCCATAGGCGCAGGCTCGTGAGGGTTTGTCAAAAGAGCAACTAGTTCCAGTTCTGGATTAAAGAGCAAATAGCTGCTAGTGTGATCAACATCATAATGTGCATCTTTTGAAGAGCTGGGCTTTTCATTAGCAACCATTTTGTGCGAATCATCAGCGTGATCATCGTGAGAATGATTATGATTGCTATGATCCTCTTGAGCTGTTTTTTGAGACTGAACCACTTCGTGATAAACGCCAAGAGCTTTGCTAATAGAAATTAGCTCATCCTGTTTTGCGGTTAAGCCCTTGAAAGATGAATTAAAAGCTTTAGCAAAGTTGTCTAGGTTTCCTAAGTCTCTGTCAGGATCAACAGAGACAAATACAACTTGAAGTTGATCACTATTTTCCATTAACTGTGATGCTTGGTTTATTTTAGAGAGGTCAATTGGACAAACATCTGGACACGAAGTGTAGCCAAAATACAGAAGCGCCCATTTATCATCTGCCACATCTGATAAATGAGTGTTTTTTGATGCATCATCGATAAAGTTGAGTTTGTCTGAAACTGATTTTGCTTCAGGATATAAGGACGCAGCAGGAGCAACAGACTTTTTGAGTTCCTCCATATTGGGCTTGCCACCAAAGAAGAAGAAAACTGCAGCACTAATAATGGCTGCAAGAATAAGGAAATAAATTTGAGTACTTTTTGTCATAATAAGACCTACAAATGTGGCAATTAGTTTTGAAGAGCGTTTTCTTTTGTGAACATTTTGTGAGCAAGGTTCACAAGACTCAAGAGCAGCGCAAGACCGATTACATTGTGCATTGTGGCAGCAAACATAGGCAGAGACATTACTACATTAATAATCCCCAGCGCAACTTGAATTGTTAGAAGGGCAAGAACTATAAGTAAACTGTTTCTGAGTGCTTTGTAGTTTCTAAGAGCAAATGAAAAAGTAATTATTGCTGCAGTTACAACAAGGGCGCCAACACGATGAACCATTTGGATTGCTGTTCGTGTTTCATTTTCTAGGACACCAAACTCATAATCAACTCCGAGTGGCCCCCAATAGTAGGCATTATTAAAGTCCATGTCATCAGGCCACATCTCTCCTAGACAGCTAGGAAAATAGTCCCCACAGGCAAGTGCAGCATAGTTAGTGCTGGTCCACCCTCCAAGAAAAATTTGAAAAACTAGAAGTACAGTAACAATGGCAAGCATTATCTTATGCTTGTTGAGAATTGGCTGATCAAGAGTAAGAGGCTTACGTTCATTGAGAAGCAGCCAAAAGAGAAGAGTTGTTGTTGAAAAGCCACCCAATAAATGCATCGTAACTATCCCTGGATGTACTAATTCCGTTACTGTCCACATCCCTAGGGCGCCTTGAAAACCAACCAATAGTAGAAGTGCAGTTGGCAACTTTACAGAACGGAGCGTGTCCGGCCTCCTAAAAATTGCCAATAAAAAGATAATAACAATTGATAGGCCAAGTATTGAAGCGGCGTAGCGATGGACCATTTCTTTCCAGGCTTTTGCTATATCAAGGGGCCTGTCATATTCTGCAGAGATGACATCTGGAACCAACAGCTGACCATAGCAGCCTGGCCAGTCGGGACATCCTAGTCCCGCATCAGCAAGGCGAGTATATGCTCCTAAGATGACAACTATGAGAGCTAAAATAAATGAGAGGTTAAGTGCTTTAGAGTACATAAAATCCAGTAAATGAGGCAACCATTTTAGTTAACAAAGTAGTTGCTTGATTAAAAAATTCAAAAAACTTTAAATAAATGTGCATCTTTTATTTAGGGGTTTATTCTTTTTTTTCAACAATAGGAGTGTAATTTTTTAGCATTCAGTTTGTTGGTGAAAAAAGTTCAATCAATATTGAGAATAAAGGTGAATTATTACTTGGTAAAAAAGAGATAAACAGGTATCATTTGGTTGCATTTTTTAATTGAAACTTGAAATTGCACATTCAAGTACTATTTATATAGCTATAAAAGGTTTAATTCGGAGAATCTATGAAACTATTTTTGACTATTACTAGCGCTATTGCAGCATTATTAGGCCCTAGATCTGCTTTTGCAGAGTACACACTTAATATGACAAAAGGCATCACTGACCTTAGCCAGGACATTTACTGGCTTCATATGATGGCATTTTGGGTTTGTGTTGGTATCGGCGTTGTAGTATTTGGTGCTATGTTCTATTCAATCATTGCCCACAGAAAGTCAAAGGGAGCTAAGGCTGCACATTTTCATGAGAGTACGACAGTTGAATTTATATGGACAGGAATTCCAATCTTAATCTTAATTGCAATGGCAATTCCGGCCTCCAAAACATTGATTGATATTGAGGTCCTTGAAAAGGCAGACATGACTATCAAGGTTACCGGCATTCAATGGAAGTGGCAGTATGACTATCCTGAAGAAGGAATCAGCTTTGTTTCAAATTTGGCACAATCTTCGAGAGACGTTATTAAGGCATCACCTGAGGAGCGTGAAGCTGTTCACAAGGAAAGTGACTACCTTCGCTCAGTTGACAATCATCTTGTTCTTCCAGTTGATACAACGGTTAGATTTTTAATTACTTCTAATGACGTTATTCATAACTGGTGGGTTCCCGCTTTTGGCGTCAAGCAGGATGCTAATCCTGGATTTATCAATGATGCATGGGCTAAGCCAAATGAAATTGGAACTTATAGAGGACAATGTGCTGAGCTTTGTGGAAAAGATCATGGGTTTATGCCAATTGTGGTAGACGTTGTTTCTAAAGCCGACTATGCGGCTTGGGTTGAGAGCAAACAGGCTGAAAAAGTTGCTGAATTAGCTAGCGCTACACAAGAATGGACAGAGGCTGATTTGGTTGCAAGGGGTGAGGAAGTTTACAACGCAAACTGCTCTGGTTGTCATCAAAAAGACGGCTCAGGTATTCCAGGAGTCTTCCCAGCAATGATAGGGTCAGAAGTAACAAATGGCCCCGCAGATTATCAAATAGGCATGGTTTTAAATGGCTTAAGGGGAATGCCTGCATTTAAGATGCTTAGCGATACAGATATTGCATCGGTAATTACCTACGAAAGAAGATCTTTTGGTAACAATGGATCAGTTGTTCAACCATCAGATGTTACATCTGCACGTTAATTTAAGGAGAAACACATGAGCTCAACTACAGCGGCAGCAGCACACGACGATCACCATCATGGCCCTGAAAAAGGACTCCTAAGATGGGTTAAAACAACTAATCACAAGGATATTGGAACGCTTTATCTGTGGTTTTCTTTTGCAATGCTCTTGGTGGGCGGTGCCTTCGCTATGGGCATTCGTTCAGAATTATTACAGCCTGGACTGCAATTGTTTGAACCACAATTCTATAACCAGCTGACAACAATGCATGGGCTGATCATGGTATTTGGTGCCATTATGCCTGCCTTTGTAGGCCTTGCAAACTGGCTGATTCCTATGATGGTAGGAGCTCCCGATATGGCTCTTCCAAGAATGAATAATTGGAGTTTTTGGATACTGCCTTTTGCTGGCACGATTCTACTGAGCACATTTTTTATGGAAGGTGGTGCACCTGCTTTTGGATGGACTTTTTATGCTCCACTCTCAACAACATTTGCACCAGATTCAACTGACTTCTTTATCTTTGCAATTCACTTGCTTGGTTTCTCATCAATCATGGGCGCCATTAATATTATTGCAACCGTTCTTAATATGAAGGCACCTGAAATGAGACTAATGGATATGCCTCTTTTTGTTTGGACTTGGTTAATCACATCATTCCTGCTAATCGGCGCAATGCCAGTTTTGGCTGGAGCTGTAACTATGATGCTTACAGATCGTAATTTTGGAACCGCTTTCTTTGATGCAACTGGCGGTGGAGACCCGGTCATGTTTCAGCATATTTTCTGGTTCTTTGGGCATCCAGAGGTGTACATTATGATTTTGCCAGCCTTTGGCATTATCTCCCATATTATTCCTACTTTTGCAAGGAAGCCACTCTTTGGTTATTCATCGATGGTTTATGCAACTGCATCAATTGCATTCTTGTCTTATATTGTATGGGCTCATCATATGTTCCTTACGGGAATGCCTGTGGCAGGAGAGCTCTACTTTATGTACGCAACGATGTTGATCGCTGTTCCAACTGGTGTTAAAGTTTTTAACTGGGTTGCAACGATGTGGAAGGGTTCAATGTCATTTGAAACTCCAATGTTATGGGCACTGTCTTTTGTATTTTTATTTACAATTGGCGGCTTCTCAGGCTTAATGCTTGGAATAGCGCCTGCTGATATTCAGTACCACGATACATATTTTGTTGTTGCACATTTCCACTACGTTCTTGTAACTGGAGCCTTGTGGGGAATCATTGCAGCTGTTTTCTATTGGCTGCCTAAGTGGACTGGAAAAATGTATAACGAGCGCTTAGCGAAAGTCCACTTTTGGATTGCTATGATTTCAGTTAATGTAACATTTTTCCCACAACACTTTATAGGATTAGCGGGGATGCCTCGTCGTATTCCTGACTATGCGCTTCAGTTTGCTGACTTTAACTTCATTTCATCCATTGGCTCTTTTGCCTTTGGCCTATCATTTCTTTTGTTTACCTATATTTTGGTTGACTGTATTCGAAATGGCAAGCCAGCAGTTGCAAGACCTTGGGAGAGTGCTAAGGGCCTAGAGTGGACATTGGCTGCGCCAGTTGCTTACCATACGTTTGATGAGCCACCAACCAGAGCTGAAATTTTAGCTGAGTCTCAGCACAGTTAATGGCAGAGAAGAACAGCAAAGGCCAAGGCCGAACTGCACTCATAGTGGCCATTGTAGCAATAGGATTGTATTTAGCAACCATAATGCTTAACGGCTGATATGGAGAGAAAAAAAATAACAAAAGGGTTTTGGATAAAGCTTGTATCCGTCCCTGTTTTGATGTTCTTTTTTGCTTATGCCATGGTGCCAATATATGATGTATTGTGTGACTTAACTGGGTTTAATGGTAAGACGGGTACTGTAGAAACTGAAAAGCAGTATCAGATTAATGAAGAGCGTGAAGTAACGGTTAGTTTTTTTGCGTCAACTAGTTCTGGTTTTCCAGTTCAGTTTGCGCCAAAAGTGACTTCAATGGAGGTTATTCCAGGGAAGTTTTATAACATGAGCTACATTGCTAAAAATACGACCGATGAGGTAATTTTTGGTCAAGCAATACCCAGTGTGGCGCCAACAGATGCGGCGCTACATTTTAAAAAATTAGAGTGTTTTTGTTTTGTTAAGCAAGAGTTTCAGCCTGGAGAGGAAGTAGAAATGGCACTTCGGTTTGTGGTTGAGCCTGAAATGGCAGAATGGATTAAAGATGTGAGCTTGTCATATAATTTTTATAAGTTAGATAGTTAATTAAAGGGAGAGAAAATGAGCAACGAAAAATATTATGTTCCTCATGGTACATATTGGCCAATTATAGGATCAATAGGCATTTCAACACTATTTGTTGGCTTTGCAAATCAAATGCATGATGTCAGCTGGGGCTGGCCTGTGATGGTTCTGGGTTTTGCTATCATAGCATTTATGATGTTTGGTTGGCTTGGTACGGTAGTTGCTGAGAGCGTGGGTGGGATGTATAACTCCCAGGTCGACAGATCTTTTAGGTGGGGCATGAGCTGGTTTATTTTCTCTGAGGTTATGTTCTTTGCAGCATTCTTTGGGGCTCTTCTTTATGCAAGGGTCTTGAGTGTTCCATGGCTTGGAGGAGAGTATAACAACATTTATACACCACAGCTTTGGGAGGGATTTAAGGCGGCTTGGCCACTAATTTCTACTCCAGGTGATGTGGGCCAGAATGGGGTGGCATTTTCAACAAACTTTAAACTAGTAGACACTTGGGGATTGCCTGCTCTAAACACGGGACTTCTTTTAACTTCAGGCGTAACTCTTACATATGCACATCATGCCTTAAGAGCTGGACACAGAGATGCTTTGATGGCATGGATGCTAGCAACGATTGCGCTGGGCGTTATTTTTCTGGGCTTTCAAATTACTGAGTATGGCCATGCCTACCATGATGGCCTTAAATTAACCTCAGGAATTTATGGGTCAACCTTCTACTTGCTGACTGGTTTTCATGGCTTCCACGTAACGATCGGCGTTATTATGTTAACAGTGATCCTTTATCGTATCCAGAAGGGACACTTTAATTTAGAAAACCATTTTGCATTTGAGGGCGTTGCATGGTATTGGCACTTTGTTGATGTCGTATGGCTGGGTCTATTTATTTTTGTTTACTGGATATAATATAGAAATAGAGGTTTATTCAATGGCCCCTATTAAGGGGCCTTTTTTTTCAAGCAATCAAGGAAAGATATGAATTTATTTGTAATTGCGGTTCTTGTTTTAATATTTATATTTTTAGGCTCTGCTGTTATTGGTCTTCTTAAGGGTGGCAAAGCTGGCTCAGATAGAATGTTTAAGGCGTTAAGAATGAGAATTATTCTTTCAGTTCTCCTTTTTGCATTCTTATTGCTTGCAGGTGCATTAGGTTGGATTGAGCCAAATGGCTTTAATCTTTTGCCCACTCAGTAATAATGAACTTAAGGTTCTTAATTCCTGCAGTACTAATTGTTGCAACTATTGCCTTTCTGGCCTCATTGGGGCTTTGGCAGCTTGACCGCGCTAACGAAAAACGCGCAATAGAAGCCTCAATACAAAAAGCAAATACAGGCATTGTAGAATTAATCTCTGATGAAAATAGGCTGCTTGAAAAAGAGTATTACCAGGTTAGACTTAAGGGGCAATATCTAAATAACAAACAGTTCGTCTATGACAATCAGATTGTTGATCAAGTTTCTGGATATTATGTTTTAACGCCATTTAAATTAGAGAATCAATCTGGCACTATAGTTATCAATCGAGGCTTTATTCCTTGGAATGGCGACAGGGAAAAACTAGCAGACATCTCAATAGATAAAACCAAGTCTGAGATTAAGGTTCAAATTTCAAAGCCAATCAAAAGAATTGAATTGAAATCAAGCGAGATAAGCAATAACTTCCCAACTCTAATTCAGGCAGTCGATTTAGTCAAAATGAGCGAGATAGCAGGCGTTAATTTTTCTAGTATGGTTGGACTGTTAGACGCATCAATGGACGATGGATTTGTTAGAAAATGGGAGCCTTATACGGGAAGTATTGAGAAGCATATTGGGTATGCCGTACAGTGGTTTCTGATGGCAATCGTTCTTGGGATTATAGGCATCCGTATTGCTATAAAACAACGAAAAAAGTAACTCTATTTTGAGGCTATAAAATATTACTGAAAAAAAATTCTTTACTGTATAATTTCGCTCTAAGCCGACATAGCACAGTTGGTAGTGCAACTGATTTGTAATCAGTAGGTCCGCGGTTCGAGTCCGTGTGTCGGCACCAGCAAATCTTGATTAAGCGGCCCGATGGGCCGCTTTTTTATTTCAAACTTTTCTTATAAGTTTTTTACCTGCTCACGCAAAATAAACTTTTGTATTTTTCCTGTAGAGGTTTTTGGGATGTCCTCAAAATAGAATTGACGAGGAAGCTTAAAAGAGGCCATATGATCTCTACACCATTGGCTGAGCTCTTCTTCAGAGGCGTGGCTTGCTTTTTTAAGCTGAACAAATGCGCACGGAGTCTCGCCCCACTTTTCATCTGGCATAGCCACAACAGCAGCCGCCTCAACGGAGGGGTGTTTATATAGCACCTCTTCAATTTCGATTGATGAAATATTTTCACCACCAGAGATAATAATATCTTTGGAGCGATCTTTCAGCTGGATATACCCATCTTCATGGATAACTCCTAGGTCTCCCGAATGAAACCAGCCGTCCTTAAAAGATTCATCAGTAGCAGCCTTATTTTTTAGATAGCCTTTCATGACTACGTTGCCTCTAAACATGACTTCGCCTATTGTCTTGCCATCACGAGGCACGGGCCGCATTGTTTTTGGATCCATAACAGCTAAAGATTCAAGTGGCAGGTAGCGAACACCTTGCCTTGCTTTTAAAGAGGCTTGTTCGCTTTCAGCTAAGTCGTCCCATTCTTGGTGCCACTCATTTACCACTGCAGGACCATAGGTTTCAGAGAGTCCATAAAGATGTGTAATATTAAACCCGGCATCTTTCATGTTGGTTAAGACTGACTCTGGAGGTGGGGCCGCTGCTGTAAAAAAATCGACTTGTTTTTCTAATAATTTTTTTTCATTATCTGATGCCGCCAGTATTGTTGACATAACAATTGGAGCTCCGCATAAATGGGTTACCTTGTGCTCAGCAAGGGACTCCCAAATTGGCTCTGCCATAACACGTCTCAAGCAGACATGTGTCCCAATAATAGCTGACATTGTCCAAGGGAAGCACCAGCCATTGCAATGAAACATGGGCAGTGTCCAAAGGTAGACCGAATGCTTTTTTATTGAGGCAATCATCGCATTTCCTTGTGCCAAAAGATAGGCTCCTCGATGATGAGAGACAACGCCTTTGGGGTTTCCAGTTGTGCCAGAAGTGTAGTTTAAGGAGATTGCATCCCATTCATCCTCAGGCATGAGCCAATTGTAATTTTTATCACCTTTTAATAAAAATTTCTCATACTCTATTGCCCCAGGCAATGATTCTTTGATGGGGTATTCGCTATCATTAAACTCAATCAAAATCGGCGATACTCCAGCAAGTTCCAGTGACGTTTTAGCGGTTTTTAGAAATTCACGATCAACTATTAAAGCCTTGGAGTTTGCGTGGTCTAGCTGATATGCTACAGTATCTGGATCAAGGCGCGTGTTAATGCTGTGTAAAACTGCGCCACACATTGGAACGCCATAATGGGCTTCCAGCATCGCGGGTGTGTTTGATAATATTACCGAGACAGTATCGCCTCGAGCAATACCCTGTTCAGAGAGTGCAGAGGCAAGTTGTCGAGAGCGACTATAAAAGTCGCTGTAGTTGCGTCTTAATTTACCATGAACGATAGCAGTATGATTTGGGTATACCGATGCCGCACGTTCTAAAAATGTTAGCGGCGTAAGTGGCTGAAAGTTGGCAGGATTTCGATCAAGATTAGTATTATAAGGATTATTCATTGCCACTAATTTTGCCATTTAGGTTTACGCTTTTCTAGGAACGAGCCAATGCCCTCCTTAGCATCATGTTCTAACATGTTGTCTACCATGACTTTTGACGCGAAGTCATAAGCCTCTGATAGAGGCATATCTTTTTGTTTATAAAAGGCTTCCTTTCCAATCTTTAATGTCAGACTAGATTTTGAGGCAATAAGTTCTGCCAGAGCTGTTGTCTCTTGTTTCAAATCAGCATCATCTGTAACTCGGTTTATAAGTCCAATGTGTTCCGCTTTATCTGCACTGACCATTTCACCGGTCAGGAGCATCTCCATCGCTGCTTTGTTGGATACATTTCTGGACAGTGCAACCATTGGGGTGGAGCAGAATAGCCCTATATTTACGCCCGGAGTAATAAATCGAGCAGACTTTCCAGCTACAGCAAGATCACAACAGGCAACAAGCTGGCATCCTGCTGCTGCTGCGACGCCTGAAACTTCAGCAATGATTGGTTTGGGGTGCTCAACAATCATTTGCATTAGCTCTGAGCAGGATGCAAATACTTTTTTAAAGTAGGTAAGACCTTGGTCATCGTTGTCTCTTCCGGCAGTCATTTGTTTTAAGTCATGCCCTGAGCAAAACGCTGGTCCGTTGCCCGCAATTATTATTACTCTTATGGATTTATTGTCCGTAGCATCTGTGAGTGAAGATTTGAGTTTGGCCATCATCTCTTCTGAAAGAGCGTTTCTCTTTTTGGCGTCGTTAAGTGTTAAGCGATATACGCCATTGGCTATAAATTCTTCAAGCAAAATTGAATCATCGGTATTAGCTTCGTTGTTATTATTGCTGCTCATAATTTAGGCTCCATATTAGCAGAAACGCATTGCCAACTTTTTAAATGTTGATATTGACCTCGACTTCAGAGTCTAATGTATTAGCTATAAAGCAATATCTGTGGGCCCTATCATGCATTTTTGCTAATTCTTCATCGCTGACTTCAAAGCCGCTATCGAACGAGACTACTGGATTTAAATCAATTCGGTTAACAACCATCTGTTTCTTGCTATTTTTACCCAGATGAGCAACAGCATGGTCAATGTAAGAATTGACGGGCCACTTAGTTTTTGCAGCAAGAGCTAAAAAAGTCATCATGTGACAGCTGCTTAATGAGGCAGCGAGCGCCTGCTCTGGATTGGTGTTATTGGCAGACCCTCCCCAGTCAGGAGCAGTATCCGCTATTACTTTATATTGTTCGTTATAAGTAACCTGATGTTCACTGGAAAACTTTCCAGGAGAGAGCTCTTCTTCTTTTCTGTTCCAGCTGAGGTCGATAGATAGTTCAGACACAAATTTCTCCTAATCCTATTTACTCGGGCTAAGATCCCGAGGTAATTTTCTTCTTGGGGTCATAGAATGGCTTCTGGACAACCTTGATAGGAAAATTACCTTCTGGAGTTGTCGTCTCTGCAGCAGTATCTATGGCCGAGTGGTTAACATCCATCATAGCAAGTGCAATATTTTTGTCAAGTCGCGGCGAATAAACTGCTGAAGTTATATACCCGACTTCTTCTGATCCAACCATAATTGGCCAATAGCTTGTGTTTGGATGCTTAAGCGGCGTGCATGAGATTTCTATTCCAACTTGACTTCGCTTAATGCCATCAGATTTAATTTTTTTAAGTGCCTTTTTGCCAATAAAGTCGGCATCCATCTCAAGATCAACAAGACGCCCCAACCCAAGCTCGAACGGATTTACTGTATAGTCCATGTCGGCCTGATATGAGAGCATACCACCCTCTATTCTTCTTATCGTAGAGGTATGGCCTGGAACTAATCCCATTGGCTTTCCAACCTCCATAATGTGATCCCAAAGTTCATTTCCACGAGAGCCATCACGAAGATAGATTTCATAGCCAAGCTCACTTGACCAACCTGTTCTAGATATGATTAATGGAATACCATTGAGTTCAAATTCCTCAAGCCAGTAATATTTAAGGCCATCTATTCTCTCACCAAATATTGCTTTAGCAATATCGCCAGACCTTGGGCCTTGGAGTTGCAGCGGCGAAACATCTGGCTCACCTAAATTAACATCTAACCCAGAGTTAACAGCTACGCCCTTAGCCCACATTAAAATATCACTGTCAGCCAAAGATAGCCAGAAGTGATTTTCAGCGAGTCTTAATAGGACAGGATCATTTAATACACCACCATTTTCATCGGTGATTAAAACATATTTACATTGTCCTACTGCACATTCAGAAAGATTTCTTGGCGTTAATAGTTGGACAAATTGAGCCGCATCAGGGCCAGTTATTTCAACTTGGCGCTCAACTGCAACATCACAAAGTATTGCATCATTAACAAGATTCCAAAAGTTTTGAACAGGGTCACCAAAGTCTCTAGGAATATACATATGGTTATAGACCGAAAATCCCTTTGCTCCCCAGCGCACAGTCGCATCAAAATATGGAGATTTTCTAACCTGTGTTCCAAAACTAAATTCTTTTTTCATAGCTACTAATAACCATTAAACAGAATGCAAAATAATACACATTTTTCAATATGTTGCAGATGTTTTTTTGGCGCTTTTTGACTACGTTATAAAGTTCGTTTTTCGAGTGAGTTCCGAAAGAATTTCGGGCCCATCAGCCCTTAAAATAACAATCTCTTCTAGGCGAACACCAAACCTACCCTGAAGATAAATTCCTGGTTCGATTGAGAACACCATTCCCTCATCTAGGACAACTTCAGAAGTTGCAGTGATATAGGGTGGCTCGTGAATATCAATGCCAAGACCGTGTCCTGTCCTATGAACAAAAAATTCTCCATAGCCGGCCTCAGTAATAACACCCCTTGCTGCAGCATCTACATCTTTGGCCATAACTCCTGGTTTTGCTGCCGCCATTGCTGCTTGCACTGCACGTTCTACAATCGCATGAACCTCAAGATAATCTTTTGGCGGCTCTCCTACTACAGACATGCGTGTCATGTCACTTGGGAAGGTTCCTTTTCGACCACCGATATCAATCAGTACTACGTCACCATTTTCTACTTTTCTATTTCCAGTATGATGATGCGGGAAAGCACCATTTGGGCCAGATCCTACAATACAAAATTGAGGTTTCGCCCCTTCAGAAATAAAGTGTTTGTTTATTGCCTCACCAATTTCAAGCTCTGTCACACCTTCTTTGATTGCTGCAAAGCCAGCTTGCATTGCTCTATCATCGATCAGCGCATTCTCTTTAAGATTAGAGTACTCATTATCATCTTTGCGCATTCTGAGTGCACCAATCGTAGAGTTAGTAAACTCATAGGTCGGTTTTGGTAATGCGTCGATAAGTAATAATGCAAAGTGAGAGCGCATTGCCTCATCTATTGCAATATGTTTTGCATTTGATGAGCCAGTATAAGAAAGAGCCTCATCTAGTGCTTCATCAGGGCCATTTTCATCTTTCCAGCTAAACATTTTAATATCAGAGCGCTTCATTGCATCCTCTGCATTCACTGATGGCATAAGGAAGGCATCATTTTCCAATCCCATCAATAACATACAAGGTCTTTCATCAGGCGAGGGATTGAAGCCTAACAACCATTTCATATGAGTGCCAGGACCAAGAGCAATTAAATCAACATTGTTATCCTTCATGCGATTGCGCACAGAGTTTATTTTTAGTTGCATATGTTTTTCTAATAAATTTATAAATAAATTAAATTATAGATTCAATTTTCGGCATGAGCCTAATAAGTTCTTGGGTGTAAGGATGTTCTGGATTATTAAATAACTCTTCGCTTTCTTTTGTCTCACAAACAATGCCATTTTTCAGCACTACAATTCTATTACACATTTGTCTAATCACAGGAAGATCGTGACTAATAAACAGCATGGCCAGATGGAGCTCATCTTGAATATCTTTTAAAAGGTTTAGAACTTGTGCTTGTATGCTTACATCCAGTGCAGATGTAGGTTCATCACAAATTAACAAGCGAGGACGAGTTGCTAAAGCTCTAGCAATTGATATTCTTTGTCTTTGTCCACCTGAAAATTCATGAGGATAGCGATCCAGTGATTGTCTTGACATTCCAACAATATCTATTAAGTCATAAAGATTTTGTGTAAGCTCACTAGAGCTAATATTTTTTTGAAAAAGCCTTATTGGCTCAGATATTATGTCCCTTACTTTAAATCTTGGGTTTAAAGATGAGTAGGGGTCTTGAAATATCATCTGAACCTGTCCTCTGCTCTTATCAATTTGGTATTTTCTTTTTGAATTATAAAGCGAGAGATTGTTATAAAAGATTTCCCCATTAGTTGGTCTAACGAGCCCTGTAATAATTTTTGCTATTGTTGATTTACCAGAGCCAGACTCACCAACTAAGCCTAGAGTTTCTCCCTCAAACAGTTCAAAAGAAACATTATCAACTGCCTTCACCACTTTAGTAGTAGTTTCATTTTTTGACCCAAATGAAAAATTACTCACTAAGGACTTATCATCAAAAATTTTAGTAACTCCTGAAAGCTCTAATAACTTTTGATTTGTATTTTCTCTAGCCCCCCAGGTTTTAATAATATCTTTTGTTAAATTTTTCGAGTCAGATGTAATTTCTTTTCCATCAGGGCTGATAAGTTTGAATCTATCAATTTTTTTATTTGTTGGCGGCACTGAAATAACTAAGCTTCGAGCTTCATTAGATTTAGGATTCGTTAATAACTCCTTTGTATCACCTTGTTCAACAATAAGCCCGTGTCTCATGACAATAACTTTGTCTGTTGTTTCTGCAATAACGCCCATATCATGGGTGATAATCATTACCCCTAAATTTCTTTTTTTAGTCAGATCCTTTAGTAATTCCAGTATTTGATGTTGAATGCTTACATCTAAAGCAGTTGTTGGTTCATCGGCTATAATCAAATCTGGTTCACAGCTAATCGCTAAAGCAATAACAACCCTTTGGCGCATGCCTCCGCTAAATTGATGAGGATAATCTTCAATTCTTTTTTCAGCATTATCAATGCCTACTTCTTCTAAGAGCTGAATAGATTTTTTTAATGCATCTTGATAGTCTAAATTAAGATGTGTTTGGATGGTTTCAATTAATTGATCTTTTATTTTAAATAGTGGATTAAGGGATGTTTGTGGATCTTGAAAAACAAATCCAATTTTCTTTCCTCTGATTTCTTGGATAAGCTCTTCGTTATCTCTTAATTCATCATTATCAATTTTAATTGATCCGCTTGTTATTTCACCTGGCGGGTCAATTAAATTGATGATGGCGTTTGCAATGGTAGATTTTCCAGAACCTGATTCACCAACTATTCCTAATATTTCACCCCTCTCCAGCGTAAATTCAACATCCTTGCTAGCAACAATAGTTTCTTTTCTAGTTGGATAACTAATGTTTAAATTTTTAACCTTTAGCAGACTCATCTTATTTTTAATTTTGGATTTAAGGCGTCTCTCATCCAATCTCCTAGTAGGTTAATAGACAAAGCTAAAACGATTAAAAAGATAGCTGGAAAAAATGTAATCCACCATTCACCTGAAAATAAAAAACTATTTCCAAATCTAATTAATGTGCCTAGTGAAGGAGTGGTGGGTGGAACTCCTACACCTAAAAAACTGAGCGTAGACTCGGTTATGATTGCAAGAGCCAATCCTATTGTAGCAATCACTAATAGAGGCCTGAGTATGTTTGGTAAGATATGTTTAAACATAATCAGGACGTTTGATAGTCCTATAATTCTTGATGCCGAGACATATTCTTTATTTTTTTCAACCAAGGTGGATGCTCTAGAGACACGAGCAAATTGAGGCCACTCTGAGATACCAATTGCAAAAATTAACACATAAATTGCCATTTCACTATGCATCGATTGTGAAATAACTGATTTCGCGATACCATTAACGAGAAGTGCCATTAGGATGCTTGGAATTGTGAGCTGGACATCTGTAACTCGCATGACAATTATCTCGTATCTACCGCCTATATACCCAGCAGTAACGCCAAGGAATACGCCAAGTATCATTGCAAAAAGGATTGATGCAAAGCCCACAATTAATGAAATCCTTGAGCCATAGATAATAGTTGAGAACATATCTCTACCTTGTTGATCTGTTCCAAGGATAAAGCTAGGGCTTCCTCCTTCTGACCACGAAGGCGGAGTAAATGCATCCATTAATGAGACTGAAGCTGGGTCAAAAGGGTTATAGGGCGAAACCACACCAGCAAAAATTGAACAAAGAAAAATAATAAACAAAACAGCGGAAGAGATCATTGCAATTTTTGAATTAAAAAAGCTATACCCTATATCGGTATCGTAAATTTTATTGAAAGTTTTGTTTAACATTCCTAGCTTGCCTCTTCCTTAAGCCTGATTCTTGGGTCGATAAAATAGTATGTGATATCAACTATGAAATTTATCATTACAAAAATAAAGGCAACCATAATCATGTACGCTGACATTATTGGTATGTCAACAAAGTAGACTGCGTTAATAAATAGAAGGCCCATACCAGGCCACTGAAATACTGTTTCAGTAATAATTGAAAAGGCAATTAAGGTTCCAATATTTATACCAGTTATTGTAATGACTGGTATTAAGCCATTTTTAAGTGCATGCTTATAGTTGATGGCATTTTTTTTAATACCTCTAGCCCTGGCAAATTTAATGTAGTCTGTTTGGAGTATTTCCATCATTTCTGCACGAACTAGTCTGATGACGTAAGTCATTTGAAATAAGCTTAATGTGACTGAGGGCAGTATTAATGCCTTGAGGCCAGAAACAGTTAAGAAGCCTGTTGCCCAAAAACCTAACTGAACAACCTCTCCTCTTCCAAATGAAGGCAGAACCCCAAGTATTACAGAGAATAAGTAAATTAACATTATCCCTATAATGAACGTAGGAAGAGAAACGCCAGCTAGTGAAACAACAAGGATGACATTTGAAACAAAGCTATCCCTATGGATGCCTGTATACACACCAAGAATAACGCCTATTACGATGGCAAGCAAAGCGGATACAAATACTAATTCAAGTGTGGCCGGCATTCGTTCTGCAATTAAGTCAGAAACCTCTCTTTTTAGTTGATAAGATATGCCAAAATCACCTTGAACAACATTGCCTAAAAATCTTGAAAATTGAATATAGACTGGATCATTTAATCCCAGGATCTCCCTAACCTCTGCCTGCCTTTCATAAGAGGCGTCTATTCCTGTCATGCTGTTAACTGGATCCCCTACAAAATTGAACAAGGAAAAGGAAACAAAAGCTACTACAATCATTACAAGGACGGATTGTAAAAGTCTTTTAAAGAAATAGATATACATTGACAGCTAGATGATAAAGAGGGGGGTTATGTTACATATAAATTGAAATGATTTTCTGGCCAGATAACTGGCCAGAAAATTTTTTACTACTTTACTTTACGTTTGCAAATCTAAATAATGGCTCGTTGTTCATTCTAATTGGAACATCGACATTACTTTTTGATGCTTGGTTAACAACTTGGTGATGTAAAGGAAGATACGTTACATCGTCTTGAGTAATATCCCAAGCTTCAGCAATCATAGCATTTCTTTTATCTAGGTCTGTTTCAACACCCATTGCTGCAACCAACTCGTCAACTCTAGCATTGCTGAAATTTACTTTATTCCAGCTTCCAGAGCTTTCAAACAAGTATGAATACACATAGTGACTGTCAAAAGTTGGAACACCCCAACCTAACATGTACATGTCACTAGTCATACCATTAGCATCACCCCCTTTTACTTCAGAGAAATGCTGACTCTTAGTTTTTGCATCAAGATTTACTGTAACGCCAATTTTTGCAAACATACCAATAGCTGCTACACAAATTGCTTCATCATTGATGTAGCGATCATTAGGACAATCTAATGTAAGCTCAAATCCGTTTGGATAACCTGCTTCAGCTAAAAGTTGTTTTGACATTTCAGGATCGTAGGCCATTCTTTGATCACGCGCTGCCGTGTGACCATTAACTCCAGGAGCAGTAATAATACCTGCAGGTACACTTTGACCTCTCATTACCTTGTCCTTAATAGCGTCCATGTCTAAAGCATGGTACATTGCCAAACGCACTCTTTTGTCTGCAAAAGGATTTTTTCCTTTAACGTTAGATGAATTCAATTCGGCTGAACCTTGATCCATACCAAAGAAAATTGTTCTGTTTTGAGGCGTCATTTTCACAGCATGACCTGAAGAAGAGTTGATTCTTTTAATGTCTTGAACCGGCACAACATTAGTGTAATCAATTTCTCCAGAGAGAAGCGCTGCAACTCTTGTTGCATCGTTCTTAATTGGAAGTAATTCAATCTTATCTATGTTGTGTTTATAGTGATTTCCCCACCAGTTATTATTTTTTTCAAAAACAGTTCTTACATCCTGCTCTCTAAAAGTAATTTCAAACGGCCCAGTTCCATTTGTATTGGACGCACAATATGAGGTTTCTCCTGCATCCCAATTATATGAAGCTTCACAACCATTTGCTTTTGCCCAAGCTTCAGACATTACAAATATTTGTGTTAATTGGTTTAATAGAATTGGATTAGGTCCATCAGTTTTTACTTCAACAGTATGATCATCAATCGCTGTTGCTGATTTAACACTTTTAATTAAATCTACCATATCAGATGGAGCAGTCTTTGCTCTATTGATACTAAAAGCAACATCACTTGCTGTCAAAGATGATCCATCATGAAACGTTACACCCCTACGAATGTTAAATATCCATGTATCATCAGCTGTTGCCGTCCATGACTCTGCCAACTGAGGAAGTATTTCCATGTTAAGACCCGGAGTTACCAAACCTTCATATACTTGACGAGAAACCATGTGAGTCGGTCCTTCGTTTTGTGCATGCGGATCAAGTGTTAAAGAATCACCAGGCATCGACCATTTGATCGAGTTAGCGAAAGCGGGTGAAAAAATACCCATGACAATCAATGATAAAACAATGCTTAAATTTTTTTTCATTATCTTTCTCCTTTAATAAGTGCCTAAAAGCTAGACACATAGATTGTTAAACAAAAAAACCAACTAACAAAAGTTTGTTGGTTTCCAACAACTATATAGTATGGAAAAACCTAGGTCAAGGTTTATTGTGCAACAGTAAAGGCTTATACTATTATTCCAAACAGTATTTTTAAGAAGATTCTTGTAAGCTTAAGCCGCATAGATTAGGATCCCAAAACTCGTCTTCGATATCACCCAGTGAAAAAATTAATCCGATTATGTCAGTAAATGAAAACTTTTCAATATCACCTACAGCCATAATGTATTGACCAGTATTGTTACTATTAAAAACTTTAATATAGTATGTGCCTGCTTTATAAATGCGATCAGAGAGAAAGTTTTTGCCTATTTCTGGGCCATTCCAATACCATTGCTTACCATACTCCTCATACCAAGGCGTCCATTTAAAGTTTTCACCATCAGCGACATCAATGTTATGGAACTCGGAATCTAAAACCTCAAATGAGAACTTACGTTCTAAAGCGCACTCTCCAATTTTGGCAGCTAGAATTCCTGCATAGAAGTCAAAATCGACATCAGACTGTATTCGGTAATAATGAGGATCACCTGTCAGAGTTGAGTAGATTGCTTTTGATATTTCTGGCTCCTCTATCTCATAAGGTGCATCTGCAGGATAAGTTGAATTCTCATTGAGTACAGGTTTGTGAGCATAGCTCTGCGTAAATGAAAATATAAACAGAAATGTAATAATCAGTTGTTTCATAATAGAGTTAAACTAAGATAAGTTCCGTTTGAAATATAATAGTCTTTATTAGATGATATTATTTTTGGCTAATTGTCGTCAGGTTCAATTGGCTCTGGCGCCAAAACGTCTCGGTTCCCCGCGCTATTCATTGAGCTAACTATTCCGCTGGACTCCATGTCCTCAATAATTCGGGCAGCACGGTTATATCCAATTCGCATCCTTCTCTGAAGGCTGGATATTGAGGCTCTTCTGGTCGAGGTTACTATTTGAACAGCCTCATCAAAAAGAGGATCGAGCTCATCTGAGCTGTGACCTGAATCCTTCTCACCTATAGGTTCTGATTTAGGGTTTAGGATGCCGTCTAGATAGTTAGGGCTTGAGTGTTTTTTGAGATGATTGACCACTCTTATGATCTCACTATCCTCAACAAATGCACCATGAACTCTGGTGAGATGAGCAATACCTGGAGCCATATAGAGCATATCTCCCATGCCAAGAAGCTGCTCTCCTCCTGACTGGTCTAGAATCGTTCTAGAGTCAGTTTTTGATGAAACTTTGAATGAAATCCTTGTAGGTATATTAGATTTTATAAGGCCTGTGATGACATCAACACTTGGTCTTTGAGTTGCGACAATAAGATGCATTCCAGCAGCACGTGCTTTTTGAGCAACGCGGACAATGAGTCCTTCGACGCGTTTTGATTTAGCTCGATCTTCCTGTGCTAATGCGCCAAGCATATCTGCGTATTCATCAATGACTATGACAATGAGTGGAAGCGCTTCAAGCTCTGGATGTTCTTCTCCTTCTTTGGCAGTTTCTGGATTAAAGGACGGATCTAAAAGTGGCTTTCCAGCCTTTTTAGCAAGGCGTTGTTTTTCGTTGAATGATTCAATATTCCTGACGCCAAACTTGGCAAGGAGGCTATAGCGTCTTTCCATTTCATTGACACACCACCAAAGAGCACTTGCAGCTTCATTCATATTTGTCACTACCGGCGTGAGAAGGTGAGGTATGTCAGCATATGAGGCGAGCTCAACAATTTTAGGGTCGATCATGATCAGTCTGACTTGCTCTGGAGAAGCTTTATAGAGGATACTTAAAATAATAGCATTAAGGCCCACTGACTTACCCATTCCGGTAGCGCCGGCTACCAATAGGTGCGGCATTTTTTCAAGATCAACAACTACAGGCAGGCCATTTATATCCTTACCAAGGCCCATTGATAGTGTGGATTTTGCTTTAGTGAAGGCCTCACTCGAAAGTATTTCTTTAAGGCCAATCATCTCGCGATTGTTATTTGGTATTTCAAGTCCAATGACTGGCTTTCCAGGAATCACATCCACGATTCTGACGCTCTCAACAAGAAGCGC
>ENA-UOYH01000132-UOYH01000132.1-marine-metagenome-genome-assembly--contig:-NODE-132-length-34289-cov-3.667631_pt1 | contig 34289 bp, 42 predicted proteins | sample MGYA00238175_ERZ767261 | MGnify/ENA primary metagenome ERZ767261 (study PRJEB28946, sample SAMN06267185) | marine metagenome | isolation source: Columbia River Estuary | place: USA:Columbia River Estuary...
TGAAATCACAGAAATTACTGGAAAAGGAAGACATATTTCAGTTTCTATGTTTAATTCTTTAGCTGACTGGATGAACCCGTTTTATTTAGGTTATGTTTACAATCAAAAAATTCCCAAAAGAAATTGAATGACCCATCCAATAATTGTTCCATATGGAGCTTATAATTGTAAAGACAATTTAACTCTATTAATTGCTATTCAAAACGATCGTGAATGGTCAAATTTATGTAAAATTGTACTTTGTGATGAGACAATGGCAACAGACAAACGTTTCAAAATGAATGCTGATAGAGTTGCTAACAGAGACTTGACAGAAAAGATAATTCAAGAAAAATTTTTAGAGTTTGAAAGAGAAGATTTGATTATGAAGCTTGAGGAAGCTAGTGTGGCTTATGGTAGAATTTCTGATATGGAACAATTAAAGAACCATCCTCAAAATAATTTTCTATATTTCTTTCTCCTCCATTAAACACAAGTTCTTCTGTAATGTTATTTATGTCAGAAAAATCATATTTCCAGAGGTTAGCTTGATAATGTCCTAACATTGTTGAATTCCCAAAAACCTTAGAATTCCAAGACATTCTATCATAAAAAGTTGCTTCTTGTAATTCTTCAGTAGTAGGATCATAAATCTTAATTTGCCCTTGTTGGTAAAAAACAAGTTTACCATTAGGAGTAGCTGTCATTTTCCCGTAAGAAGTCTGGCCATTATTCAAAATGGTTATTTCTTCTCCCTCAGAATCAAAGCTAACGGTGTAGTCTTCGTTTAAAGTTGCATCTCCAGATAAAGTAACTGGAATAGTAACATCTTTAGAGCTTGCTTTTTCTAATGAAGCAAATACCTCAAAAGATCCATCCTCAAAAGGAAGTTTGTCTTCTCCCCAGTTACAAATGTAATCAACTACTCCGGGCCTAGAGAAATCTCCTACACAAGTCCAATCAGGTCCAAGTTTCCTTTCTCCGGGTCCAATCTCAAGCTTCATCTTTCACTCCTAGTAATGTTGAAGAGTCTACACAGTATACAGGTTTTTTTGTAAGGTTATAAATGGTATTAGCTTGGGCTATATCACTCTCAATGAACAGAACAGCATCGCTATTTTGGTAAAATTTAGCCTTATACTCTCCTGCATCTGATGTCGCTCTCCTCTCTACTGCGGTACTATACTGCTGCATTATTAAGGATCCAAAAGTTACTCCATTACTTTTTAACCAAGCTTCTGTCTCAGGACGCCACCTCTCTATTCTATTTGTAACAATAGAATGAACAGCGTAAGAGGGCACAAACAATCGGGGAAGGTTTTTAATCTCATTTTGATAAGACTCCCCATCGTTATCAAATACACGAGGATTTATACAGATAACTCCATCCATATCAAACATTACTTTATTAGTGTTTGTAGAGTTAAACATATTCCACTCAAACATCCTAGGTTGGTCTACAACTAGTGTGTAAAAGTTAACCTTACTTTTTGAGGAGAATGAGGCTATAACAGCCGAGGTATAAACGTTGTAATCATCCTTGTACTTAATGATCTCATCGTACATAGATCTTCCAGAATTAATAGAATCATCTACGATTAGGATATTTTTTACTTTCCTACCTTTAGAGAGACGGTAGCCACCATAAAGAGTATTCTCAACCATAATAGGAAGGTGGAGCTTTTCCGCTATCCTAAAAGCTGGGATCATGCCCGACCTTAGAGCAGGTACTACCGCATCAATTTGTATATTACTATACGCAATGTCATAAGTAAGTTTATCTATAGCTTTGTATAGTTGTTGGTAGGTTATGATATTCATCTACAGTGACCTCTTTGCGCTCTTTGCGCTCTTTGCCACAACCTCATAAGCACACCTAACCTGCTCCTGTAGTCTTACATGGTGCATGTTATTACCAGTATCATCATTGTAAAAATACAAAGGGTCTTTTATAAAAGCAATTCGGCTTCCACACTTTTCAAGAACAGGACACATAATAGCAGCATCAATAGCCGCAGTTAGAGGGTTGCCTTCAGAATCTTGTAAGTCACTTTCCTCAACATAATCCCAAAGAAATACTTTGAATGTACGAAGATGAGAAAAAGGCCACTTCTTTAGTATTTGATTACGAATTCCTTCTTCAAGGTTTACTTCTCTACAGTTACTTGGGTTGCCCGTTTTGCTAGTGTAGTTACCATAAGTAGACCAAACATCATTGTTAAAGTAGACGGAGCGAACATGCTTAAGAGCGTCCTTATTTAAAAGTCTATCATCCCCATCTACATGGACAAAAACATCACCTTCCTCTTTGGTATGCATATTGTGAATTTCAATATGATTGAAGCAGTGCCCCATCCTTGTTTGGTTAGATAAAATGGTTATACGTGGATCATCTCCAGCAGCTTCCTTAGCCCTCTTCAATGTATCGTCCGAAGAGCAATCATCTACAATAATCTGAGTCCAGTTTTTATCAGTCTGTTCCAGTAACGACTTAATACAATCTCCAATATAATCCTCTGCATTATACACAGGGGTAACTACTCTAAAACATCCTTCCATACTCTAGAAACAAGACTCCCATTTCTTTAAAATTACACTATCATCAAACTCGTAGTCTGATTCTTTCGCTAAGTTACTCTCTAACCCAAAGAAAGGGATACCTGCGTACAGGCACTCTCCTTGGATTGTGGGTAAACATTCTCTCTTAGATGAGGAGAACACGGCACTTACTTGACCGTACATAAGCTCTCTATCATCAATATGATTCATCATCTCCACTTTGCCTGTGTGTAGCTGACCTTGAATCTCTCTATTAAAGTACTCCAACTCAGTAATCTCACCAAATAGTTTTACTTTTTTATAACCAGCATCAAAAGCTCGTTTAATAGAGGTGTGGGTTTGTTTATGGGAGTCTATACTTCCAACAACACCAGCTACCTTATTTTGAGGATCTTCCCATTTAAACTTATTAGTCCTTCCCGGAATAACAACATAAGGATGATTTACGTTATGCCAAGCTCTTTGTTTGTTACTAACATAATGAATTAGGTCCCACTGACTTAGATCTAATTGTTTTAGTGGAAATAGGTTAGTCTCATGGATACTGAGGATATGCTTACCTTTGGGCTTATCTCTAAGCTGGCAGAAGTGTGAGATTGTAACGTCTGCTGCAAGTGCGGGATCTTGTCCTAGTAGCTCATTAATATTATCCGATTTACACTGAGAGAGGTGCCATTCGTGGGGACCATAGAAAGTACAATCGTACTTCCCTTCATTTAGCATGTTCGTTAGGTTGATATGGTGAATAGTACTTCCGCCGGGATTTGACCAACCACTGATGATGTTTACTTTTTTCACACTAACTCTTTGTTATGTTCAGTTTCCATTGCTTGTATTGGTCCTTAATGAGGTCCAAACGTCCTCTAGCTGTTTTGTTAGCGTCAAAGTGCTCATTGACGATTTTACGCAGATTCTCTCCCATACGCTCGCGTAAGCTCTTGTCCTTAGCAATCCTCGAAAGAGCCTTCACCCACGCACTACGTCCCTCAGAAGGGTCGATTAAGAAGCCTGTTTCACCGTCTTTGATCCACTCGTCGTAACACCCAACATTTGAGGCTACCAAAGGTACTCCATAGCGACCACACTCTGCTAACTTAATTTCCGACTTAGAATCATTGAACTCATTTGGCTCAAGAGGTGCTAGAGCTACGTCCATGTTAGTGAAGAACTTTCCATACATATTAGGATGTTCTGCGTAATGGATTCCGAAGTTCTTGTTTCCTTTGAATCCTGCCATAATGATACGCTGGTAGTTCTTCCATACGTCAGCTTGCCACTCGTAGTCTTTTTGTTGAGGTTGTGGGTGTCCGTAAAAGTCCCACCTACAATTCTCCCTTCCAACTCTTTGGTTTACTAAGTGAGGTACTCCTGAGAAATACTTTACGTCTTGTTCGTGGTGAATTCCTCCAGCCCAACCAAACCTACACAACTTCTTTTTGTTAGGAGTAACTTTAGGCATATTCCAACAAGGAAGCTGGTAGTCGATTGAGTTTTTTACTACAGCTAATGTACTGTTGCAGTGCTTAGATATTCTTTCAGCAAACTTTCTTTGTGTTACTGTAACCAAGTCTGCATGGTTATAAAGAAATGCTGCCACCTTGTCGAGTTCCCTATTTTTATATACTTCGTAAAGTCTGTGACCTTCGTATAGATTTGTAAGTAAATCATCTGTATCATAAATTACAAACTTCCCAAACTCTTTAGCTTTTCCTATTATCCTTGCGCTGTACTGAGGACCGAAGTTAGACAGGTTGTTTGTGACTACAACGTCTGCCCATTTCATATCCGCAAACTCCCAATCAGGTATCCATCCCCCATTTTCTAATCCGGGACTCATAGCTCCATACTTAGTATCAAAACCAAGAGGATTCAAATCGAATCTAATTTCTACTTCGTCAGGGTACAGTTGTGCTATTTTTTCAAAAGGCATTAAAAGGCGATAATAACTGCACCCTCCTTGGTTGGAAGCAGAAACTAGAATTTTAAGTTTTTCAGTCATAAAATATTATAGGTCCTAGAAGTAAAGAACCCGATACTTTCGTGAGAAAAAGTATCGGGTTCAGGGGGGGTTTGCGCTTAGATAGCAGCGCGGTTTTAGATTCTATTTCTAGGCAGGTTTGAAGAAGAAATCGTCTTGCTTACGATCATACACAGCCACAGTATACCCTTTTGAAGTGGCCCCATACTCGGAGTCCAACCCCATAAGACCTTCTTCACTCTTTCCTACTAGAGCCTTACCCTCTGACATAAATACATCGAAAGGGTCTTTCTTATAAAAGAAGAACGTCATATCCCATCCTAGGTTTTCTAAGATATTCATAAAAGAAGAATCTTCTCCGAACGTTTCGGTAGTAATACCCATTTACTCGTTACCTCTCATCTTAGCTAGGTAATCTTCGTTAGAAACTTCCTCTTCTTCAACTTTTTTAGAAGGCTTACCTTCCGTAGTCGTAGACTTACTCATGGCAGCGACTCGTCCAGTAACAGCGATTGATTCAGCCATAAGCTTAACCTCAGCGTAATCTTCATGCTTTACAAGTGATTGAATATCGTGGAGACTATCCATGATTTCTGCAATCTCTTTCTTACTCTCTGCTGCGGGAGTAATCTTAGGACGAGGCATAGAACCTTCATACTTAGGCCAGCCATCTTCCATTACTTTCTGGATTTTGTAATCGTGACCGTTGTTTAGATCGATTAGAGTTTCGTCATCCTCAGTGATGTAATCTTCGTCAAGAATAGACCCAACGATGGTACGGTACATTTTAACACCAACAGAGAAAACTTTAATCTTGTTCTTATCTCCACGATCAAGAGCGTTGAAGTAGAAACGACTACGAGCGCGAATCTTATTAGCAAGCTTCTTATCTCCAGCTTCGTCTTGGGTAGTGCCATTATTTACACCATCCCAAAGAGCGTAGTAGAGATTACAAAGAGGACAGTCCTCTCCGTGAGTCTTTAGGCAATGAACGGCACGATCATAAGTCTGACCGTCTTGAGGGACACGGTGGATAGCAGTTTCTGCTACAAAGTCATCATCATCTTTTCCGGGAAGGATTCGAACAATGTTGTTTCCTTCTTTTAGTGTGATGTAAGGGATTTTGGTAGTACTAGAGTCTGAGTCTCCGTCTTTGGAGACAAGGGTTTCGTACTGTGCGCGTAGTGCTTTGAGATCAATAGTCATTTTTTTAGTTACTGTAAAGTTTAGTTTCTGCTCTTCTATTACTGGAAGACTGGATGAGCATATCCTTCTTAGCCTCCATAGATTTTATTAGACCTTTAAGTAGGTTATACTTATAGGATGATTCCCGACAAACATATGTCAGGCGTTTGGTTTCCTCGTCTATTTCAACAAGGTCATCTAAATCCCTCGCAGTGAGTTTTTTAGTTGAGTTCTGTTTCGAGTCAGATCGAACTTGAGCCATATGCTCAGAAAGGTTTGTGCAGTCCCCATCATTAATCATCTTAGCCGTAACCATCATAGCGTAGTATGATGAATAAATGGCAGAGAATTTAATAATATCGTCATCGATAGTATCTTCGTTAAATTCAGTAAGGTCATTGCTGACCTCAAGATAACTATCCCACCCAAAATCCTCTAGTAGTCTGTCTAACTCGTTCATGCCTTATTATAGGCTGAGTCAGGAGTTCTTCTTGAGATTAGTTAGATATTCTTTATTTTTTAGAACGTTACTGTTTACGGTTCCTTCTTTTTCTACCACGGGTTGTTTGGGGAAGTACGCAAGATATTCGCTCTTCTTTAATGTGGTTAAGGATGAATCAGGATGTACTATAAGAAAGTCTCCAACTAGACTTTTATCTGAACAATTAGATTTCTTAGAAACACTTGGAGTAGTTACACCGAACTCTGAATTCATCTTGTAAATTCTTGAGCCGCCTACTACTTGAACAATGTCAGAGTCTTTTGGCAAACCAACAGCAATCCAATAACCAGCTAACCTTCTACAAAGTACAGTGTACTTAGGATCCTTTTTATTCTTCTTTATGTTTTTTAAGTTTATTTCCATCAAACAACTCCAGTAGGGGCGTTGAGTTTAGCCTTAAAAGAAGCATTATATTTCGTGAGATTAAAGTAGTCTTAGACTCATTATCCATCTCACCATATGTCTCTGCTCCTAAACAACTCATCTCTAGGATAATATGTACAAGTTCATGTATTAATGTCTCCTGAATACAAGCTTCAGATTGGCTAATGTCTACTCTTACTATATACTCATCAAAACATACATCACCGAAAACTTGTTCAGTCTCGTCATTTTTAGTGTAGATTGGCCCTTTAAGGTACTGTACCTCGAATTTGGCCCAACCAAAGTTAATCTCGGTAGGTAGGTTATTCATTTAATTCACCCATAATGAGGTTTGTGTAGTTTAGCTGCATAGGGACAATAAATCTAGGAGTTCCGTTACGTGATTTCATGACATAACAACGCATAGTACCAGCATCATACTCCTCCTCTGTTTGATTTAGAGATACAGCAAAGTCGCAAGTTCGGATTTTACCGTAAGAATCACCAAGCTCGGCATCTGTAATAACCTTTACTTTTCGACCCATTCTGTTGGTCTGGGTAGCGGTCCAGCATAGTAAGTTATTCTCCATTGCAACGCCTCGTAGCTCTTCAGCAATTCGTTGTTGAGCTAAGTGTTCCGCTTGGAGTTCTCTCGTAGGACGAAGAAGTTCTAGGTAATCCACGATAAGAAGGTCAGGCTCAAAATCATCGTAGTTTTTTAGTTGAACTAGAAGGTTTCGAATAGTGTTAACCGTTCCTTGTGAGGTAGGAAACTCTTTAATCACAAGATCAGATCCGGGATATGCTTCTTTAAAAGCCTTGAACCTAGACTTAAGATCTAACTGAGAAGAAGGATCTTTTAGTCTCTTCTGAGGGATAAGGGTCATGATTGAGTCGAATCGTTGTGCGATCTTATCTTCACTCATCTCCAAAGAAATGTAAAGAACTTTCTTACCCTCAGTCATGGCAGTTACGCCTTGGTTAACTAGGTAAAGAGACTTGCCGACTCCGGGAGGAGCCACGACCATGGCAAGCTCTTTATCACCTAGTCCACCTTCTAGAGATTTATCCAACGAAGGAAGTACAGTTTTATGTTTTTTAGTTTTCTCTTCGTTAAATACTCGGTTAAACCTTTCTCCAAAGTCTTTGAAGTAGTCTTGACCAGTATCAATATCTCTAGACACTAATAGAGCCTTACGTACTAAAGCTTCAACCTCTTCGGTCCTGTCATCTCGAATAAGCTCAATGCTTTGTGCGATAGCAGACTTCATCTCTTCTTTTTTAGCAAACCCTTCGATGATATCCAGAAGATAGTTTGGGTTTTCTGTTGCAGCAGAGTCTAGGTTGTTGATGTAGGCAAGCTCATCCGTATAATCACTAAGGTCTTCTTTGGCCCCAAGCTTTTTCTTAATATCTTGGATGACAAAATCATCCGTAGGTAGCTTGTGGTACTTCTTGTAATGAGCGTCAACTACTTCGAACATCTTCATATGTGAAGGGTATTCGAAGTACTCAGGCTTAACTAAGTTTACAATCTGTAGGTAAAAATCCTGATTGGATTTAAATAGGTTGATAATTCCTCGTTGGATGTTATCGCTGAAGTCGTATGCCATTAGTGTTGATCTTTTTTTCTGTTTACGTTAAGTTGTTCGCCTTGTTTCTCAGCATTATCATAGACCTCTTGGGTCCGTTTCTTAGTAAGCTCTCGCTTTTTATTTGTCTGCTCTGGGTTAAGCTTGGTAGCTTTACCGTGTTTTGCTAGTTTTTCGTAATCGATATTGTAAGACTTATATTTCTGACCATCATCTGCTAGAGCCTCTTTTGTGGAATCGATAGCTCTGTTTAGTAGTGCATCACCTTCTTGTTTATTTAGACCTTCCTTAATGAATTTCTTACCTCTTGCAACATTAGTATGACAATCACCTTTCATATGAAAAGTTACAGTGCTAAGGTCTTTCTCAATAAGTTTATTACACTCAGTACATCTAGTTCTTATAGGAGACTTTCCCATAGCATAGTCTTTTGTTACGGTGATATCACAATCCCAACATTTCCATTTATACTCCATTTTATTCTTCCCAGTCATCTCCTTCTTTTGGTAGTTTTTCCCGTATAGGAGCATTTGCAGTAACACTCCAACTGTAACCTTCTCCTTCAGGCTTATTGCAAGCCTCAATACAAATTTCTGACTTTGTATAACCTTCTGCAAGAAGCTCTTTAATCCTGTGTTCAATATAAATATCCTGATATAGGAACCTACGTTGCTCGTAAAGACTTAAGAGTTCGTTAACATAGTCCATATCTTTCCAATGAAAAGGATTACCCCAATAATCAAAAGACTTGTTCATTTTTTTTATCCGCAGTCTCCACCATCTAGAGAACAAGAGTCAGCAGTAGCGTTTTCAGATACTGCAAGTCCTAAGTGCTTTTCAATATTTTCAGAAGTAGTAGGGATGGCTCGTAATGGCTCATTTCCCTTACTTCCGGCTCGGTAAATCGTCAATCCTTTAAGTTCCTTGCTAGACTCTAGAGCAAAGTCTGAGAAAGAAGCAAAGTCTTCATCAGATAGATCGTTATAGTTTTCAGGTAGATTAATGGTCTTAGAGATACTGTTGTCGATGTACTTTTGAATAGCTACCTGCATAGCAATATGTTCTTCAGGATTTACATCATAAGCTCCGACAAAGTGTGATACGTCCTTACCTGATTCAAGGTATTCCTTAAATAGAGGGTCCATAACAACCGTCTCTTTAACTAGACCGTCTACAATATGGTTTCGGAAATACATAGGCGAGAAGATAGGCTCAACACCAGTAGAAGTCCTGAAAACAATAGACGTAGTTCCTACAGGAGCTAGAGTTAAACTTACAGCATTGCGAATTCCGTGCTGTCTGATAAGCATACGAATTCTTGCAGGTAGTTCCTTAGCAAAAGGTTGTGCTAAGTACTTGTCTCTATCAAACGCTGCGAAGGATCCCTTATCTCTGGCTAAGTAAGAACTTGAGATATAGGCTTCGTTGCGGATGGTAGTGAATAACCTCTCAACAAACTCAAGAGACTTTGGACTTCCATAACGTAGTCCAAGCTTAATAAGCATGTAATGCAGTCCTGTCACACCGAGTCCGATACGTCTCGATCTGTGTCCAGCACTCTTGCACTCCTCCAAGGGAAAACCGTTGATAGTAAGTACATTGTCTAGAAACCTAACACCAGAACGAACCGTTCTTGCTAGCTTCTTCCAATCTACATCGGATCCGTCTTCTAAAACCATGTGGTTTAAGTTAACATGTCCAAGGCAACAGTTACCGTAGGCAGGGAGAGGGATCTCGCCACAGGGGTTAGTCACTTCGATCTCCTCAAAGTAATTAACGTTCGTGTGAGACTTCATGTAATCAATGTTTAAGATACCCGGATCTCCGCTTTTAATTGCGTGTTTCCAAATATAGTTCCAAAGATCTTTGGCTTTGTAAGGTACTTGTACAGCAGAGACAAACTCATCGTTCCAATCAATCTTTTGGAAACCAGATGCTCTTGCGATAGCGTCTTCTTCGTTTAGTGCTACAGTCTTTACTTTACGACCATCGGTTGTAGAGACTTCGAAGGTGTAGTATTGCTTATTATTGAAGAAGAAATACCAGTCTTCATCATTCTGACAAGCTTCGATGAACCTTTGAGTGATACCTACAGAAATATTAAAATTAGTAAGCTGTTGTTGGTCAAGCTTAATGCTTAGAAATTCTAAAACATCTGGGTGTGTGACAGGGAGAGATCCTAGAAGTGCAGTTCTACGGTTCTTACCTGCCTTAACATGGTTTCCAACCTCATTTACCATCTTCATGACAGAAATGGATCCGGGAGCGCTGTTGGGGATGTTTTGAATATCATCACCTCTCGGTCGAATCTTTCCGAAGCTAAGACCAACACCTCCTCCTGCACAAGAAATACGGTACATGTCTTGGACAGTCTTACCAATAGACTCAACCGTGTCTTCTGGAGCCAAAGCAAAGCAGTTAAGCATGTTTTGGTTTCCCATATTCCTACCAGCACCGAAAATAATTCTTCCTCCGGGAATGAAATCAGCGGCTAAAAGAGAAGAGTTAAATTTTTTCTCATACTTAGTCATGTCTTCATCCGACTCAGCAGAAGCTACAAACTTACCAACAACTTTAGCCCTGTCAGACCAGCTTTTCTCTCCCGGATAAGGGTACTTCAAATTGTAAACTTCTAAACCGTAACCTTTAACTTCAAATGCGCTCATAGTATTTCTATAACTCCGTCCTTATTTTTGTACAGTAAGGATCTGTGTATTACCTAGTGTATCTTTTAGGTGTAAATTGTGTGTAATTATGAATAAAGTACAACTTCTATTCAATTCTTGCAGTATTTATATAGTAGTTGTTAGTAATAATATACCAAACAAAAATATAAAAGTTACAAAGATCTTCATTGAATAGAGGATACTCCATCTTCTTTCGTTATGATAAGCTCAGAACAGGGAGAGACTAACTCTTTTAGATGTTGGTTATGAGTAATCACAAAAATAGTTTTATCTTTTTTCAGAACTTTTAACAACTCACTTAGACCTTCCATGCCTGTAAAATCTAAACTCGTATCTAACTCGTCAAAAAATAATAAGTTACCTTCAGCCTTGTTCGACAGTGAGAGTAATCCCTGAAGTGCTAACATAACTGCTAGGTTAACTCTCTTCTTCTCTCCACCCGACAAAGACATAAAGTGAACTTCTCTACTATCATAGAGGATAGTCTCCGAAAGCTCCTCATCAAAAGTCACTTTATATTTCCCATTAGCGAGATAGGTTAGATAATAGTTAACCTTATTATTGAAATATCCTAAGATATTCCGTATAACATACTTAACAAGTCCAGCCTCAGAGAAAGCTTTCTCCCAGAATCGCATAATCTCATAGTCTTTCTCTGCGCCATGAGTCTGCTTGTAGTGACCATCTAAATCTACAAGAAGTTCCTCTTTGTTCTCTTTGTAGGAGTCTATCTTTCCACAGATAGATTGGTACTTAGTTATTTTGTGAATCTCTTTAAGAGGTAGAACTGAGTTAGATTTTTTACTAAGAGCTTCGATAGAATTGTTAATCTTAGTGTCCCATGATTTAACCTCTTTAGTAAGCTTAGCTAAATCCTTAGGTGATCTCTTATCCTCTACGGGTTGACCGCACTCAAAACAAGATCCCTCAAAATCATTATACTCTTTAACTCTCTTTTTAGCAAGAGACAAAGACTTGCTCCATTTATTTATGGTCTGCTTTAAATCATCAATCTCATCGTGGACCTTAGCGATCTCTTCAAAGTCTTTGGTTAATACTTCTACTGAGTACTCAGATTCCGCGCTGGCCTTGAGGGTCGTAGCCTCTTCAATCTTTTTATCTAACCCGCTAACCTGCTTTGTCAGAGATGCAATTACCGCAGAGGTTGCTTTCCTCTCCTGTGAATATTGAGACTTTAAGAACTTCACTGTCTCTCGCAAACCAAAAACACTCTCAAGATCGAGAAAGTTTCGAATAATAGTTCTCTTGTCATCAGCGGAAGAGCTAATGAAGTCTACGTTGTTCTCTTGTCCGAAGACCGTTGAGGCTAAAAAGACCTTATAATTAACATCTAAAAGCCTCTCGATCTCTCTTTGAGTCTCTAGAGCTTTGTCTTGTGTTCGGTCCTCTCCACGGTAGATAAAGGTCAATTTTGTAGGTCTTTTAGACCTTGTAATCACCGTCCCACCCTCAAGGTGGACAGTAACCGAGAGCTTCTTCTTTGTTTGGTTGTTTACAAGAGCTTCTTCGGTAGACTTACGTACAGTCCTACCAAATAAACCCCAAACAACAGCATCTAAGATGGAGCTTTTTCCGGACCCATTGGACCCACCTACGTCAACATTATTTCCCTCTAACAGAACAAGACCCTTAAACTGATCAAAGTCTAGGGTCATGTCCTTAATAGAATAGAAGTTATTGATTTCTATTTTGTTTACTTTCATGGATAGTCTGTAGTCCTGCCATTAAATCTTCTTTTAAGAGCAAGGTTTCGCTGTGGTTAATGTATTCCTCAACTAGAGTGTCCGTAACCTCAATGATGGGGTTGTCTGGATCTAAGTCACTAAGCTGGTGTATATCATAGATGACAGGCTTGTATTTCACCTCAACATATCCGACATTTACTTTGCTTAAGATACTTCCAATATCTTCACGCTCGTCATGTGCTGTTGGAATTACTACTCTGAGAAGTGTAAAGTAATTAGAATCATTAATGAACTCAAGGTTATCTTCTATCTCATCGATATCAATGATTAAGTGTCTAGGCCCATGATCAACTAGGATTCTCTCTTCTTCCCCGTCAGATCCGAGTAACACAACGTAAGAGTCTTTACCAGCTTCCGTAAAACTAGTTGTGTATGGAGTGCCCACGATTGTAACGTTCCCTTCTCTCTTATAACTATGGATATGTCCAAGATAAGTACGATTAGGAAAATCAGAAAGAGCCAAGCTGAAATCATTATCACCAGCGGAGTTAAGACTACCAAAGTAGCCAAAATGCCCAAACACTCTAGAACCTTTCTTAACATTTTTTAAATCCTCTCTAATTTTATTTTCATCTTCATAATGTGGAATGAATGTGTCGGTATAGTTGGAGTTTTCTAAAGTTTGGATGTGTTTGACAACACCAAAATCATCCTCTCCAAGTAAGCTAATAGCTGAGATGCCGTCATCATTCTTATTCTCCGAGTCGTGGTTTCCTCTAAGGATGTGAACAGTATTAGATCTGGCGTGGGCTGAGTTGGGACGGACTAGATACCTAACAAGGTTCTTAGCTGATAAAATAACAGATGATTTAGGTCTTCTGTTCTCAAATACGTCTCCAAGTAAAACAATGATATTACAACCATGCTCTTTCTTAATCCTTTTTACACACGCGCACTGAGCCTCCAACAATCCTGGGATTTTATTGGCTAAGTGTAGGTCGCCTATGACTAGTGTTTTATTTTTCATCTTCTTTCTCCTCTTGCATTTCCTTGTAAGACTTTAAATTAGTATGATGCTTATCACAGAGAGGGAACTGAATATCGTCCTCTGAGCTTTCCGTAAAGACCCAGTTAATATAATAGGTAGCTGGTTCACCGCACATTATACACTTCATTTAATTCTCTCCCACGATACAGGGAATAATTCTTCCATAATCTTGCCAACTGCTACAGCGTACTCTTTAGATTCTAGTTGAGTAGTCTGGCTAGTTCGTTCTCGATACATATGAGCCCATCCTAATAGAGAGCCTGTTACATAGACCGTAGTGTACATGGATTGAGGTAATACCATTCTAGCCATCTCAGGTGCTGCTCCCATAGAAAGTAAGTCTTTATACGTAGATAAAGACCTGTGGTTATTGATTACAGCCTTAGTAACAAGATCAATCTGCTGCCCCATACTAAAATCCTCTCCTGATCCTTGCTTAATACTAGCATCTGGTTTCTTTCTCCAAACTTCTGATTCATAAAACTCAGGTTCAGTTGAGATATACCTACGTGATACTTCACTCCATGAGAAGCCTACTTGATGCTTACCTAGTTGTCTAAGTGAAAAGATAGGAACATGAATTCTAAGTGAGATTTGAGGATGCCTAAAGGGTAGCATGTGCTTTTCCCTAGCTAGATATTTGATTAACTTTGTATCCTTCTCGTCAAACTCTTCTTTAACCTTATCGAAGGAACATCTAGCAGCGTTAACTACCGATAGGTCTGATCCCATATGCTCAATAAGTTGAACATATCCTTTGTCTAATACTTTAAACTTTTTCATGCTCCAAGATACTCCATAATTTCTTCCTCATTTGATACTTTTCCAGAATCATCAAACTCTACATCCATAAGATCTCCGAAGCTAGCACCAACCTCTAGGTCTACAACTAGAGGTACATCGAACTCAATACCTAAATCTTCTAATGCGGGAGGATTCATCATCTGTTTCCTCATTATCTCAAGTGTTTGGATAGTAGTAGAAAATGGTGAGATTATCTCAACACTGTCGTGAACAGTAGCGACTACTCTAGAAAGTAGAGATTTGTTTTCAATATCTTCACATACACCATCGATAGCGCAAAGCATTACGTCAGACGCAGGAGACTGTACTGTGAAGTTGTTAGCTTGCCTTACGGCCTGTGCTACCACTTTCTTATTGTTAGACCTAACATTAGGTAAATGTCTTCTACGTCCAAATAATGTGGTGACATACTCGTCCTGCATAACTCGCTTCTTAATAATCTCCATATAAGAGAACACCTTGGGGAAGTTCTCTCTATATTTTACGAAAACATTCTCAGCCTCAACCATAGTAATTCCAGCAGTCTCAGACAAGTTGTACTCACCACCACCATATACAATAAGGAAGTTAACAGTCTTAGCGATATTTCTTTGCTTTTTTGTTACCTGATTCTCAGAAACACCAAAGATTAGTGAGGCAGTAGATGTGTGAATATCTCTACCTTCTAAGAAAGCTTTCTTCATTGACCCCTCATTAGCTAGAACAGCCAAAACTCGTAGCTCCATCTGGCTATAGTCTCCCGCCAAAAAAGACCAACCAGAGGGAGCTACAAACTGACTTCTAATGTTTCTGCTAACTAAGTCAGTCTCGTAATCCTCGTCTGTTTGAGGTAGAGTGTGGAAAGAAACTCCCATTTTATCAGAGTTCTTCCTTCCTTTAGTAGCTCCACCACAAGACAACCTTCCCGTCACCGTTCCATCGAATCGGAAATCAAAGTATACTTTGTCATAACCATTGTTCTCAATAGCTCTCCGTGTACCTGTAACGTATGTTGTCTTAAGTTTAGTAGACTTTCTAAGCTCTAGTAGGTCAGTAATAAAAGCTTTAGATTCCTTCAAAGACTTAGTAGTCTTATTACCTATGACAGCGCGACTAATCTTCTCGTCTCTAGCTTTTTTTTCGTACTTTGAAACCATTAGGACCTCTTCTCTAGTTCTTCGTTTATTTGGGATAACATTTTAGTCAATACAGGCTCCGCTGTTGAAGGTGCGTCCTTCTCTGTGTGTCCTGCTGGGTAAAGCTCCAAAGCACCCTCTCTAGTATATAAGATCTCTAATAGATCGTGACCAGTTAGAGCATCTTTAGGCTTAACAGCTTCCAAAGAGTAAATACGATCTTCAATCTCCATGTTAACGTCATCAATAGAGTCTGATATCATACTAAGCTTAGAAGTATCCACATCTAAACCTAAATATTCAACCTCAGCAAACCTACTAATAGTTCTCATTAAAACTCGATCTACTAGCTTCATTACAGGGGTATCTTCCATCTGATTCATAAGAAGATCGTAAATCTTCAAAGTGAAGTACGTGTCTGTTGCATTTCCTTCACAAAGATCCCCTAAGGGCATATTCTTCCAGTCTGTATTTTGAGGATTTGATACGGTTAACATGTCTTATAGTTTGTCAAGTTCTTCAGGGAAGTGGATCTTAATAATATCCATCAAGCTTTTAGGTAGGTTTTCATTCCATAGGTGATGGAACATCTGAGTACAGAATAAGGTTTTGATAGGGATTCTTACTCCCTGCCTCAAGAGCATACGCAAATCGAATTTAACGTTATGAAAGACCTTTCTATTGTCGTATGAAAATAGCAGGTTAATCATAGCTACTAACTTATCCATTTCCCCCAAGAAAGGACTATCTTTATGCTTGAAGGGGATAACACAAGTCTCGTCTGGAGTAGTGATCGAAATCGTTGTGATATCATGTCTCAAGAAGTCCAAACCTTCCGTCTCAGTATCCACTGCCCACGCTACCGTTTTATCTACCCTATCAATAAAGGAAGCTATATCTTCCAGAGACATAAGCACACTGTAGTCAAAGTTACTAGTACCTTTTTTGCCTAGAATGTAGATATTGTATGCGTTCTGTATATCAATATTGAACAACATCTCATTCTTAGGCTCTTTCAGAACAGCATAAGGATGAAAGATCGGCACAACCACAGTCTTAAACCCACTCTCTAATTCTAACTCAATAGCTGCTCCACGCTTCTTCTGGATTCCACTTTGTTTAGTCAGTTGTTTAAGAGCTAGGTTTCCACAAGCGAAGATAAGTTTTGGTTGTACCCTTTCTACGGTATCCAAGATGTGCTGCCTACAGATCTTCCTGTCAGACGTAGACATATCTTCCTCTTTAACTGAAGGACATTTAACTGCTCCAGTAATAAGGAACTCATCGCTCATCATTTCGTTGAGAAGATTAGTGGCTTTTAGGTCAGCACCGTGAGTTGCCCCAAACCTAAAACTTAAAGAGTCTGTTACAAAAAGAACATCACACTGATCCATTTCCTCGTAATCCATTACGGAGTGGCAAGGTTTATTCTTTTTAAGAATACTACAACCCTTACACTTTGGGTTGCCAGATTCTACCTCAAGATCAGAATAAAGATCTTCTAAGGGCTTATACATACTATTATATGTTATGGGTAAATATTACATCAACAACGAGGAGTTCGAGGAACTCATTCTATTATACAAAGAGGATCCCGATTCTCACGAAGAAGAACTAGTAAAGATTTTCGATCTTCTTATAGGCAAGATCCTAACCTCATTTAAGTTTAAGGTTGATCAGGATGATGCAAAACAAGAATGCTTTTCCTTAGTACTAAAGATCATAAAGAACTTTAAACCAACTAAAGGCACAGCGTTTAACTACTTTACAACAATTATTGTAAATAACCTAAAGTTGATGTATACTAAGGAAAAGAAGTACAATCAAAAGATTGAAGACTTGTTTGAGGCTAGACGGGACGGGCTTGAAACCTAAGCTTCCGATAAACGGTAGGAAGGTAGTCTTCTACAGAAGTATAGTCCTTCCTAATCTGTACTAGCTGAGGGACCTTTTGCGTGTTGTAGTGTGAAAAGGCATCAGGCATTAAGAAGCTATCTACAATATAGAGGGGCTCCCCACGATCCTTACTTCCAAACTCAGACTCCAACCTCTCTATCAGAGTCTCGCAGTACGAGTCCCAAGGTGATACAAATAAGATGCTAAAAGATCTTTTAGTACTCTGTTGGTTAAAAAGGATCTTACGTAAGTCCGAACTCTTTGTTAGGTATTTTAAATTATACATTTTCTTCGATGAATTGTTTAAGTTCTTCTATAAGGTCGATTCTAGCCATCTCTGACCAGAAACCCACACTACCTCTCTTTTCTAGTTCCAAGTTAGATTGGCTTCCTTCCAAAGAAGACTCCAACCAGTCCTTAATCTCTAATAGTTGCTTATTATTCTTCATTAGAAGTCTCTGTCTCCTTTAGAGAAACAGAACCGTCCTCATTGTGTACGACTTCCGCGCCTAACTCTCTAAGCTCTTCCTCATTCTCAGAGATAGCCTGATTCATGAAAGAAGTAAATTCCATATTAATAGCATTAAAGCCTTGGATAAATACGTCACGGATGAATTGGTCTTGTCCATACTTCTCAACCTCCAATCCCTTCTTGGCAGCAAGTAGAGGTTGGAACATATCACTGAAGTTTTTGAAGGCTAGTGCTTCATCCTTGTCTAAATTAAATTGTAGTTTCATTCTATTTTTCCTTTTTTGAGTAATTCTGATCTTCCAATTGTCGAGATCAAGTTTGTTTTGCTTTGTAGCAGTTTCCATGAGCTATAATAGCTGAAGGAGTGACCATTTATGAAGGACAATTACGATTTATCTAAACTTTCTAAGCCTAAAAAGAAGAGAATCAACAGTAAAACCAAGGGAAGCACGTTTGAAAGGAACATTGCTAAAAAGTTAAACGAAAGATTTAACACTAAGGAGTTCTCTAGATCTCCCGGATCTGGAGCCTACGCTACAACACATGACCTACCAGAACATCTTAAGTTATATGGAGATCTTATCACCCCACTGGACTTTAGGTTTGTCTTAGAACTTAAGAATGGGTATGACAAGGAGAATCTGGGTGGGTTCTTTAGCTCTAACTCAGGGATAAAAAAGTTTATAGAGCAAGCCTCTGTTGATGCCAAGAAAGCTAAAAAAGATTTCATGGTAATATTCAAACAATCTCGCAAAGATACCTTATGCATATTAGATTATAATAAAGCAATACTAGACAAAATTGATTCGTCTAGTATTGATTACTTAACTATGAGTAAGAAGTATATATGTTTAAAGCTAGAAGATTTACTTCTCTTCAGTGATTCATTTTTTAGTAGTAAGAAGTATAAAAAGCTATACCCAGAGTTGATCTAATATTGTTTTATTAATGATAGATCGTGCCTCATAAATCTCAAGTAACTAATTGGGATTTATTTTTTTTTATCTACCCTAACCTAGAAGCTTAGATAGAAGTTTGTTCTGAATATAAAACAGTTCTTCTAAATCACTACTCAAATCTTCCTTTTTGTTTTGTTTTATAGATTCTTGTAGATCTTCGGATGCTAACCTAACTGTATCTTTACGCATCTCCAGCCATGTTCTAGTAGATTTACTCATACCTTTAGAAGATCCTGTTGCTTCTAAATTAAGTCTTACTTTTAGACCTTTGTATTCAATATTAAACCCAGATCCAGACCTAACTATAGATACGTTTTCTAAATCCTCTCCTATAGCATTGAATACATAATTGTGTGAGTAAGTATGAACCTTATTGTCATCTTGTGTGTATACACTTTGCAGAATATCATCCTTGTTTCCTCCACAAGAAAAGGCCAGTCTAAGAATCATTGTAGTAGCAGTCTTAGTATCTCCACTGCTTCCTTTAAGTAAGGAGTCTATAGTAGATAACTGATTTTCTCTCTCAATAATTTCTGATAGTTTAGCTCTGCCATAATCAGTTGAAATATCTAGGTCCTTTATTCTTGATTCCATAATAGAATCGTAAGATAAGTTAGACTCAAGAGATTTTATACAACTCTTAGCAATACTTACAGGGTCAGACTTATTAATTTTACCGTTAGGACCTTTAGTGGTACTTTTTTCAGTTAGAAGATTTCTGATTAGTTTAGCTTGATTATTAAGTGTTTTAAATACAGATTGGGTTGCCTTGGTTTTAGGGAATCTATTTTCCATTTCTTCTGTAAATCCATCAACAACATTAGGATCTCCTTCTAGGTTTCCCATAGCAGCATCGTTAGCTCTCGTTATACTGTTAAGCTCTCCTGCCTTAGACCCATGTAGTTCGTTGTAGAGTTTTTGTCCCAACCCAATAGAGTATAGTTCTTTTGGATAACCCTCAAGAGATCTTTTAGAAGTTGTGCTATTAGATGCGCCTTTGATTAGTTTAGACCTTGAAGTCTTTGTATAAGTTACTCCTAACCTTTCAGAAGCCATCCTAGCAGACTCCTCATCTTTAAATACAAATACGTTATCCTTTCTATCTCCAGTAAGACTGGTCTTACCTGAGTGTATCATAGTGTCAGCGTTTACTTGGTTAAATAGTGACACTTGAGACATGTAGTATGTCCTAAGGAAATTGTTTAGTTCTTCGTTTTTCTTATCCTTATTAAACAAGTCATACTCAAACTTAAGCAAGTCATCGGACAGACTCTCATCTACTGATACCCAGCCATTTGAACTCTTCATAGAATCAACTAACGACTCTACAACTTCTTTATTCTTTTTTATGGTCATCCGCAAGTCTTCGTTAATAGACTCAACATCCCCCTTAGAGGTTCTAGCTACGTGAAGTAAGTATAGAAGTTTAGTTAAAGATTCATGCATTGTTCCTTTCTTAGCACTAATACCTCTCTTTGAACTTACTGAACCTACATTAACATTCTCAGTAGCGTCTGGACAGTTATCGTTTAATTTTGATTTTATTACAGAAGGCAAGAAACCTGAAAAGGGTATGATCATACCTTCCGAGGATCCCGGAAGCTTCAATAAGGTTCTGGGTGTAGAGCCTCTGAATCCTCTGACATTACTAACAATACCCTGTAGGGATTCGCAATCCTCCCCAGACTCATTAGGGTTTGAAATATAAGAGAGAACCTTGTTCAAAGCCTGCAAAGTATCAAAGACTAAAGGGGGATTAACGTCTGACTGTAGAGAGGACCCAGAATCCTCCTCATCTCCTTCTAGATACTTAGATTGTTCATCAAAAACCTTACCAAGACCGTTCGCACCTTCTACGAAATTAAAAACATCCGTTTGGAAAGATTCTTGGGCGAAAGCGTTGTCGGGATTTTGTATAAGGTTTATAAAAGTTTTAGAGGCGTTTTTATACTTTGATTTAATATTAGTCTCTGTTGGGTTAGCTCCAAACTCATCTGCTAACTCTAACCTTATTCTATTGATGTTTTTGTAAATCTCAGGTAGGATCTCATTGATCTCAGCAACATCATATGCTGTACCCTCTCTATTCATTAGTTTCTTTATATCAATATCAGACTGATCTTCGAAATTTTGAGATACGTCTGGATTTATTAAAGCACCTACAAGCTTTACGAACTGTGTGTTGTTATTAGTTTCAAATTCTTCAGGTGAGTTATAGTAAATAGTACCCCCTCTACCGAATCCTGCCCAGTTAATTACGAAAGCTGCCTCCTGTCCACCTCCCGAACCTTCTGCACTAGCTTCTTCTCCAGCCTTACGACTAGCTAGGTTAGCTTCTAACTGATCTGCTTGGTTTCCCGGAAGAACCTGAATAATTCTTCCCTTAGTATCAGAAAGAGATCCCGGACCAGACAACAAAACTCTAACTTTAGCTTCTGCGTTAGCCTTAGCAGACTCCTCATCTTCGTTGAGATAAACCAATTTAAATGTTCTCTTCTTCAGTTTGTTGTAACTTTCTAGTAGTTCGTCGAAGTAGTTCATAGGATATTATAGGGATAAAAATAAGGCTTAGTCTAAGGTTTATACTTAGACTAAGCCTTAGAGAATCTTAAGTAGTTTAGATACTAAACGTCTGTCTGGTTCATGAAATCATACCTGAAGCTGACTTCGATAGTATGAAAATCGTTAGTAGCGTAGTTAAGCTCAGCAGCGTTCCACTTAGTAGGCCAAACACCATAAAGTTCAATAGCGGAATGAGGCTCCAAGGAATTATTTAAAAGAATAATTTCAACCTTTTTTGCCTTGAATGTACCAGCACCTCCCGGCTGAGCATTCTTAGTCATTTCACCTGTAATAGGATCATAGATAGTTTTAAAGAATTCCCAAAGATCGCTAGCAGTCTCCTTCATGTAGAGATTGTCAAAAGTGATCGTAACTTCCTCTGGGGTTACTTTTCCGGGATAGTAAAGCTTATCGTTTACTCGATCCACAACAATAGGCTCGTTTGACATCCCGAGTCCTACTACTTTTTTAGCAGCTAGAGTTAGATCTCCTTCATTGGATACATCAGAAGGAAGTCCAGTAAATTGGACTTCGAACTGATAGGTTCTTACGGAATCTAAATCCGTAGAAACAGTAGGTAAGCCCTTTCCGGGGCTGAACTCTCTGCCATATTTATCTTTGTAGTATGCGTTAGTCATAATTTAATCCTTATAGGTTTCCTAAGTTAGCACTTTGGTTAGTTAGGTTTAGTTCGAAAACAATAACCTCAGCAGTCTTAGTCGGCTTGAGTAAGACTTTACACCAGAGTTCGTTACGATCTACTCTAACAGGAGTGTTAGTAGTGCTGTCGCATACGACTCTGAATTCTGTTAGACCTCTACGTCTTTTGATATCATCTAGGAATGGACCTACTAGAGCTTCAACTTTAGCCCAAGTAAACTCATCGTTCGGTTCGAAAACTACTCTCTGTGCAGATGCAAGAGCAACCTTCTTAATATAGATCATCAATCGTCGAACGTTAATTCTATCTAATGCTGTTGGGTTTCTTTGTGCAGTCCTTTGTCCGAAGATAGTAATACCTTGTTGGGGGAAAGATACAACGGGGTTAATAACATTTCCACCACTGTAAAGACTGTCTCTGTCACCTTGGTTGAGTTTGACTTCAACCTCACTAGGCTTAGAAAGTCTACCTCTAACAAATCCAGCAGGAGCAAACCATGAGTCAGCTACACTATCCGTGTAAGCCATCTGTCTAGCTGCAAAGATAGTAGGGTCGTACCAAATGTCTTTGCCATCATGGATATTGAACACTTTTAGGTGTGGGTAGTACACAGCAGCGTAAGAGCTTGTGATTGCACTGGACCTAGAGCCAGCAGTACTGCTAGACTTGCCATTAGTCCAATCTATTGCGGCCTGAGGGTTACCAACGGCAACAGGAGGTGCAACGAGAGCTAAGAAGTCCGAAGTCTTTTCTGCGAGCGTAATTAGTGCATTTTGAACACTCTCAGTATAGATTCCGGGAACCAGAGCAATTCCGATGTTTAGTGTGAGATCGTCTAAGGACTGCATTCCAGACTTAGGCTCTTGTGAAGCGTCTCCGATAAGATCGACTGCTCTAAGGTTGGCAGTTGCAGCAATACCGTTAGTTCCTCCAGTCATAACCGTGGTAGCCTCGATAGGCTTTAACCATCTAGTTCCTGTAGCCGTAGCAGAGTTCGTAGCGTGGTATCCTAATAAACCGTCGTGAACATGGAACTCAGAAACACCAAACAAGGATGCAGCAGTACCAGCAAAGTTTGTTAACTCAGAAGCTGTTGCAAGGGAACCAGCAGCATAAAGATTTCCTTTAATGTCTGTAGTGGTTGCGTTCTGGTTTCCAGTATTGATAACGTCTTCAATGAAGAGTCCAGACCCTACGAAGCTAGTCTTAAATGATTCATAAACAATCCCATCCTCTAAAACATCTACGAAGAAGTCTCCTCCTCCAACGTTACGAGTTTGGATTCTTAATCCTGTAAGAGTTCCGTCAGACTTAGTTAAACCGTTGTAACTTTCTCCGGGATATAGGGACTCTGCAATGTATTGGATTGAGGATGCCCCAGTATCGACGTAAGTACTTCCGTAGACTCTAGTAGCAGAGACTCCAACCGAACCACTAATACCAAAATTAGCTTCTCCTGTAGCAGAAGAATCAGTTCCCATAAGAGCGGGTGTGGGAGTAGTGAAAGCAGAATCACTGTAAGCTGAGACTGATAAGGAAGCACCAGAACCAGCGTAAGATCCAACGATAGCTCCAGAAGCATCACTAGGTCCTTCAAAAGCTCCAACATGCTCAGACTCTAAATTTCCACCGATAACGGATCTAAGTACATCATACTGTGTACCAGTTCCCGTCCCAATAGGGAGAGAAAACTCTTTAGGTGTTACGTATTGAGCAATTCCGTTATTATCATAAGCTTGAACTTTTAAGAATAGAGGGTTAGTAATACCGTAATCGTTTCCAGACACAACAAGAGAGGGGCATGATCCGATAGACACTCCAGCAGAAGCATCTACAGCGGAATCTTCATCAGAAGCTCTGATAAAGTATAAAGTGTTTGTAGTTTCTAGAATTTCTAAAGCAGCCTCAAGTCCTTGACCAACAATATTTTCACTAGGAAGTCCAAAAGTTTCTACTAGCTGACTCTGGCTAGTTATTAATGTAGCAACATCTATAGGACCTTTGGAGGCAAACCCTACAATACCAACTACGGAAGAGTTAAGTGCTACAGGGTAATCAGAGTTATCTTTCTCGACAACATATACACCCGGAGAATTAAAGTTTACCATTTGTTATACCTTATGCGTTAGTGATTTTAAACACTCTTCGTCTAAAGAGAGTTTTTACCTGTTCACTAATGTAGTGATCAGGTACTACTACTGAGTGTCCGGGAGAGAAGTGAACTTCCTTGCACCCTTTTTCAGTTTGTAAAAAGACAGTGAATGACTGCATACTATCGTTTTTTATTAATTTCATCTTATTGTTCCTATGAGTATTTACTATAGGTAGACTTGTTTTTGAATACTTTTTATCAAGGGATGAATACATTCGCCCCAGAGTCATCTATAGTACCGCAAGCAGGAGCGTACTGATCCGTAGCACCAATTACATACTTTCCCTCTGCGTACACGGTAGATTGTTGGGCTATGACTGCTTGACCCACGTGGGGAACACAGACAATCCCTGCGAGAATGGTGTGCGCGGCAGGAAGATCTCCTTCTAAGATGATAGGAACGCCTCCTACAAATACAGAGGGAGAGGTTAAGGAGTCAGTTGTTGTAATCGAGTCGCAAGCGTGGTTGGTAGTTACTGGATCCCCTATTACCGAAACACTACGCATCCCAGCTTAACCCATCACGTAAGAGGTGTGCTTCTCCAGCGAAATCAATCCAACCGTCTGCATCAATAGGATCGATTCTAATCTTTTCAGCCCTTACAGGATTCATAAGATCATGGTCAATTCTAATAAAAGCTTTCTCAGTAGAAACTTCTTCGATGTACTCTAAAGTTAAGTTCTTAATCTCAATGTTCTTACAACCTTTAATTTGTATAGGAGAACGATCAGTTTGGATAGTACGAATAACGTTATCGTTAAACTTAAGAGACTCTACGAAGTACTTAGAGTCTGGCACAAAACCTTTACTTGTAGCTTTCTCTGGAGGATACCAAGCTTCGTTCCAAATTGCTATAACTCCTCTAGCAGAAGGGTTACTCTTTGATCCCTCGTATCCGGGATAAGCAACATCGTTATGGAAAATGTTGTTAGTAACTACAACCTCAGAACCTTCCTCACACCCAGCGTAGAAAGCAATGTTAAAAGATCCACCACCTCCATGACCAGTAGGATTCCAAGAGCAGTTATCCCATAGGTTCTTACGGAATGTTACCTTTACGTCATGAGGCATATCTTGTTCCCAAGGTCTAGCTGCGAACTGAGAGTTTCCACCACAAGATAAGAACTTATTTCCCTCTACTAAGAGAGTTCCGTTAGGCTTAGCGTAAATACTGTGACCGTCTTTAGGAGTTGTTGAAGCAGTAGCCTTAGTCTCTCCTAGCTTAACAAAAGTACAGTTTTTAATCTCACCTACTACCTTACCAATACTAGCTCCCCATCCAGTAGGGTACTGACCTTGAGTGAATGTTAGATTATCCCAATTAACTCTAAACTCTTCCTTTTTAGCATTGATGATTCCACTTCTTCCACCACAAACAATTACTTGATCTCTTAAGGTAGAAGGTTCATCATTCTTATAAAAGATTGCGTCTCCCCAACCTTTATTGTCTTGCTGAGGTACAACAGTTAGAGTTAGTTGTTGAGATTCCCCAGCAATAGGAGCTTCTGGTGCCTCAATAACGTCAGGGTCTTCTTCTTTAGCTGCTAACTTCTCCTCTAGTTCGGAGATTTCTCCAAACAAACCAAGCGCAGCCTCTCTTGCAAGATTGATTGCATTAATCATGTTAGTGTCTGCTGTTAGCATTTTACTTTTATTTAATGATGTCATATGTGGCCTCGAACGTTTCTAATTTTCCGGTTGATGTTAGTAAAAACTTAGGGTTTGGTATATAAGTTTTTACTATAATTTCAAGCTGTCTCTTAACAACTCGGTCTTCTTTATCTGCTACACTAAAAGAACCTAAGAGTCTTTCACTTTCTAAAGAAGCCTTAGTCTGTGTTCCAAACTTAGTTGGGATTTGCATCTCTGGGTTAAATTTTAGTCTGATTTGCTCTAAGATTTGGTCCATGTCTTCTACGTACTTGGTCCAAATGTTTAGATTGTATCGGATGTTTGCTGGGCGAGGTGCGAAGCTTACTACCCTAATAGCTCTTTGCTTTTGTTCGTCCCAGTACTTTTCGTGAACTAACACACTGTCGTAACGTCCTCTGTTTTGATCATTGTCAGTTACGTTTTTAAAGATAGAAATAATAGGTAATGTTATGTTGTTCTCTTGAACTAACTTAGCTACGGGTCTTTCTGGATTAGAAACGATTACCTTTACGTCCTTTTCTTTATTCTCTGCGTCAATAGTAACAATATCATTAAAGGATGCTATGACTGACCTTAGAGTTTCTTTGTACATACTTGAGATGTTCTTAGAAGCTTTAGTCATATCGCTGATCTGTCGCCTAATCTCAGTCTCTCTAGTTTTGAAACTACTACTATTACTAGAGATATCACATAAAGATGATGCGTCTGTACTGTCCGTAGGAAGTGGTATAATCTCCATTATTGATCTCCAGCGTACCCACCAAGGTCATCGCTAACATCGGGTAGGTGTTGGTCGTTAACGTCATCAGAATCTCTTAGGAGTTTAGCAGAACATACGATATGAAACACACCATAAGCTTCGAAGCTATCTTCAACAGCTTCAAAAATCTCGTACCTTTGCTCTTGGAACATAGGTTTGATTACGTCTCCGGGAATAACCTCTCTTCCAAGCTTTCTTTCAATGTAACTCTTATTGAATGTAAAGATCTGATCATTAGTTAACTCGATACCGAACTCTCCAAGCTCTTCGGACATAGAAACAGGTTCGTAGTGTCCATGTACTACGATAGGAGTTTTAGATATAGGTTTATTTCTTGCTTCCATGTATACATCATCATAGGACGTATCGTGGTACGACTTAAAGAAATGCATTTTAGATCCTGAAAGTCTAATAATCTCATCGTCAACCAAGTTAAACATGTTAATGTCTGTATTTTCTTGATCGAATAGGTTTAGTAGACTATCCCCATCTAGATCAGGAAGATCAGGCAGTTCGGTAGTAACTTTCCAGTTCTTCTTTTTCATTTAGTATAATCCAAAGGTCGGGGGTTCTTCGATCTCGGTTAAGAGTTCTTTCTTTAGAGCTTCCATCTCTCTAACTGATTGATCTTGAAGTACTGCGCCATTTAACTGTGCGCCTCCTCCGGGAGATGGTAGAATGTTAAACTTACCTCTTGATTGAGATAAGATTCCCTTGCAAACAGCTAAGGCATATCGTTGGACCCAGTTTGCATAGAAGGGATGTAGCGTGGCAGTATCAATTGATCGATAGACTAGAATTACTGCTTGGTTGTTAGATACAGGAGTAGGGTATAAGGTTAGCATGTTACCATTAACTATGTCAAAAGATCCGTCCTGCGAAAGGACTTTCCTCATAGTCTCAAGGTGGGTCTGCATCAAGTAATAATCTGAGATATTAAAATCACTAAATAAGAAGTTGTCTTGGAAGTACTTTAAGAAGTAATCACCTTCAATATCTCCTGCTTGGCTTGGTATACTTAGAAGAGTTTTCTTATAAACTACGTAGCTTAGGTTGTTTGCAATGTGAGTAGGTAATACATAAGTGTTAACCCCAGCAGTAGGTTGGAACGTTGCCATGTTAGTTAACCACCAAGGAGCATGGTAATCTAACTGTGTTATAGCTTGGTCAATTGCAACCTTTACTTGAAACTCAGTAAGCTCAACTCTTACTACAGGGTGTCCAAGCATACCAAACACATAGTCATGAATGGTTTGTTCAAAGTCAGTCAATTCAATAGTGTTAGAGAGCTTATTCTTGTTTAGTTTTGCTCCATCAACAGCAGTAGAGTAAATGTCTGTATCTCCTAGATTTTTACCTGCGTATGTTCCGAAGGTGTCACCATATCCTAACAATTTTGGGTCTACTTTTATTGGCATGTCTTACTTCCTTTTAGTTTTCTTAGGCTTAGGTTTAGGCTTAGATTCAATCTTCTCTAAGTGTTTTATACAGATAACATCTGAAGACTCAAAGAATTCTCCGGGCCTAATCTCTACTATTTCTCCGTCTACGTACAAAAGAATAGCCCACCTACATTTACTCTTATACTTGTACATCTATGTTATATAGGTAATAAGAAAAGGGCTGGGTGGAATATATTCCACCCAGCCCTTTTAAATACTAACTACTTAGTTTCCTTTAGGGGAGTTGGGTAGCTTGGCCTTGGACTCCATCATTACGTCCGAAGGGGCTTAGTAGGAAGTTAGCGTCTGCTCCGACAAGTCGGATAACACGGTACATTCTCTGAGCGGGTTGGACAAGTGCCTTACCGTAACGAGTCATGATGCCTTTACGAGGTTGGAACGTTTCCGGATCAACAATCGTAGGTAGGTTCTGAATCGGGATGTACGGGCAGTGAACATAACCAGACTCCATAGCGGTGTCACCCTTGTAACCCATGAGGATTTCGTCCGTAGGGTAGAGAGGATCAACGTAAAGGTCGTAGCGACCCATGAACTTGCCACGGGATTCGATACCAGTCTTACTCATGTTGGTAGGACCATCAGCAGGAGCGATTCCACCTTCGAGCTTAGAAGCACTCTCAAGCATGGAAGCTACGAGAGGAGAAGTTAGAATCCAGTTACCCGGACCACGGTGAGTACTAGCAAAGATATCTTGTGAGACAAGGTTGATCAGTGCGAGTAGGTTAGCGTAGACTTCGCCAAGGTGACGAGGTGCCATTCCTAGACCAGTAGTGTTTGCAAAGTCGTGAACGAATACGTTTGATGTTAGCTTGTTAACTCCGAGAGCCTTGCCATTGGCACTGGCACCATTGAAGTCGTAAGTAAACTGACCGGGAACGAAAAGCTCCGTGTTGTCAGCATCTTTAACACCAGTAGGTCCTGTTAGGTTGATGTAATCATCATCCATAACTCCAAGATCAGCACCACCAACAGTACCAGAAAGACCATAACCAAGCATACGAATATCTTCGATACCTTCACGGTCTACTTCAAGGGATAGTTCCTTTGAAAGCATGTTTGTAAGCTCTTGCTCAAGATCAATGTTGTGGTATGCCTTTAGGTCTTGAGTTGCCTCAAGGGTCCAAAGGGCTCTCATCTTACGAGTGTTAGAAACAACAGCCTCTTGCTCGATATGGAAGGTCATCTCAGGGATGCCAGTTCCAGTTAGACGCTCACCAGCACTGAGGGAGAATCCGTAGATTGCGGAAGCGTTAGGGAACGCTGCAATCTGTCCACCCATAGTACCTGAAGGGGCTCCTGCTCCACCGACTGCGGCTGAGTTGTTGCGACCGAATAGGTTTGACGTATCAAAACCAGCAGAAGCAGCAACAGAACCTGCTAATCCAGCAAGACCAGCAATACCAGAAGCAGAATCAATCGCACCAGCGGTTAAGTTGCGGTACGTTAGGTTGAACTTACTGTAAACAGTTTGGTTGTTAGATAAACCCTGTGAACGGCTGTTACCAACGTAGAAGATCTGTGAGACAGGTCCTTGCATGGGCTGGATAGCAGCAATGTGGTTAAGGATTAGGTTCGGGTAAACCCTACGGACAAGGGGCATTGCGAACTTCGCAAATGTACCAAGTTGACCAGTAGTTGTAGCTCCCGGTGAGAGATCTTCGGAGATCATTGAGTTTTCAGAACTCATAAGAGCCTGTGCTTGGTTTTCAAGAAGCTGTGCAGTTACTCTACGAGTGTAGTCACTTTCGATTCCTTCAAGAATCGGCTCCCATCTTTCAACAAGCGTTTCATCATGGTCGTATAAACCTGTGTTAAGTTTCATAATTTAGCTTTCCTTTTGTGGCATGAAGTGCATGACTTCTGCATTAATAAACGGGTTATCGTATTCTTTAACCTCGCTCTCTTCGTTTATCGGAGCATCAGCCTTTGATATAACGACAGCTTGCTCAGAAGATTCAAACTCTTCTGATAAAGCGGCTTCTAATTCTATTACTTGCCCCGCAAGTAATGATTTTGATTCAGATAAAGTTTCAACTTCCTCTAAAATGCTTTCTTCTTTGATCTTTAAAGCTGCTACAGTTAGTTCAAGACTATCGTTAGCCTCGACAAGAGTATTAACTTGGCTTAGAAGAATATCAAACTCTTCTTGTAACTCAGAAAGCTCTGAGTTAACTCCAGCTACTACTGTAGTTTCGTCATCCTTGTTAAGCTCAAAGCTCATTAGGGTTCTGACAGACTCAAAGAGTTGGGCGTTGCGGAAGAGTTCATTTTCTTCTGCAAGCTCAACCATTGCTTGTTCTTTAATCTGGTCGATCTTGTTTCGTAGGTAAGCATTTACTCTTGATTCAAGAATAGTTGATTGCTTTGTTACTTGCTCGTTGATGGTAGAGTCTACAAGAGAGAAGATCTTCTCAACTGTGTTCTCACTAAGCCCGTCAGGCAGGAGTTCGTTAATGTCTGTAATTTTAGTCATGGTATCTTCCAGTTTCTAAGTGTATCTACCTACTAGGGGAGATAATTTTATTTTTTTCTAAGAATTGTTTATTTTTTCTTAGGCGGGAGTCTAAACTTACTAAAGTCTGTGCCTGTAAGAGGAGCTTTAGAGTTAGCCATGTTACTTAAGGTAGTAGCAATAGTCTTAGTCCTTTGGTTATGACTAGTTTGCCTCTCTTGGTTAGAGGCTTTCTTAGCATCTTTTTCAGGTCTAGTCATATCCTTAGGATCTTTTTGTAAGCTCTTCCTATCTGTTGAAGGGTTCTTTAAGTTAAGTCTAGATCCTGAGGTTGGTCCTTTGTCGGAACCTGCTTGAGCTTTAATAAAGAAGTCTTTCTTGTATCCCTCCTCTGAAGATGGTTTTTCTTTGAGGGGGTTCTTCTTAAGAACGTTCTTACGAGTTCTAACTCCTTGAGAAGCGGTTTTTTCAGCTTTACGCTGCTCTCTCTCGGAGGCTGCTACTCTTCCTTTGTACTGAGAGTGCTTATCAGCGTTATTTTTTATTTTAAGTTTAAGAGCATCGGCTGCTTTCTTCACACCAGAAGAAACTTCGGCGGCTGCTTCAGCATCCTTAGCATCAGAAGCTTGTTTATCCTCGGCAGACTTCCTCTTCTGATAAGCACTCTCAGCGTTAGCATCTTTGTTAACTCTATCTACAGCCCTTCCGACCATATCAGGAGATCCAGCTATCTGCATACCTGCGCTAGCTGCGGCTTGACTTGCGGTTCGTCCTTTAGCGTCTAACCCATCACCACCATTCTTCTTACTATACTTATTTTTGTGGTACAAGCCCTTAACACCAGCACCAACAACACCCGCAGTACCTTTAGCAACTCCTTGAACCACTCCCTTCAACAAATCCCTTTTACGACCATCACTATCACCAAGTCTATCTATAGCAGACTCAGATAGCTTAGCCTCTAACATAGTAAGAAAGTTCTTTTCTTTTCCGAACTTATCCATAGTGCTGGTGATTAGTGCTGATTCTGTAGACTCACACATGCCAGGGTAAGCATTTTCCGTTGAGGGGTCTGCTACAAGATCAAAGGTAACCATATTGAAATCTTCATTTACAATCTTAGCTCCAGTAGCATTCTCGGAGATAGTTCCAGTACCTCTTGAAGAGATTCCTATCTTTACTCCTCCCTCGATGAGAGCTTTCGCAGTCATTCCAGCAGGAGTATTAAGAATCTCAGCTTCACCAATAACCTCAGGACCTTGCATGTATAGCTTAGTTATTAGATGAGAAGCATTGGATAGTTTTACGCTATCGTTTTGAGGATGATCTAACTCACCGCAAAGAGTACGTTCGTTGATCTTATCCTGTAGCTTCTTTACCTGTCCTTCTAGGATAACCTTGGGGTAGATTCTGCCATTATTGTTAGCCTTATCAGCACACTGGAAGATTCCCTGTACACGCATCGGGCCTGTACCCTCCTTACCTTCGTTTAGAACCTTTAGCTGTTCAATTATAAATACATCTGTTAAAAACATTACTTGTCTCCTTTAGCGGGTTTGATCCCTCTTTTTTTACGTTGTGATCTGCTTCCGTACTTTTTTACGAGAGATTTAGAAGCCTTACCATAACGAATAAGAGTTCTAGCAGCGTGTTTCTTAATTGAAGCAAACGAAGATCCGGGAGTAGACGATCCGGGAGTGAATCCTTTAGCAATCTTTCCTCCAACTGTGGAAGCTGCATCTTTTCCACCATGAGTTCTTTTAGATACAACATAAGTCCTATCCGCTCCATCCGTAGAGAACATATCTCCGAAAGATAATGCTCCGAGAGCAGTCTTAATAGTATCAAAAGTCTTCACTCTGCCTTTTTGAGACTTAGCGTGACTTCTCTTACCACCACCCTTTTCGGTAGACTCGCCTTTTTTTCCTTTAGCTTTTCTACCTTCTAAAAGTTCTATTGATTCGAACAGATCCATTACTTTCTTCTTAACTTCTTGCGTATCCTTTTAGGTACGGAAGGACCTTCATCTTTAGGTCCGGGACCAGCCATACTAACTCCCCCCATTCCAGTAGTACACATCTCAGAGAGCATTTCCTTAACTTCCGATAGAAGTGAGATTAGCTCTTGACCAGTATCTTCTGTAAGTAAAACGCTAGTTTGAGGTTCTGACTCAATAGATTCTTCTATGAGAGACTCTTCTAATAGACGTTTACTTTCGTTAATTTCTTCTTGAGATCTTGCTCCGTCAGGTGCAACCCCTATCATCTGAACATACATCTCTTTTGAGATTTCTACATGTTCTTGGACAGTCTCTAATTGCTCAGACTTAGCCTCTTCCTCAATATTGTCGGGACTACTTAAAGTCTTCCCAGACAATACATCTTGGAACATTGACATCTCATTGCTGAAGTTATTACCCATCTAAAAATCTACTCTTCGTCTGATCCGAAAATCTCTTCTAGTGCGCCTTCAATCATAGCGTCCATGTCAACCTCTTCACCTTCGTTGATAGCGGAAAGCTTATCAACAAGAGTAAGTACTACGTCGAGATGCTCAGTTAGGGTTTCTTCGTCTAGAGCTTCTGATAGTTCAGTAGTGCATAGAGGACAAACGTGTAGCTCAGCCTCTTCAATTACCTCTTCGTCTTCTACTGCTTCCTCTTCAACTACTTCATCAACTTCAACCTCAACACTTTCGTCGAGAGTAATGCCCATAGATTTCCATTCAGATTGTTCCATTAGTGCATCACGCACTTCGTTGCTTAAGTTTCTCATATTTTTTACCTATTGTTGGTTGTGGGCTTGTTGCCCTTTCAGAAGTATTTAGATTACTTGTGCATTTGTTTACTTATTTTTTTAGTTTTAGTGTTACGGGAAGAGAGGAGGCAACTTATCCCCTGTGAATATATCACTAAAGCCTAGCGGTTCCTCTGGAGGAGGTACAACACCTTCCGAACCCCTCATAGACTTAATTACTGGATATAAATCATCGTCTGCGTCAGGGACTCTATACCTAATTCGTGTATTTTGTGTTTTAGTACCACTAGGACCTCTTGTTGCAGGGAGTACTCTAGCTCCAAACTCCCCCCTCTCCATTATAGGTAGGATTATTTCTGGATTAGCCTCTTCTAAAAGCTCGCTCATCTCACAAAACTTAAGTCTTGAATAAACGTCAAACTTCATTAAGACTTTCTTATCTCCAGACCTCTCTGTTATGTAGTTTGTAGTAACCTCTTCTACTATCTCTCTAAGCTTTCTAAGAACACTCTTTCTACGTGTTTTACGTTTTGCTCCTCTATACCCAGTCTTAAACTCTTTTCTGTCTACAGTTAAGTAATGTCCTTGTCTAGAAGGTTTTCCGTAAATATCTACTTCATCATCATTTCGTACAAGGTTAGTAGTTACGAATTTTTGAATAAGATTGTCTGTGTAAGAAGGATCTAGTAAAGGGGAGAAGTAGAGTTCTCTTTTGATATTTGCTGTAGGATTGATTCTAGTTATATCAGATCTTACCTTATAAGGATTAAACTTCTTATCATCCGTTGGGAAAATTATAATGTACCAAGGTATCTGTCTAGTGTATACGTTAGCTTGCTTATTACGTATATCATTATCAAATACAATATCCTCTTGTTCATAGTACAGATTACCTGAGTCAATGATGTAATCCAACAATACGTCATCATACTCCATAGACAATACTTTGTGGTTTATCTTATACTTAGCAAACTCCGATGCTAT
>ENA-UOYH01000137-UOYH01000137.1-marine-metagenome-genome-assembly--contig:-NODE-137-length-33665-cov-3.781916_pt1 | contig 33665 bp, 27 predicted proteins | sample MGYA00238175_ERZ767261 | MGnify/ENA primary metagenome ERZ767261 (study PRJEB28946, sample SAMN06267185) | marine metagenome | isolation source: Columbia River Estuary | place: USA:Columbia River Estuary...
AACCTTCTGCATCAAAATATTTGGCGTGATTTTTTCCTATTTCAGTCTGGAAATCTCGTTGAAAGTCTGAAATAATTTCATGAAAGGGCTCTGCCGCAGGCGCAAAATAATAAGGTTCATTAATACCTTGCTCATGAAAATCTACATGTATATGTGGCATCCATTTGTTATATACTTTTAGTCGCGATGCTGATTCTGTCTGACTTCCCCAAGCCCAATCGCGGTTAAGATCAAATAGGTAATGGTTAGGCCTTCCGCCAGGCCAAGGTTCATTATGTTCGGTAGCAGCTTGTTTTACATCGTAAGGAGTCGCTTTTACTTGATTGTACCAGTTTACATAACGATCACGACCATCGGGATTGATACAAGGATCGATAATAACCACCGTATTTTCTAACCACAATTGTTTTTTGGTGATCAATTCGTAAAGAGTTTGCATCGCTGCTTCGGTACTGGAAGCTTCATTTCCATGAACATTATATCCTAGATTTATAATTACTGGAAAATCAGTTGGTTTATTTGATTGAATATAATTTTCATCATCTGGTCTTATATACGAAAGATGTGATTTCCTAATTTCTTCAATATTTTTAATTTTTTCAGGATAGGTCAAAGCTACAGCATAACTCAAAATAGTACCTTGACTAAACCCCAATAGAGATACATTGTTTTTGTTTACCGGATACGTTGTTACTACTTCATCAATAAATGTTGCAATTAAATCGCGAGATTCTATAGCTTCTTCATTATCGCTCCACTTTCCTTTATCGGCATCAAAATTAATAGCATACCAAGCATTTCCATAAGGTTGCATCGGGTGAGGTGCTTTTACAGAAATTATAAAAAGTTCTTCTGGTAATTCTGAAGCAAAAGAAAATAAATCGTTTTCGTCGCTGCCATAACCATGCATCATAATTAATAGTGGTGCATTTTCGGTTAAGGTGGATTTACGAATAACGTGATGTAAAGAGAGTGTGTTGTCTATCATTTATGATCCAAGATTTCCAAATATTTTTTGGTATAAGTTTCCAACAAGAGGAACAGCTTCAGCTTTTCGGCTAATAGCATTGGTAAAGCCGTAAATAAAAAGTACTGTAAAAAACAAATAAAATGCCGAGGTAACTAACCAGCTATTAAAACTTCCAATGATGTACCCTAAGGCAAAAAAAGTGAGCCATAAACCTAAAGACTGTCTGATGTGAAAACTTGCAAAGGTACTTTTTTTACCATCTTCATTATTCATGTAATAAGCTATGATAACTCCAATAATAGTTATATAGCTTATGATGGCGTTTTGACGCCCTCTGTCAATATCTTGTTCTGTCATGCTTAAGAATTAAAAACGACTTGGTTGTTTGCAATAATGCCATAAGCCTTTCCTTTTAAAGACTCATTTTCAAAAATGGAATTTTTAGACCTGGATACCATGTCTTTTTTGGAGAATGTATATTTGGTATCCGGATTAAAAAGAGTCATATTAGCAGAACTACCTATGTTAATTGGTGTGTGTTCGAAGCCAAATCTAATTTTTCCTTTTGTTAAGACATCAATAGTCTTTTTTGTAGTAAATATTTTTTGTAAAGCTCCAAAAGCACTCTCTAATCCAATGGTGCCATAATTAGCGTGATCGAATTCTATTTTCTTTTCTTCAATATCTATGGGATTATGGTCAGTTGTAACCATATCAATGGTTCCATCTTTTACAGCTTCAATTAAAGCGTCTATATCAGATTGCGTTCGAAGAGGAGGTAGCACTTTATAGTTTGTGTTGAAATCTATTAAAACGTCATCAGTAAAGTACAAGTTATGAATAGCCACACTACAGGTGATATTCAATTTTTTCTTCTTCGCTTCTCTAATTAAAGCGACTGAAGTTGCAGTCGAAATAGTTGAAATATGTAATTTTCCGCCAGTATACTCTAGCAAAAATAGATCTCTAGCAACTTGTAGTTCCTCAGCTAAAGCAGGAATACCTTTTAAACCTAATCGGGTACTAGTTATATTTTCATTCATTACACCTTGTCCAGAAATTTTATTCTCTTGCGGAAACGAGCATACTAATCCGTCAAAATTACTGGCATACTGCAAAGCAATTTTCATCAAGTTGGGGTTGGATATTGGCTTTTTATAATCATAAAATGCAACCGCACCGGCAGTACTCATGTCATAAAGTTCAGCTAAATATTCGCCTTTGCTTCCTATGGTTAAAGCTCCAATAGGTAATAAGCTTACAGCATTGTTATTTGCTTTTGAGTTTAAAAATGTAATATTAGAGTTGGAATCTATTATAGGATTTGTGTTGGAGTTGACAGCAACAGAAGTAAAACCAGAGTAAGCAGCAGTTTTAAGTCCATTTTCAATAGTTTCACGTTCTTCATATCCAGGTTCCCCAAAACTAACACTACTATCAAACCAACCTTGCGATATATGAAGGTTGTCAAGCTTTATTTCTTTGTAATTTTCAGGGTTTTTAATACTTCTGGAAATCTTAGTAATCACACCGTTTTCAATTAATAAATCTTGAGTTGTATTATGAAACTCGCTTTTAGAATCAATAATTGTGGCAGATTTTATAAGTATGTTCATTTAAAGAATTTTAAGATGAGCATTTCAATAATCAATAACGCTAGTGCAAAAATAACAAACCATTTCCATAGGGCGTTAACTTTTGTATCACTTTTTATAGTATCGAAAACTTTAGTGATAGAATCACTAACCGTTACATTTTCTATGGAAGAAAGATTTCTGTATGCTAACTTACTTTCATTTCGGCTATAATTGTAACTCACATTTTTAATGGTTTCGTCTTTGTTTTTTATTAAATAAGTACCTGAAAGCGATGGGTCTTCTAAAGTGTTTACGATCACTTTATTATTAAAATATTGCTGTTTTGGTATCAAATTTATATTCCCATTTGTGAGAGATAAAACGGCATCTTGTTGCATTTTAGTGGCGACATCAAAAGTGTTTTCTTTACCAATAGTATAATACAATTCAGGAATTTTAAAACTCTGCTTTGCTATATTGTAAAGTGTAGGAACTATTAAGGGTGAGTTTTTAAAATTAGAATTATCTTGGTTCAAAGCTGCGGTAAATATATAAGTATTCTTCTTTTGTCCTAAGAATATTTTTTCATCTTCAAATTGTAAAACTGGTGATGGGCTAGTAGAAGCTATATTATAAAAACTCTTCACTTGTGGATATTGAAAGTTTTTAACTTGCTTTTCAAAAACACCATTATTATAAATCGGATGCGAATAATTTATGGTGGTTATGCGTTTTTCAGAAGTAATTACATCACTAAAACCACTATTGTAATTTGCTAAGAATTGATTATAGGATGCCTTATTAATTGTTACTGAAGGCATCAGAATTATGGAACCTCCTTGATCCGTAAACTGTTTTAAAGCTGAAACTAACGCAATAGGAATGCTATTCAATTCATTCAAAACAATTAAATGTTGGGAATCGATAAGATTATAGTTTAGCTGATTTATGGGTGACGAATTGTAATTAAATTCAGCTTTGGGATATATACGTTTTAAGAATGAATCATCCTGTCCATTGATCGCTAAAACATTAATTTTCGAAGCTTTATTGATGTTGAAATACAGCGTATTATCAAACTGTAAATTGGAATCATCAAGAGTTATTTTTCCATTAATCACTTGGTTTATAGGAAGCGTAAATGTGGTTTCAGCATCTTGCTCAATACCTACAGAAGTTTTTGCTATAAGTTTGTCATTATTGTACAGTGAGATAGGTAGATTTTCAATTGGGATACCACTATTTTTTAGTATTACTTTTAGTTCAATTGAAGTCGAAATAGTTTCAGAAATATAAATGCTATCTATGGAAATATTATTTCTGTTTAAAGGGTTTAAGTTTACCAAATTAAAGTTAATCAAAGAATCTGATTCGATTTTAAAATCTGATTCATCTTGTTGAAAATCAGATATTAAAACAACATTTTTTAAAGTATTACTTTTCTTGTTCAGATAGGCTATGCTTTTTAATAATGCTGCTTCAGATGATAAGCTGTTTGATGAATAATTAAGCTCTAATAAGTCATTTTTAATAGCCTTTAAAGATGTGTTTTTGAAAACCTCATCGTTCGTGATAATTGAAATATTTTCATCCTCAGGAACATTAGTCATAATATCTTGTACGGCACGTTTTAGCAATTCACCTTGATTGCCTTTAGCTTGCATACTAAACGAATTATCTAAATAAATAACCGTTTCTTTTTTAGTCTTAAAGCTATTCGATTTTGAAGTAAAAGGCTGTGCAAAAGCAAAAACTAAAGCTGCTAGCAACAATAGCCTAGTTATTAGAATTAACCATTTTTTTATTTGTGAACTTTTACGAGTTTGGAGTGTAGCTTCTTTAAGAAAAGCAACATTAGTAAAGGCAACTTTTTGAAATTTACGAAGTTGAAATAAATGAATAATAATAGGGATGAGCAGTAAAAATAATCCGTAAAGAAGTTCTGGGTGTTTAAACTGCATATTGTTTTAAATTGATCAAATCTATATAAATTTTTTCATTAACAAAAGAAAACATAATCTTCAATGGACATCATGTTTAAATTATCTAAATAGTAGCGAATTTCTTTCTGGTCTTTTTTGTTTGCAACGGTAATAATACTTTGAGTATTATGAATAGTTTCTAAATAATTAAAAGGTCTTAAAATTTTACCGTAAATATCTTTTCCTATCTTTTTGGGATTATCACAAACCCATTCAAAAGGCATATTTTTTTCAATAAGTGATTTTGCTATAAACTTACCCTTGTTCCCAGCACCCCAAACGACAAGTGTTTTTTTTGGATTAAAATCTAATTCTAAAAAGTAGTCTAACTTTAAAGGTATAAAATGATTTTCAGCATAGTGCTCATTCGTCCTAGAAGTACGATGGCTATAATCTCTCCAATCATGTAACACAACATCGCACGGGATGCATTTAAAATGATGCTTATAGAAGCGAAAGGCTAAATCATAGTCCTCGGGATATATGTTAGGGTTAAAACCATTACAAGCTATTAGATCTTCTCTATGAATCATCCAGCAAGGCGAGGGAATAACACATTCTTTATAAATTTCAGAATAATTGGTCCCATTTTGTGTTAAGCCATTTAACCAAATCTCATAACTTTTATATCCTGCTTTTATACCTTCCGCGGAAAAATAATTAACCATGCCTAATGCAACATGTCCTTTACCGTTATTAAGTAAATTATTTGATAATATTTCCAATTTGTTACGATGCATCGTATCATCACTGTCCATTCTGGTAATAAATTCGCCAGTACTTTCTTTAAATGCTAATTGGAGCCCATCAATAATGCCATTTCCAGAATTTTTAAGAAGTTTAATTCTATTATCTTTCTGAGCAATAGTTTCTACCATAGAAAAACTAGAGTCAGTTGAGTTATCATCAACAATAAGCAGTTCCCAATGGGTATAGGTTTGTTTTATAATCGATTCCAAACAATCGATTATAAAATCTTCTGTATTCTTAAACGGAATTAATATGCTAACTAATGGGTTGTGCATATTGCGAATTTAACAAAACCTTAAGAAAGGAGCCCGTAACAATAAGGTATTTTGTACGTCAATTAAAAAACTATAAAATTAATTTAATGAATACAAAAACATTATTCGCTTTTTTTGCCGGAGCAATGTTAGTTGGCTGTGGGTCAACTAAAATTATCAGCAATGATTTAGCAACAAGTTTGCCTATTGAAACTTCAATAAATTTATCTAATATCACTGATGATAAAGCACCTGTAACTATTAATCCGGGGCGTTTTACAGTAGAAACCGTAACCTACAGATTGCCAAGAGTGATTCAAGGAACGTATTCTGTGAGTGACTTTGGTAAGTATGTGGACGATTTTAAAGCCTTGGATTACAAAGGATCTGAAATGGCTGTAAATAAAGTAGATACCAATACATGGACTATTGCAAATGCCAAAGAATTAGACAAAATCACGTATTTAGTGAATGATACGTATGATATTGAAGCAAGCGGAGGCATAGGGAAAGACACTCCTTTTTCACCAGCAGGGACGAATTTAGAACCTAATAATTATGTATTAAACTTACACGGGTTTATTGGATATTTTGACTCATTAAAAAACAATCAATATAAATTGGATGTTACTGCTGCATCAGATTATGTTCGCACATCTGCTTTACAAAATGTGAGTTCAAAAGTGAGTGAAGATGGTAAAACCACGACCACAAGTTATTTTGCTCCTAGATATTTTGATATTACAGACAACCCAATGATGTACGGGAACCTTGATGTTGAAGAATTTCAAGTAGGTGGTATAAAAATTGTATTAAGTGTATATTCTCCAAATAAGATGCATAGTGCAGCGTCTCTTAAAGAAACAGTTTTTAAGATGATGCAAGCCCAAAAAGCATATTTGGGAGATATAAATGTTACCCCTCGTTATGATATTTACTTGTATTTATCAGAAGGTAAAGCAGAGTCTCCAAAAGGATTTGGGGCCTTAGAACATCATACCTCAACGGTTGTTGTGATGCCAGAGTCTATCAATAAAGCGGCGTTAGCAGAAAGCATGATAGATGTAGTTTCTCATGAATTTTTTCATATTGTAACACCTTTAAGTGTGCACTCAGAAGATGTACATTATTTCGATTATAACAACCCAACGTTTTCAAAACACTTATGGATGTATGAAGGCGTTACAGAATATTTCGCAACGTTATTTCAAGTCGATCAAGGTTTAGTTGAAGAGAAAGACTTTTACAATAAGATAATGGGGAAAATTGAAGGTTCTAAGCGACTAAACGACGCTATGAGTTTTACTATTATGAGTGAAAATGTATTAAAAGCACCATACAAAGACCAATATTTAAATGTGTACCAAAAAGGTGCATTGATAGGTATGTGTGTTGATATTTTAATTCGCGAAGAAAGTAATGGTAACAGAGGCATTCTATCGTTAATGAAAGAATTGTCTAATAAATACGGAAAAAACAAACCGTTTGAAGATGATAAATTAATTGAAGAAATCACAGCAATGACGTATCCTTCTGTAGGAGAGTTTTTAAACACACATGTTGTTGGAGATATTCCAATCAACTACAATACCTTTTTCGAAAAAGTAGGCTTAGAGGTGGCCGAAGGACAAATAGAAGCTAATTATATCTTAGTAAACGGTGCACCAATCGTAAGCGGAGCTCCAGATAAAGGTATTTTCTTTGTGGACAGTGTTTTAGAAAATAGTTTTTGGAAAGAACAAGGAGCACAACCAAATGATATTATAAAAGCGGTTGATGGAAACGAAGTAACTCTTCAAAATGCTAATAAAGTTTTAGGAGAAGTGTTTGGTTGGAAACCAGGAAGAGACATAGAAGTGACACTTGAAAGAGACGGTAAGGAAGTGATTATCAAAACCACCACCACTCAAGGTTACACAACTGGAAAGGCTCTAAAACAAAAGAAAGACGCTACAGATGCTCAAAATATATTACGCGAAGCTTGGTTAAAAGGCTAGTAAAATTTTAGAAGTACAAATTAAAATTAACGATTGATGAACTAACAGTTTGTCAATCGTTTTTTTTGTGGCGCCTGCCTGCGTGCTGGTAGGCAGGTTACCAAAAAGGGTCGGGCTTTCCACTATATTTTTATGCGAAGCAGGTCAGAACGCGATTTGGGATTTCGTTATAATGTGACACCTCGTTTCAAATAATAGACTGCGTACCCAAAGCTCCCCAATAAGGATGCCGTTTCAATCCCTTTCGCACATACTTGCAGACGAAGCTATTTAATCCTTTGTGTATTTTGCAGCTTTCCCTTTAGATAAAGAATTATTTATAAATACCCGTAAATCATCATTCGCAGAAATTAAGTCATCTTTTCTTAAGTACATCATATGGCCACTTCTATAGCCTTTAAATGTAAAACGATCTTTCATTTTTCCGCTAGGGTCTATTTGCCACATGGTATATTTGGCTCCAAAATAGGTGGTAGCACCGTCGTAATATCCAGACTGAATCAATACTTTTAAATATGGATTTTTTGCCATAGCTTGTCTTAAGCCATCTCTAACATTATTGTTTTCTCTATTCCAAGGATTTACATCACCAAACATATTGTATTTAACATCCGTTTTAAAATTTAACTGCTCTCTTATATAGTAATTAATTGCAGGCGTAAAAGAATGCATCCAAGAGGTTAGTTCAGGGCTATAGTCTGGAGAGCTGCCGGCTTCTGTTTTATCAAGACCTAAGTATCTTGAATCTAATCGCCCCATTGTTTGTCCTGTCTTATCTCGTAATAATTCTTTCCAAAAGAATCGTGTAGGAATATCTAAATTATGCTGTAAAATAGATTTCTCACTTAATCCTGAGTAGTGAGCCATTTTTTGAGCAATAATTTGTTTTTCATTTTCAGAAATAAAACCACCCTTGGCTAATGCTGGCATTAAAGTGTTAATCGCAAAATCTTCGGCCTCTGGTAAAATATCTAATAAATCTTTTTGCTGCAATGCTTGAGGAAGGGCGTTTTGATACCAAGAAGCGGCGGTAAAATAAGGCAAATTTAAAGCTGAATAAACAGGCTGACCAGTGCTATATAGTTTGTAATCTGCTGGAGACACTAAAATCACACCATTTAAATACATCCATTGGTTATTTTGCAGCTCGTTAGCTAAGCCCATAACACGTGTACCGCCATAACTTTCTCCTACAATATATTTAGGTGATTCCCACCTGTTTTTTCTGGTTACAAAGGTGTTTATCCACTCGGCTAAATATTTAATATCAGCATTAATACCAAAAAACGTTTTACGCTCTGGCAGTTTGCCTTCTTTATCTTCAATCATTCTTGAATATCCTGTATTTACAGGATTTACATAAACAATATCGGCGACATCAAGAATAGAGTTAGGGTTGTCTTTAACGCCATAAGGTTGTAATGGGTAACCTTCGTTATCAATATTTAAAACCTTAGGGCCCGTGTAAGCGATATGCATCCAAACAGAAGCTGACCCTGGACCTCCATTAAATGAAATCACCAGAGGTCTGTTCGCTTTATTTTTTACATTACTACGTTCATAATACGTATAATATAGAGTCGCAATAGGTTCTCCTTTTTTACTCCAAACAGGTTGCGTTCCCGTAGTTGCTTTATAAGAAATAGGTATATTTTTAATAGTAGTGGTATGATTGGTAACCACCATGGTGTCTTTTGGGATTTTAAGGGTTTGAGAAAATCCAAAAAATGATATTAATAACAAGAGTACGGTAAAATAATGTTTCATATTAAGCAATTAATTTTTCTTTAAATATTTAAAAAATAATACTAAAATCCTTCAAAAACACCTAAACCGAATAATGCAAAATCATATTTCACAGGGTCTTTTGAATCTAATTTTCGTAAAGCGATATCTAACTCTAATAAGGCTTTAGCATCATTTTGTTTACGTTTTAACAAACCTAATTTTCGAGCGACGTTACCAGAATGCACATCTAATGGACAAGATAGTAGGCTAGGAGATATGTTTTTCCAAATGCCAAAGTCGACTCCGGCATTATCATGTCGAACCATCCAACGTAAAAACATATTAATGCGTTTAGCTGCCGAGTTTTTTAATGGATCGCTTACGTGTTTTTTGGTACGTTGAAGATGTTCAATTTCAAAAAAAGTGTTCTTAAAATTTGAGATCGAGGGTTGTAGCGAATCTTTTTCAGCATGTTTTGCAAATAGGTTTTCTAATCCATTATGATTTGAATAAATATATTGAAGTGATTTTATAAACTGCGTGCAGTCGTTACCATTAAAGGTTCTATGAACAAAAGACTGAAGTTTTTCTAAATCGGTTTCTTGATGATTCATTACAAAATCAAAAGGGGAGTCGTCAAGCATCTCCATTAACCTATTCGCATTGTTTATGATACTTTTTCTGTTTCCCCAAGAGATAGTAGCAGTAAGAAAACCTGCGATTTCAATATCCTCTTTTTTATTGAATTTATGCGGAATTTGTATGGGGTCGCTTTCTATAAATTTTGGGTTATTGTATTGAATAACTTTGGTGTCTAAAAAGTCTTTTAGTTCTGCTTTATTCAAAATAAGTAACTATTGATTAACAATTAAACCATCAACCATAGTCAGTTTTCTATCAGCCATATTAGCCAAATCTTCGTTGTGTGTAACAATAACGAATGTTTGTCCAAATTCATCTCGCAGTTTAAAAAATAGGTTATGTAAATTTTCAGCAGATTCACTATCTAAATTCCCAGAAGGTTCATCAGCAAAAATTAAATCAGGTTTATTTATTAGTGCTCTAGCCACAGCGACACGTTGTTGTTCACCTCCAGAAAGTTCATTCGGTTTATGGTTATAGCGATTTGACAATCCTAAAAAAGCTAAAAGTTCTTTAGCGCGTTTTTCAGCTTCAGCCTTTTTTGTACCTTTTATAAACGCTGGTAAACAAACATTCTCAATCGCAGTGAACTCAGGTAATAATTGATGGAATTGGAATATAAAACCAAGATGTTCATTTCTGAATTTCGCTAAAGCTTTGTCTTTTAGGGAATTTATGCTAGTATTATTTATAACTAAATCAAAATCTTCTTTTGAAGAGGCTTTGTCCAGAGTTCCTAAAATGTGTAACAAAGTTGTTTTTCCAGCACCAGATGCACCAACAATAGAAACAATTTCTCCTTTTTCAATATGGATATCTACGCCTTTTAAAACTTGTAAATCCCCGTAATATTTATGAATATTATTTGCTTGAATCATCTATAAAAAATAATAATCGTGAATTTACTACTTTAAGCTGTTATGTACAATTAAGAATTTACTTTCTTGTTAAAAATACTTTTAATTGAACTATAATCTATAAAATATTGAAGGCGCAATGAGAAGGTGTGTTGAATAGGTTGATTTATTAAAATATCTAGGTTACTACCAAAAGTAGTATCTGCGTCATTGTCTCTATTAAACAATTGATTTCTGTATAATGCAGTTAGAAAACTTCCGGGTGCCACTTGCCAAGAATAACTTAAATCTAAATTCCAAGTACTGAAATTAATATTTGGGTCATTTTCAACGTTTGTTGCAGTATAACCACTACTGCTAGTTAATCGACCATTATCAAGTAAAGAAAAAAGTGTGTCATTATAATTAACAGTATCCCAATATTTTCTAAAATTTAAAGAAAGACTATGAAAAGGGTTAAAGTTATAACGTGCGGATAAATTATTAGATATAATAGTGCGATTACGTTCTCCAAAAATAGATTCATCGTTTTCCGAAGTAGCATAACCTCGATCTCCTTTATTGGAATTAAATTCAAAATTATATTGAAGTAAAAAATGTTCATTAAATCGCATTCTGGGACTTAATCTAATCTCGTAAGCAAAAAAATCACGTCCATCTTCAAACAGAGTCCTTAAGTTCGTTCTAACTTCAAAAGCAAAACGTTTGTTGTAGTTACTAGAAATAAAACCTCCTACTTTTAAAGAGTTTTCATAAACAAAATATTTGCCGTCCTGTCTGGACTCAAAATAGTCAAATTGTTTTCCTGGTTCAAAATTAAAGTCAAATCCAAATGAATTTAAATCCGTTGTAGTAGCTCTAAAATTAACGCCAAAATTGGCACTTGTAAATACATTTGGAGACGCCAATTGTCTATAATTAAAAAATGAACTTACTCTGTAGTTATTTAATTTTTTGGAAGGTGTAAAGGTTCTATAAGAAAAATCCAATCCGTAGTTATTGTAATTATTACGACGAATTAAACCAAGGTCATTTATATTATAGTTGGTATCAGCAAAACGATGATCGATACCATATCTAAAGTTCCCATGAGTTTTCCTTAATTCAAAAGATGAACTATAACCAGTAGAGGTTTCATCTGATAAGTAAATATTACTCATTTTAATTTCACCTTCGATGTTATAGGTATTTCTTTTGTTTGATACATCGGCTAATAACCCCGTAACATTTGCATCTCTAAAACCTCCTTCTCTAGTTACATTAGTGTTTATTAAGCTTACGGAGGAGTTGTTATTAAACTGCTGATCTAATACTAATATATTATAATTTGAAAATGGTTCTGTAATGGCTTCTCTAGAATTTCCTGATATGGTATCTAAGATCTGAGTCGTAGTCTTTTCAGTAATAGCATTAAAAACACCTACTCCAAGTCCATTTTTAGTGCGTCCTGATACTTTAACGGCATTTAGAACTTTAACGGTATTAGGGTAATTAATAAATGTTTCATTGTCATTTAATTCAGGTGAACTTATAGGTGCGCTTCCAACACGTCTTGAAAAAAACAAATTACCTTTATTAAATAAATCTACCCCTTCAGTAAAAAACTGTCTCTGTTCATTAAAGGTCTGTTCAAATGGGCCTAGGTTAAGTGTTAAATTATCAAAACCAACTTGACTAAAATCTGGAACTAGCGTAGCATCTAGAGTAAAATTATCGGTTATACCATATTTTAAGTCCAACCCAAAATTTAAATCGGTTTCTGATTCTCCATCAAAGGTTGTCCCAACACCAGACATAAACGGATATAAATTTAATCGAATAGGTGGTTTTATATTTTTTAATCCATTAATCTCACCATGATACTGATAATTACTACCTATAGTGGGGTCTATTGGATTCCAAGAGTAGCGGGCTCGTTCACGTCTTACTTCACGCTCAAATTGTATATCCCAGGTCTGAATAGCTTCATTTGCAAATCGTAATGCGCGATATGGAATTTTAATTTCAACAGACCATCCGTCGTCATCTTTTTTCACAGCACTATCCCAAACAGCATTCCAACCATAATCTTGATTATTTAATGTGGCAATAGCATCGGCTTGACTTCCTGAACTAAAAACAATAAATATAGTATTGTTTTGTGCATCGTTATTTGGATTAAGAATAATCTTAAAAAAGTCGTTCTGACCAAAATTATCACGTTGTGTTATTTGACTCATTATTTTATCAGGGTCATCATACATCTTAGCACTAAAATAAATGGCATTGTCATCATAAGTTGCCTTAACTTCTGTGCGTGTATTATTTGGGAGGGTATTACCAATATTGGGTCTAAACTGGATAAAGTCTGTGGCTATTTGTAAATCACTCCAAACACTTTCGTTAAGAACACCATCAATAGTTGGTGCTTTTTGTGTTCTGGTAATTTGATACGTTTTTTTGGATTGAGCTTCCAGATGCATAAATATGCATAAGAAAAATATTAATACCGAAGCTCGTTTCATGATTTTGATTTGATTGATGATTGAAGTATGTTTGTTATTAGTTACTTAACATTAGCAAAACTAAATTTGTTATGTTCTATTATTCACAATAAAAAGTTAAAAAGTTTTTCCGCTTATTAAATTGTAGGCATTCAAAATTATTTTTAATTACCTTTATTCGAAGAAACTTATTTGAAGAGATGCCTTTGAGTTTGCATTATAATTGTCATCCCCGATAAAACGGGAATCTAAATAAAAAATTAAATCGATTATGCCATATAAGAGTTTCGAAGAATACAACATAAAAGTAACAGACGATGTTAAAAGTAGTTATGAAAATATTATTAAAGATTTAGGTGAGGATACTTCTAGAGAAGGTCTTTTGAAAACCCCGGAACGTGCAGCCAAAGCCATGCAGTTTTTAACGCAGGGGTATGATCAAGACCCTGTTGAAATTCTTAAAAGCGCGATGTTTAAAGAGTCTTATAATGAAATGGTTATTGTAAAAGACATTGAATTATACTCACTTTGTGAACATCATATTTTGCCGTTTTTTGGTAAGGTACACGTTGCTTACATACCAAACGGACAAATTGTAGGGCTGAGTAAATTACCAAGAATTATTGATGTTTTTGCAAGACGTTTACAAGTTCAAGAACGATTAACAGAGCAAGTTTTAGATTGTATTAATGACACGTTGAAACCTCTAGGTGTTGCCGTAGTTATTGAAGCATCTCACATGTGTATGATGATGCGAGGTGTACAAAAACAAAACTCTATAACCACAACTTCTGGGTTTAGAGGGCAGTTTGAAAAAATTGAAACTAGAAACGAATTTTTAAAGCTTATTGGGAAATAAATTTGGTATGTTTCTTGTTGTATTTTAGTAAAACAAACAACAATGAATTTAGAAAACTTAAGTAAAAATAAAAAACTCGCATTGAGTATCGCCTTTGATGCTATTGGTATGCTCACCATATTTGATATTATTTGGGCGCCAGCATCTGGTTATTTAATGAGTAAAATGTATAAAGGCACGAGAGGTAAGGTTGCCGGCGTGGTGTCTTTTATTGAAGAAATTATTCCAGGACTTGATATTATCCCAACCTTCACTATCATGTGGGTATTAACCTATGTGTTTCAAAAAGCAGAGGAAACCATAGAGGTTTAAAGTTGATTTTGCTAACTTTAATAATATGATATCGTTTTAAAGACTTATTTCAGTCGTTATCAAATTCGTTGAATTTTTTTATAAAGTCAAGAAAAGCATACCCATTTTTCATTTAAAAGCTTTAGTTGAACTCGTTTTCTTTTTCAAAAAGCGCACTAATTATAATCTTTTAGTCGTTTTTACATTTTTACAGCGATGACTTTAATGCAGTTGAAAAGTAGTTTATAAATCCTTTTAAATAACTAAAAACATTTCCCTAATAACTATTTTAATTTTGTAAATTTGGCTGCGTTTATAAGCGCAACATGACAACTACAGCAAAATACATATTTGTAACCGGTGGTGTTACATCATCCTTAGGAAAAGGAATCATAGCAGCATCTCTTGCTAAATTACTCCAGGCTCAAGGCTACAGAGTTACTATCCAAAAATTAGATCCATATATTAATGTAGATCCGGGTACTTTAAATCCATACGAACATGGAGAATGCTATGTGACAGAAGATGGTGCAGAAACTGATTTAGATTTAGGTCATTACGAGCGTTTTTTAAACCGGCCAACAAGTCAAGCAAACAATGTTACTACGGGTAGAATTTACCAAAGCGTCATTCAAAAAGAGCGTCGTGGTGAATTTCTAGGAAAAACGGTGCAAGTAGTGCCTCATATTACTGATGAAATAAAAGAGCGTGTTCAGATTTTAGGTAATTCTGGTGACTATGATATTGTAATTACTGAAATTGGCGGAACTGTTGGTGATATTGAATCGTTACCATATATAGAAGCTGTGCGTCAATTACGATGGGATTTAGGTGAAAATAACGGTATTGTTATACATTTAACTTTGGTTCCTTATTTATCTGCGGCTGGCGAGTTAAAAACTAAACCTACGCAGCATAGTGTAAAAACTTTAATGGAAAGTGGCGTACAAGCTGATATTTTGGTATGCAGAACAGAACGTCATTTACCTAAAGAATTACGTAGAAAGTTAGCTTTATTTTGTAATGTAAAAGAAGAAGCTGTTATAGAGTCTATTGATGCATCTACCATTTATGATGTGCCAAACTTAATGCTTGCAGAAGGTTTAGATAAGGTAGTTCTTGAAAAGTTAAATTTAAAAAGTTCAAAACCAGATATAGAACAATGGAATCAATTTGTACATCGTCATAAAAACCCTAAAACAGAAGTGACTATTGGTTTAATAGGAAAATATGTTGAGTTACAAGATTCATATAAATCTATTTTAGAAGCTTTTATTCACGCTGGAGCGGAAAATGAAGTTAAAGTGAATGTCGAATCTGTACATTCTGAATTTTTAAACAAGGATAATGCAAAATTAAAGCTAGCACATCTAGATGGTGTTTTGGTAGCTCCCGGTTTCGGTGAGCGTGGTATTGATGGTAAAATTGATGCGGTGCAATACGTTAGAGAGAACAATGTGCCTTTTTTGGGAATTTGTTTAGGCATGCAAATGGCGGTTATAGAATTTGCTAGAAATGTTTTGGGAATTACCGATGCTGCTTCTACAGAAATGAATGCAAGTACAAATAATCCTATTATTGGATTAATGGAAGACCAAAAAAACATTACTGATAAAGGTGGAACTATGCGCTTAGGTGCTTGGGCATGTGACTTGAAAAAGGGAAGTGCAGTTCGTGATATCTATAAAACAGAAAGCATTACAGAACGTCACAGACACCGTTATGAGTTTAATGGTGATTATAAAGAAAGAATTGAAGCAGCAGGTATGATTGCAACAGGCTTAAATCCAGATACAGGATTAGTCGAAATTATCGAAATTCCAGATCACCCTTGGTTCGTTGGCGTGCAGTATCATCCTGAATATAAAAGTACGGTTGCTAATCCGCATCCGCTTTTTGTAGCTTTTGTTAAGGCTTCGTTAATTCATAAGAAAAAGAAAAATAATGCCACTATGGCACAAAAATAAAAATGGTTAGCTTATTGATGAGCTATTTTCATTCCTGGGTTATGCAGGAATATTTTTTAAACGATACGAAAGAATAGATGGAAGAAAAAAAATTAGATCTTAATTCAATTATAGGCTTTGTGCTTATTTTCGCAATTCTAGCATATATGCTTTGGCAAAATCAACCTACGCCAGAACAGATAGAGGCTCAAGAAAAGGCCAAACAAGAACAAGTTGAAGCTCAACAAAAAGTTATAGAAGAAGAGCAAACGTTAGTAACTACTGCTGGGGATTATGCTGTTGGTTCTGGAGCAGATTCTCTTCAAATCGTTCAATTAAAAAACAAGTTAGGTGCTTTTGCATATTCCGCTATTAAATCAACAGATAAGGAAACGGTTGTTGAAAGTGATTTGTTAGCGCTTAAGTTTAACAACAAAGGAGGGTATCTGTCTGAAGTACGATTAAAAGAATTTGTTGATTACGATTCTATTCCAATCTTTATGATTAAGGATAATAATGCTTCTTTCAATATTAATTTTGGAACAACTGATAGTCGAATTCTCAATACTAAAGATTTACCATTTATTCCTTCGGTAACTAAAAATGGTGATATTACTATTATTTCTATGAAACTGAAAGTTTCTGAAAGTCAGTTTTTAGAATATCGTTATGAGTTGAAAGAAGGCGATTATATGATAGACTTTGCGATCCGTTCGCAAGGTTTAAGCAATATTATTAATAGTTCTCAAGCCATTAATTTAGATTGGAAACTTAAAGGATTTCGTCATGCTAAAAGTATTTCTTATGAAAACAGATATACTGATGTTCATTACGATTACGAAGATGGGAAAGCCGACTACACTAGAGATGGTGAAGATGATATAGAAGATGTGTCTTGGGTTGGCTATAAGCAACATTTCTTTTCTTCGGTATTATTAACAGATACGCGCTTTAAAAACGTAAAAGTAAAAACTGAAAATTTAGTTGAAGACGAAACTATAGATACGGTATATACTAAAAGTTTTGCAACAACAATACCATTAGAATTACAAGGTGGAGAAATCAACCAAGCGATGGATTGGTATTATGGGCCAAGTGATTTTAAAGTTCTGGATACTTATAATAGAAACTTAGATGAATTAGTGCCATTTGGTTGGGGATTATTTGGTTGGATAAACCGATACATCTTTATGCCTCTTTTTGGCTTTTTAGGTGGATTTATGCCCTATGGTATTGCTATCGTGGTGATGACAATTTTAGTGAAAATATTATTATCATTTGTACAATACAAGCAGTTTTTATCTCAGGCAAAAATGAAAATTTTAAAACCTGAACTTGATGCTATTAGAGAAAAACACAAGGATAACAAAATGAAATCGCAACAAGAAACTATGGCGTTGCAAACCAAAGCAGGAGCAAGCCCAATGGCGGGTTGTTTGCCAGCTTTAATCCAGCTACCAGTGTTTTACGCGTTGTTTCAATTTTTTCCATCAGCATTCGATTTGAGACAAAAATCTTTCCTTTGGGTAGAAGATTTATCATCTTACGACGTTATTGCAAACTTACCATTCAATATTCCTTTTTATGGTAATCACGTAAGTTTGTTCCCCATATTAGCTTCTATTGCTATTTTCTTCTACATGCGATTAACTACTGGGCAGAATATGCAATCTCAACCACAACAGGAAGGGATGCCAGATATGGGTAAAATGATGAAGTACATGATGTATTTCTCTCCAATCATGATGTTATTTTTCTTTAATAACTATGCGTCTGGTTTAAGTTTGTATTACTTTATTTCAAACTTAATTAGTATTGGAATTATCTTAGTTATTAAAAACTTTATTCTGGATGAAGATAAAATTCATGCTGAGATGCAAGAGAAGAAAAAGAAGCCTAAAAAACAAGGACGTTTCCAAAAGAAAATGGCTGATATGATGGAGCAGGCAGAAAAGCAAAAACAAGCGCAACAAAAACGTAAATAAATAATGTTTTATTGAACTTGGTTTAGTATCACAAAAGATCTACTATTTAAAAAGCTGTCAATAATATTAATTGGCAGCTTTTTTGCTATAACAAAATTATAGTTTATTCGTTAACTAAGTATAATTTCCGCGAAAGCGACACAATAAAAATTTTTAGAATGAAAAAGTTTTATAGTTTATTATTTTTTTTATTGTCTTGTAGCTTCATGTTTGCTCAAGATTTTAATCAGTTTGATGCCAACGGGAAGCGTCATGGCGTTTGGAAAAAGAATTTTGAAGATTCCAATATTATTAGGTACGAAGGACAGTTTTCTCATGGAAAGGAAATAGGGCTCTTTAAGTTTTACAAAAATTATAAGAAAAAAGCAATTCTGTCTGCTACTAAACAATTTACGGAAGAGGATAATAAAGCTCAAGTAAAGTTTTTAGCATCAAGTGGTAAAGTAATTAGTGAAGGTAGAATGGATGGTAAAATATACATTGGTACTTGGGAATACTATCAAAAAAACTCAGATAAACTACTTACTCTAGAACACTATAATAATCAAGGAGAGTTAGTTGGTGATCGTTTAGTATATTATCCTAATGGACGAATAGCAGAAAAACAATATTATATTAATGGTAAATTAAATGATGCTTGCTTATGGTATTCAGAAAAGAATGTGGTGCTAAAATCATTTTTTTATGAAAAAGGAGAGTTGCATGGTGATGCAAAATTCTATAATCCAAAAGGAGAATTAGTTTCTGAGGGCCAATATAAAAGAGGGAAAAAAGATGGGTTATGGAAGTACTATGAAAAAGGTGATTTAATTAAGGAAAAAGATTTCACCTATAAACCTAAATATATAAAAAAAACGCCTTAATTTCTTAAGGCGCTCTTTTTCATAGACAATTTTTAGCTCGATTACTAAATGGTTGTCTACAATCAACAAACCAAACTAAATTCTTAATTAGAAGTTTAGCGTAACACACGATCTATAACGTGTACAACACCGTTGGCCCCTTGTATATCTACTAATGTTGTTACAATATTACTTGTACCACTTTCGTCCGTTAATGTAAAGGTTGTAGCGTCAGCAGTTATATCACCACCTAAAGTAGATACTACTCCACTTTCTAAATCACTAGACTGAACATTTGCATTTACTATATGCTTTAATAAAACAGCGTCAACCGTTGCAGTTGGAATGTCAGTAAGAGCACTTACTCCCAAATCGCCTAACAAATTAGCAAACGCATCATTAGTTGGAGCGAATACTGTAAATGGTCCAGCTGTTCCATCAGAAACCGTGGCAATGTAAGGTACTGTTGGGGCTCCGGTATCTGCATAAGCTAAAGCATCAACTAAAATGGATAGAGCAGGATTCGTAGTAGCAAAAGTTGCGATTGTTGGTAAGTCTATAACCTGATCAACAACATGAACAATACCATTTGACGCTGCAACATCTGGAATTACTACATTAGCACCTCCGTTAAAAGAGACACCAGATGTACCATCATAATAAATACTTAATTTTGTTGAATTTGGTCCATCGGCTAATGTGTTTTCATAACCTGTGTTTCCAGAGAGGTCAGAAGACTGATAATTTGTACCTGCAATAACGTGATTCAATAAAATCTGTGTTAATACATCATTTGGTACTTCAGATAAAGAGCTAAATCCTTTATCGGCTAAAAATGCGGTAAAAGCAGCATTTGTTGGAGCTAATACCGTTTTGTCTCCAGCAGCAGTTAACGCATCAACAAGACCAGCTTGTATTACCGCATCAACTAGAATACTTAAATCATCAACAGATTGAGCTGTTTCCACAATGTTTAGTGGATCTGGAGTTGTAGCAGGTAAAATTACTTTATCAATTACGTGTACCACACCATTAGTTGATTGTATATTTACTAAACTAGTAATAATATTACTAACTCGATCATTAGCGTCTGTTAACGTAAAATTAGTAGCATCAGCGGTTATATCACCCCCTAAAGTAGGTACTGCTCCGCTTTCAAGTTCACTAGCTTGCACATTTAATGCTACTATGTGGTTTAGGAGAACTGCATCCACAGTTTCCGTGGGTAAATCTGTCAATGCTGTTATTTCTAATTCAGTTAATAAATTTACAAACGCATCATTAGTTGGAGCAAATACTGTAAAAGGTCCTGCTGTTCCATCAGAAACTGTAGATATGTAAGGTACAGTTGGAGCTCCAGTATCAGCAAAAGCTAAAGCATCAACTAAAATTGATAAAGCAGAATTTGTCGTAGCAAATGTTGCTATTGTTGGTAAGTCTATAACCTGATTTACAACATGTACAATACCATTTGACGCCGTAACGTCTGGAATTACTACTTCAGCACCTCCATTAAAATAGACACCAGACGTACCATCATAATAAATACTTAATTTTGTTGCATTTGGCCCGTCTGCTAATGTGTTCTCGTAACCTGTACTTCCTGCGAGATCTGAAGATTGATAATTCGTACCTGCAATAACGTGGTTTAATAAAATCTGGGTTAATACATCATTTGGTACTTCAGATAAAGAATTAAAGCCTTTATCGGCTAAAAATGCAGTAAAAGCAGCATTTGTTGGAGCTAATACCGTTTTGTCTCCAGCGGCCGTTAACGCATCAACAAGACCCGCTTGTATTACCGCATCAACTAGAATACTTAAATCATCAACAGATTGAGCTGTTTCTACAATGTTTAATGGATCTGGAGTTGGTTCAGGCATTGGAGTTGAGTTGTCATCATCATTACTACATGATGTAAATGCAATCATAGTCAACAAGATTACCGTTAATTTTTTGATAGAATTTAATGTTTTCATTTTATTTTAGTTTTAATTGTTTAACAAATATATAAAATAATTAAACAAAATGCCAAATATTGTTTAATAAAATTATGTTAAAGTTAAACAAAAGTGACTTTCGTATCTTTATAAGAGATAGTATTTAGTATTAAAATAGTGCTATTATATGTATCTTTGTGAACTAATTTTTTATGAATGAAACGTGTAATTATTGGTCTTTCTGGTGGTGTAGATTCTAGTGTTGCTGCTTACTTATTAAAGGAGCAAGGTTATGAGGTCATTGGCTTGTTTATGAAAAACTGGCATGACGACTCGGTAACTATTTCTAATGAGTGTCCATGGTTAGATGATAGTAATGATGCTATGTTAGTGGCAGAAAAACTTGGTATTCCGTTTCAAACAGTTGATTTAAGTGAGCAATATAAAGAACGCATTGTTGATTATATGTTCCATGAATATGAAAAAGGAAGAACACCAAATCCTGATGTACTTTGTAATAGAGAGATTAAGTTTGATGTGTTTATGAAAATTGCATTAGAAATTGGTGCCGATTATGTTGCCACGGGTCATTATTGCAGAAAAGGGGTTATTGAAAAAGGTAATAAAGAGCTTTATCAGCTTCTAGCAGGAGCCGACTTAAATAAGGACCAGTCGTACTTTTTATGTCAGTTATCTCAAGAACAGTTATCTAAGGCTTTATTTCCTATAGGTGAATTAACAAAACCTGAAGTCAGAGAAATTGCTACAAAACTAGACTTGGTAACTGCAGAAAAGAAAGATTCGCAGGGCTTATGTTTTATTGGAAAAGTGAAGTTGCCTGATTTTTTGCAACAACAATTGAAACCAAAAGAAGGCGTTATTGTTGAAGTTCCAAAAGAGCAAGACGTTTTTAACGATGTTGAAACTGCATTTAATTCTACAGAAGAAAAATTAAAATATTTATCTCGTAAAATTGAATATAAGATTTCCGATGGAAAAATTGTTGGTAAGCATCAAGGTGCGCATTATTTTACTAAGGGCCAAAGAAAAGGACTTGCTGTTGGAGGAACGGTAGAACCTTTATTTGTTATTGATACGGATGTTGAAGAGAATGTAATTTATACGGGGCAAGGAAAGGAGCACCCTGGGCTTTTTAAGAAAGCTTTATTTGTTTCCAATGCAGAATTACATTGGATTAGAGAAGATTTAAAACTTCAGATAGATGAAACTATGGAAGTTTTAGCAAGAATTAGATATAGACAACCTTTACAAAAAGCCATTTTACATAAAGTTGATAGTGGATTGTATGTTGAGTTTAAAGAATTTCAGTCTGCCATAACAGAAGGGCAATTTGTAGCTTGGTATATTGATGATGAGCTTATAGGTTCCGGAGTAATTTCATAACTTAGCATTACTAATTATTAGTGCTATGAAAAAAGTGTCATTATTACTTTTAGGTTTCACCTGTATCAGTTTTAGTCTATTCGCACAAGTAGAAGATGCTTGGGTTTATTTAACAGATAAACAAAATGTCACCGCTTCTGTAAACAACCCTATAAGTATACTTACCCAAAAAGCTATTGATAGAAAAAATGCTCATGGTGTAACTATTGATGCTAGTGATGTTCCTGTTAATGAAACGTATATTACACAACTTAAAAATACTACAGGTATCACCGTTATGGCAAAATCCAAATGGTTTAATGCGGTTCATGTAAGAGGTAGTCAAGTACATATTCAAGCATTATCAAGTTTGACTTTTGTTAATAGCATTGATTTTGCAGACAAAAGTTTAAACGCTAAAAGCACAAGTATATCAAAAAAACAAAAAAAGGAATCTAAATTAGAAAGTGCTTTTACAACATTCAATTATGGAGATGCTTCCAATCAAATTGAAATGTTTAATGGCGATGATCTGCATCTAGCAAATTATACAGGAACAGATATGACTGTTGCGGTTATGGATGCTGGCTTTCCAAACGTTAATGCCATGACGTCATTTAAAAGACTTAGAGATGCCGGTAATTTATTGGGTAGCTACGATTTTGTAAATAGAACTGTTGACGTATATACTAGTACCGGAAGTAATCATGGAACTTTAGTTTTAAGCGATATGGCTGGTTATATTGAAAATCAATTTGTGGGTACGGCTCCAGATGCTTCTTATTATTTGTTTATTACTGAAGATGCTCCAAATGAAAATCCTGTTGAAGAAAGTTATTGGGTTGAAGCAGTTGAAAGGGCAGATAGTTTAGGTGTAGATGTTATTAATACATCTCTGGGATATACGACTTACGATAATGCTAATTACAATTATACTCCAGCCGATATGGATGGAAATACGGCATACATTACTAGAGGGGCTAACATCGCTTTTGAAAAAGGATTGCTTATGGTTACATCTGCTGGTAATTCTGGCAGTTCTGGTGTTGGAGCTCCTGCAGATTCTCAATACGTATTATCAATTGGAGCAGTAGATGCGTTAGGGGCTTATGTTACTTTTAGTTCTGTTGGTAGTGATATTCAGCCTTCACAAAAACCCGATGTTGTAGCTCAAGGGCAAGCTAGTTATGTTATTACAGAGGATAATATTATTGCTACAGCCAATGGAACGTCTTTTAGTTCACCTATTTTGGCAGGCGGTATAGTCTGCTTATGGCAAGCATTACCAAGTAAAACTAATGCAGAAATTATGCAATTAGTCAGAGCGTCTGGATCTCAGTATACAACGCCAGATTATTTTTTAGGTTACGGCATACCAAATCTTGAATTAGCATTAAATAATGCTTTGTCAGTTGAATCTAATTTGGATAATGATCTAAATATTAAAATATATCCAAATCCTGCAAAAGATAAGTTTTTTATACTATTGCCTTCAGTAGATGATTTAATCACATTGGATCTTTATGATATTCTCGGAAAAAAGTTTAATAGCTATAGTGTTTCGAATAGTAATAATATAGTCGATATTGCTTATTTGCCGAAAGGGATTTATTTAATTAAATTAGAACTCAATACTATTTCAAAAACATTCAAACTAATTAAACAATAATGTCGAACAGAATTACTGAGCTTTTCAAAATAGAATACCCTATTATTCAAGCAGGAATGATTTGGAATAGTGGATGGCGATTAGCATCTGCATCAAGTAACTCAGGAATACTGGGGCTTATTGGAGCAGGTTCTATGTATCCTGAGGTATTGCGCGAGCATATTCAAAAATGTAAAAAGGCTACGGATAAACCTTTTGGAGTTAATGTGCCTATGTTATACCCCAATATTCAGGAGATTATGGATATCATTGTTGATGAAGGAGTGAAAATTGTTTTTACTTCGGCAGGGAATCCTAAAACTTGGACGTCTTGGTTAAAAGAGCGAGGTGTTACTGTAGTCCATGTTGTAAGTAGTGTGAAGTTTGCTTTAAAAGCCCAAGAAGCGGGAGTTGATGCTGTTGTTGCTGAAGGTTTTGAAGCTGGTGGCCATAACGGTCGTGATGAAACAACTACACTTGCGCTTATTCCTATGGTTAAAGAACACATTCAACTTCCTTTGATTGCAGCAGGAGGTATTGCTTCTGGAAAAGCGATGCTGGCAACTATGGTCTTAGGAGCAGATGGTGTTCAAATTGGAAGCAGATTTGTAGCTAGTGAAGAAAGTTCTGCTCATGTGGAATTTAAACAAATGGTTGTTGAAGCGAAAGAAGGTGATACACAATTAACACTAAAAGAATTGGCTCCTGTTAGATTGATAAAAAACGAGTTCTTTAAGCAAGTTCAAGATTTATACAAAACTACTCCAACAATAGAACAACTAAAAGAATTACTGGGAAGAGCAAGAGCTAAACGTGGTATGTTTGAAGGCGACTTAAAGGAAGGCGAGTTAGAAATTGGGCAAATTTCTGGATTGATTCATGATATTAAGCCTGTTGCAAAAATTGTTGAAGATATTATTAAAGAGTTTGAAGAATCAAAAAAAAGGGTCTCAACGTTATAATTCTATTTTTTATTAAGAAGCTTACGCATTAATTTAAAATCCTTATAAATAAAGCCTAAGTCTCCATATATGTAGACTGTCAATTTTTAGTGAGCATAATAAATACCGCATATATTATCAAAAAATACAGGTAACTAGGAATACTTGTCGATTAGTCTTTTTTTCTAAAAAGAAATTATCAAATCTCTGAAATATAGTGCGTAAAGTTTACTTTTGCTAAATGCAAATAAGCAATTATACTAAAGAGTTTAAATACAATTGGCAACTAGCTGCGCCAGTAATGTTAGGCATGCTTGGTCATACTTTTGTTAGTTTTGTTGATAATATTATGGTTGGGCAGTTAGGTACAGCAGAATTAGCTGCAGTGTCTTTAGGTAATAGCTTTATGTTCGTTGCTATGTCTTTGGGAATTGGGTTTTCTACTGCGATTACGCCTTTAATAGCTGAAGCAGATTCCGCAAAAGATTTTAGCCGTGGCAAATCATCATTTAAACATGGGTTGTTTTTATGCACGATTTTAGGAGTGCTTCTTTTTTTACTTGTATTCTTTGCAAAGCCAGTCATGTATTTAATGAAACAGCCTGCTGAGGTTGTTGAGTTAGCGATTCCTTATTTGGATTTGGTTGCAATTTCATTAATTCCATTAATTATTTTTCAAGGATTTAAACAATTTAGTGATGGGTTATCGATGACTAAATATCCTATGTATGCTACGCTAATAGCTAATATTATAAATATTATTTTAAATTATTTATTGATTTTTGGAAAGTTTGGTTTTCCGGAATTAGGAATTGTTGGGGCTGCTTATGGCACACTAGTGTCAAGAATTATAATGGTTTGGTATTTATGGTTTTTATTAAAAGGAAAAGAAAAATCAAAAGCATTTGTTACCAACATTAAGTTTTTTGTACTTGATAAATTGATGCTTAAAAAACTCATCAATTTGGGAGCGCCAAGTGCTATGCAAATGTTTTTTGAAGTCGCCATTTTTACTGCAGCCATATGGCTAAGTGGCTTATTGGGTAAAAACCCTCAGGCAGCAAATCAAATTGCTCTAAATTTAAGTTCAATGGCGTTTATGGTGGCTATAGGCCTTAGTGTTGCAGCCATGGTTCGCGTGGGAAATCAAAAGGGCCTAAAAGCTTATTTTGAATTGCGTAGAATTGCCTTTTCTTTATTTTTAATGGGTACACTAATGGCTATTGGTTTTGCATTAATTTTCTTTGTATTACATGATTATTTGCCAAAAATATATGTAGATTTTGATGATGCTGAAAACCTTATTGATAATAAAGAAGTTGTGAGTATAGCTTCAAAATTATTAATAGCAGCTGCTATTTTTCAAATAAGTGATAGCATTCAAGTATTAGTCCTGGGTGCATTGCGTGGATTACAAGATGTTAAAATCCCAACTATAATTACGTTTATATCGTATTGGTTGGTGGGATTTCCAATAAGTTGGTTTTTAGGAAAAGAAGATGCTTATGGAAGTTTTGGAATATGGTTAGGTTTACTTGCAGGTTTAACTACAGCAGCAATTTTATTGTATATTCGATTTAACTATTTGACTAAAAAGCTAATTTTATCTAACAACTAAAAATTTTATAATGACACTACCAAAATTTATACTTGGTGATAATACAGAATTTCCGAATGCTATTTATGTTGTTCATACTGAATTCCCGAGGTTTATAATAAATCTTGAAAATGATGAAGTAGAGTGGTTTGAAGATTTTGATGCTGAAGACCAAGAGGAATTAGAAACAGAAACTGAAAATGCCATAAAAGAAGCTACTGCCTTTTATGATAATGAAGTAGCTAAATACGATGAGTAATTGCGTTAGGGATTGCAATAAAAATCCTTTTTGTGAGGCACGAACAAAAAGATTGTAATGTAAAAGCCCGACCCTTTTGGGTAACGCCCAAAACACTAATAAATGATTGAACATCTTTTAGAATACGATACCGAACTATTCTTGTTTTTAAATAACTTAGGTTCATCTACTTGGGATGGTTTGTGGTTGATTATAACCAATAAGTTAGCATTTATACCGTTATACACATTTTTATTATTTCTGCTTTATAAAAATTATGGATTAAAATCGTTGTTGATTTTTGTTGTGGTTATAGCCTTAATGATAACCTTTACAGACCAAATAACTAATGTTTTTAAACGTACATTTATGAGGTCAAGGCCTTGTGGTGTGGAGGACATAGCTAATGAGATTCGATTTATTGCTGTTCGTTGTGGAAAATATGGGTTTTTCTCTGGGCATTCATCAAACACAATGGCGGCAGCAGTTTTTGCCGGTTTAATATTGAAACCCTATTATAAAAACTTAATTTTTATTTTACTATTTTGGAGTGCGGTAGTGGCTTATAGTAGAATATATGTGGGTGTTCATTACCCATTGGATATACTATGCGGAATGACCTTTGGGGCTATCTCTGGATTTATATTTTATAAATTAACGAAGTACTTATTAAAAGAATTTTTAAATATTAGATTTTGAGTTTTAATAAATAATCAGCGGCTGCAAAAGGAGAAATTTGATTGTTTTCTATAAGCTGTATTTGAAGTGCTAATTCTTTTTTAATTTTTGGTGTGTTGAAGAAATCAGATTTTAATTGATCTTCAATGGTTTGAATAAGCCAAAATTTATTTTGTTCATGTCGTTTTTGACTAAAGAAATTATTCTTTGTAGTGACTTCTATATATTCTAAAATAATCTCCCAAATAGCATCAATACCTTCATTTTTAAGTGCGCTGCATAGTGTTACTTTAGGTTGCCAATTTGACGATTTTTCTGGGTAGAGGTGAAGCGCTCTATTAAACTCTACTTTGGCAAGTTTTGCCTGCTTCAAATTATCGCCATCTGCTTTATTAATAGCAATGGTATCGGCCATTTCAATAATACCTCGCTTAATACCTTGTAGTTCATCACCAGCACCAGCTAACTTTAATAGTAGAAAGAAATCTACCATACTGTGCACGGTAGTTTCACTTTGGCCTACACCAACAGTTTCAATAATTATAACGTCAAAACCAGCAGCCTCACATAAAATGATGGTTTCTCGAGTTTTTCTTGCGACACCCCCTAAAGAATTACCAGAAGCAGACGGACGAATGAAAGCGTTTTCATCTTTAACTAAATCTTCCATTCGGGTTTTATCACCTAAAATACTGCCTTTTGTAATGGTGCTGCTAGGATCTATGGCGAGAACAGCCACACGCTTTTGAAGAGAAGTTAAATGTTTTCCAAAGGCTTCAATAAAGGTGCTTTTTCCAACTCCAGGAACACCAGTTATGCCAATTCTAATGGATTTATTGGCATGAGGTAAACACCTTTTTAATATTGTATCTGCTATGTTTTTATGTTTGGCATTTTTGCTTTCTATTAAAGTAATAGCACGACTTAAAGCGGTAACGTCTTTTTTTAAAATAGATGTAATTAGTGCATCAACATCAATTTCTGCTTTGCGTTTATCTTTGATGGATTTAATTGAGGTTGCATTTGTGATTTCTGAAATAGAAACCCCTTCTTTTTCATGTATTGAAGATTTTTTTTTCTTTGACACTAGCAGACGAATGTTTGTCTAATTTACAATTTTATTTTCAGTAGAAAGAATTAATATTTCAAAGGAACAGCAACCTTTACATCATCCCAGGCCATAGTTATAAATAGATTATCTGTAGAGTTGTCAAAAGATATGGTAAACTGTTCAACAGTATTTCCTAGTTTTTGTACAGGGACTTCAATATTTATGACATCGTAATTAGGATCCCACATCGGTTTCATTTCAGCATTAACACCCCAAGAATATTGTTTGGAATTAAATATGACGCGCCATGTTGAATCTTTTGGAACTGTCCATAACGTATATTTTCTAGCAGCTAATTGAATGCCATTTAATTCCAATGGCTTGTTGGTTTCAAATGTTGTAGCTTCGTTTGCTCCAGTTCGCCATACTTGATTAAAAGGGATTAAAGCACCAAATATTTCGCGATCTTTTTTATAGGGTCTATTATAAAACACTTCAAGTTTTAAATCATTTAATTTAAACTCTACAGTGTCTTTAGGACTTAATCGTTTTGCGAAAATATTTTCGACAAAAGTAGAATATAAAAATAGCCCTAATGCTATCAAGGATAATAGGATTAAGACACGTTTTAGAAAGGTGTTCATATATAGCAATTTAATAAGGCATAAAGATAATTTAAAAGGTATTACTACTAGAATACAAACGCCATTTTATTTAGCTTTGTTATATGTTTTAAAAAAAAATTTATGTGTTGTAACACTACATTTTTTTAATCCCTACTTATTTTCCAGAATTTTAATTTTCTTCTAGTTATAAAACCAAGCTTTTTATACAAATTAATGGGGCCTAAATTTGTTTCATCTACATGTAAAAAAGGCGTTTTATTTTTCTCAAATATATTTTTTGAAGTGTGTGTAATGAGTTGTTTTGCATAACCATTACCTGAGTGGTCTGGATGCGTTATTACTGCACTAATCTCAGTAAAATTTTTAGTTTGCATACGTTCGCCCGTTATTGCTACTAGTCTTTTGTTTTTATAAATACCATAATAACGTCCTAAGGTATTTGTTTTGGCTTTAAAATACTCTGGGTAAGCAAGCTTAATTAAACGGATTAAATCTTCATAGTGAGAATCATCAAGCTCAATAATATTTTCTGTTATAGGATAATCAATTTTGTTATAAAGTATCATTTGTAAACCCACATATTTTATTGGTGGATTTAAAGTTGGGGGCATTTTTGGTTTATTACCTACAATAAAGAAGTCTTTTATTAATTTGGAATGTTTTTCAATAGCTTGAGCTGTGTCTTCATATTTAACAAAAGCACCAAAAGGTGTGTAATCTGTTTGATAAAATTTCACATTACCGTAATCCATACAATTTTTATAATGTGTTTCTGTTAGTGAAAACCAGACGGGGTTATCTAAAACATCTTCGTTTATCATTTTTTTAAACTAATAAATGTGATTCAAGTTGAGTTATGATTTTTTCAATAGGAACATTGTAATCAAACCAAAGTGTATTTTCATTCCTTTTAAACCATGTAAGTTGGCGTTTGGCAAAGCGACGCGTATTTTTTTTGATTTCTGAGGTAGCAAATTCTAAATCCCATTCTCCAGACAGATAATTAAATAGTTCTTTATAACCTACCGTGTTAAGTGCATTTAAATCTTTAGAAACTAATAGACCTTTTACTTCTTCGAGTAAACCTTTTTGCATCATGATATTTACACGCTGGTTTATGCGGTTATATATCATTTCTCGATCAGCAGTTAAACCTACTGTAATCGTTTTGAAGTTGCGTTTTTCTTTTCCTTTGTTTAAGAATGATGAATAAGGTTTCTCTGAACCAATGCAAATCTCTAAGGCGCGAATAACACGATGCGGGTTATCTATGGCTATGGTGTTATATGAAACAGGGTCCAATGCTTTTAATTGCTCTTGAAGATCCTCTAGTCCTTTTGTTTTTAATTCTTTGTTTAGTTTTTCGCGAATATTTGAACCTACTTTAGGAAAATGATCTAACCCTTTAGTTATTACATCAACATATAATCCTGAGCCACCAACCATTATTACTGCATCTTTATCTTGAAATAATTTTTCTAAACATTGTAAAGCGTCTTTCTCGAAAGCGCCAACATTGTATTCGTCTTTTATGGATTTATGGTGAATAAAATGATGTTTTGCAGATGACAACTCATCTGAGGTTGGTGCTGCAGTTCCAATTTGCATTTCCTTAAAAAACTGACGTGAATCTGCAGAAATAATTTCGGTTTCAAAGTGTTGCGCTAGTTCTATGCTTAGTGCTGTTTTACCAATGGCCGTTGGGCCAACTATAGATATTAAATATTTAGTCTTCATTTAATTTAAATCCACAGTTGCTACAAAATTCTGCATTCTCAGCATGTACATCAAATAAACAATTATTGCAAGATTTAACAGAAGTAGGCTCTTCTTTTTTATCTGATTTTACCATTTGAGCAGATACTATTCCTGTTGGAATTGCAATAATACCATAACCAAGTATCATTATGGCGGAAGCTATTAGTTGGCCAAATGGTGTTTGTGGGGCAATATCTCCATAACCTACAGTGGTAAGAGTCACTATGGCCCAATAGACACTTCTTGGTATACTTGTAAAACCACTTTCTGGAGATTCTATAAGGTACATAAGGGTACCTAGAATAATACAAAGAATTACAACAAAAGATAAGAAGACTGCTATTTTAGCCCGACTTTCTTTTAACGCGGTAACAAAATTTGTTGATTCGCCCATATAACGGGCCAACTTTAATATTCTAAAAACACGAAGTAATCTTAAGGCTCTTAAGGCTACTAAAGATTGAGAGCCAACAAAAACAAACGACAAATACATAGGAATAGTAGATAGAAGATCAATAATTCCATAAAAACTAAAAATATATTTTCTGGGTGCTTTAATTGTTATAATTCTGGTAATATATTCAATTGTAAAGAGAATAGTAATTACCCATTCTAATACCTTAAAAAGTATATGAAACCTTGCATCTATTTCACGCACACTTTCAAGCATTACTAGAAGAATACTTGCAATGATTACATAAAATAAAACAATATCAAATAATTTTCCAGATTTTGTATTGGCTCCAAATATTATTTCGTGTAACTTAATTTGCCAAGGTCTTAGTTCTCGTTTTTTTAAGAATAATAGATCAATAATTCTATGATAGTATATTTTAGATTTCCTAAAAATCCTATTAATCTTATCCGAAATGCTTTTATTGTTCCCTTTTTTTGACATAAACTCAAATTTACTAAAAGATTATGTATTATTAGTATTAGGTTGAATTTGAATAATTTTTAAAAGCTTATTTTTTCTAACATAATTTTGAATAATATGTTGACTATCTCTATTATTCTCCATAGGTGTAATAATAGATTCCAATACTTCAAGATTAGTTATTTGATAATTTAAATTGAAAAATCCAATACCTTTAAAAACACCATTTTCGATTAATATGGCACTGCGCTCATCAACTTCTCGACCTCTATCAACGATTACCATGTTTTTATTGGAATAGCTGTTTTTTTCAATTAGTGATTGTACGCGTTTGTTATAGGATTCAGGAGACTCTTTCTGAATGCAGGCACCTTCACAATTTTTGATTTCATAATTAAAACAACTCGTTTTTGTTTTATACAAACCTGCTAGTTTTTGGCATAAATTATAATCTTCAACGGCTTTGGTTATAAAGCTTTTTCCGCTTTGCCGATTGCTAAATGTGGTTATTGGTTTTTTACGACCGTCTGCCACATCAATCTTTAAATTGAGGTAATCATTTTCATCTTTAAACGCATATAAAGCATGAGTAAAAATGGATCGACGTAATGCTCTGTTATGTATAGGTTTAACTTTTTTTATTTCCTCACTTTCTTTTAAGAGAGCAACGAGCTCACTTCCCGTAGCTTCGTAAGTTACAGTTGATACTTGAGCTTGTATTTTTTTAGATTTAGCATTAGTGCCAGTGAAATGCTGATTAATGCGTTTTTTAATATTATTGCTTTTACCAATATAGATAATATCACCATCAGCTTTATGAATGTAATATACACCAGTGGCAGATGGTAATTCACCAATTATATCTAAATGTCTGGGTTCTAGTTGAAGTTTTGGGTTTAATCTTACGGATTTTTGAATAATACTCTTGGTAGTATCTTTATCGAGTAACATTTTAAACAACTTGACTGTCGCTAAAGCATCACCAGAAGCCCGATGTCTATCTGTTACTGGGATACCGAGCGAGCGCACTAATTTACCTAAACTATATGATGCTTGTCCGGGGATTAAATCTTTTGAAAGTTCAACAGAACATAATGATTTGCGTTCGTATTCAAAGCCTAGCCTTCTAAATTCAGTACATAAAATGCGATAATCAAACTGTGCGTTATGTGCCACTAAAATACAGTCTTCAGTAATTTCAACAATACGTTTTGCTACTTCATAAAATTTAGGTGCATTACGAAGCATATTGCTGTTAATTCCTGTTAGGTTAACTACAAAAGGTTGTATGTCACGCTCAGGGTTTACAAGGCTTATAAATTGATCAACTACTTCGTGACCATCATACTTATAAATAGCTATTTCAGTTATGCCTTCTTCATTATACTTACCACCAGTGGTTTCTATGTCTAAAATTGCGTAAATAGTATGTTACTTTTTATTTGTTACTAAATTGTTTGATTTCTTAAACCAAAGATACTACTTCCAACCCTAATCATTGTACTTCCGCAGTCAATAGCTAATTTATAATCGCCACTCATTCCCATACTTATAATTTGCAGTTTACAGTTTTCTGTTTGTAGTGCTTTTAAGGCATCAAATGTAAATTTTAAACGATTGAATTCGTTTATTATTTGACTTTTATCGTCTGTAAAAGTAGCCATGCCCATAACGCCTGTAACTCTTATGTTTTTCAATTCTGATATTATTTTGGATTGAGTAAATTTGGAAACATCTTCAAAGGACATTCCGAATTTTGAATCTT
>ENA-UOYH01000141-UOYH01000141.1-marine-metagenome-genome-assembly--contig:-NODE-141-length-33189-cov-3.705696_pt1 | contig 33189 bp, 32 predicted proteins | sample MGYA00238175_ERZ767261 | MGnify/ENA primary metagenome ERZ767261 (study PRJEB28946, sample SAMN06267185) | marine metagenome | isolation source: Columbia River Estuary | place: USA:Columbia River Estuary...
GAGATCGCCGACAGCGCGCTTCATTTGCACGAGGTTGATGGTTTTGGTCTCGATGCGTTGGACCGGCGTTTGTTGCTTGCCATTATGGAAAAATTCGATGGCGGTCCAGTGGGTGTTGACAGTCTTGCCGCTGCGATTGGAGAGGAGCGCGGTACTTTAGAAGATGTTGTCGAGCCATATCTTATCCAGTCGGGATTTCTGATGCGTACTCCCCGAGGGCGTGCTGCTACCCGGGCCGCATACCGCCACTTCGGTCTGGCCCTGCCTGCAAGTGATGGCTCTCAGGCTGGCCTTTTTTCTGGAGGCTCCGAAGGTTCCGCACCATGAAAAGGTCAGGAAATTCTCACGTTGTTGACAGGGTTGGCAGGCGTTTTTCCTATAGTGTTGAGCCCACTGATGGGTATCGCATGGCTGTTTTATGATCGAGTCGGATGCAGTGTTCCATTGGCCGGTACGGGTTTATTACGAGGATACTGATGCCGGGGGAATTGTTTATTACGCTAACTACCTTAAATTTATGGAACGGGCACGCAGTGAGTGGTTGCGCTCGCGAGGTGTAGACCTTGCCGTGTTGGCCCATAATGAAGATGCAATGTTTGTCGTGCGCTCGGCTAAGCTTGAGTTTTTGCGCCCGGCTCGTTTGAGCGACAATCTGGAAATATCTGTACAGGTAGCACGCCAACGCCCCGCGAGTGTAGAACTGTCTCAGGCGGTGACCCGATCTGGGGAAGCGCTATGTACTGGTGTAGTGCGTTTGGCCTGTATTAATACTCGCACCGCGCGGCCCCGGCCTTTGCCGGCTTTTTTTGAGGATAAGTAACAACCGATGAACGAAGCAGTCAAACTCGCAGTGAGCAATGAATCGCTGTCGATCCTACAACTGGTACTCCAGGCAACCTTGCTGGTGCAACTGGTCATGCTGATTTTGGTGGTGAAGTTGAAAGGGTTCTTTCGATGGTGGATAGTGTTTTACTTTTAGTTGATGCAGTTGATGGACCAATGCCTCAGACTCGATTTGTTACAAAAAAAGCATTTGAGCAAGGTCTTAATCCTATAGTAGTAATCAATAAGATTGACAGGCCCAGTGCGCGTCCAGACTGGGTAATTGATCAAGTCTTTGACTTGTTTGATCAGCTCGGAGCCACTGAAGAGCAATTAGATTTCCCTGTTATATATGCCTCAGCCCTGGGCGGCTACGCTTCTGAAGATGATGGTGTTAGAGATGGTGATATGACACCAATGTTTGAAGTAATTGTTAATAAAGTTCCGGCACCCAATGTTGATCTTGATGGCCCGTTCCAAATGCAAATTACTTCTTTGGATTACTCTTCATTTGTAGGTGCTATAGGTATTGGACGAATTGAAAGAGGCATCGCCAAGAAAAATATGCAGAATGTTTTAGTCTCTCCTGATGGCTCAAAGCGTAATATCAAAATTGTTCAACTATTAAGCTTTAATGGCCTTGAAAGGCATGAAGTAAGTACTGCAAATGCAGGAGATATCGTGGGCATAGTTGGTATCGAAAACATATCAATTTCAGATACAATTTGCGACTCAACTAAAGTTGAGGCTTTACCTCCTTTAAGTGTTGATGAGCCAACTGTTAGTATGGCTTTCAGAGTTAATGATTCGCCATTTGCAGGCCTTGATGGTAAATATATAACATCCAGAAATATAAGAGAGCGCCTTGATAAGGAGCTTATCTATAATGTAGCTTTAAGGGTTGAGAATACACAAGACTCTTCAGAGTTTGTGGTATCAGGCAGAGGTGAGTTACACCTTTCAATTTTAATAGAAACGATGCGCAGAGAAGGCTTTGAATTATCTGTCGGAAGACCGCAAGTTATTCTAAAAGAGATAGATGGTAAGATCTGTGAGCCTTTTGAAGATTTAACAGTTGATGTTGAATCTGTCCACCAGGGCTTTGTGATGGAGAAATTAGGAGAGAGAAAGGCAGAACTTACTAATATGACGCCGGATGGTAAAGGTCGAGTGAAACTCGATTTTATGATTCCAGCTAGAGGTTTAATAGGTTTTCGAACTGAGTTTTTAACGGCAACCACTGGTACAGGCTTGATGTATTCAACATTTAACTCTTATAGGCCTCAAAAAGAAGGAAAGATTGGTCAAAGAACTAATGGCTCTCTAATTTCTATGAATCAAGGAAAATCAGTTGCTTATGCAATATTTAATTTGCAAAAAAGTGGCAAATTCTTTCTTGGGCATGGAGAGGATATATATGAAGGCATGGTTGTGGGAATTAATACCAGAGATAAAGATCTTGTAATTAATGTGATGAAGGGAAAGCAGTTAACTAATGTCAGAGCATCAGGTACTGATGAGGCAGTAGCTTTGACTCCACCAATAGTTCTAGATTTAGAGCAAGCCCTAGAGTTTATTGATGATGACGAACTGGTAGAAGTTACTCCTAACAATATCAGAATACGTAAAAGATTACTCACGGAGAACCAAAGAAAACGTTCAAGGAATTCATAGAATCTTCATTGTTTCTTCATTTTTTGCCTATATAATCAGCCCTTTCGCATTAAAAAATAGTTTTTATGGATTCTATTTTAGATTTTTTAGTTAGGCAAAAAAAGTTTGCGCTGGTTTTTTCTCTTGCTTTTATCGCAATTGGTGTTTTATCGGTTGTTGGGATGCAGCGAGATCAGTTCCCAGCAGTTGACTTTGAAATTTTGGCTGTAACAACTGCATATCCCGGTGCTTCCCCTGAAGATGTTGAGAAGAGTGTAACCAACGTAATTGAAAATGAGTTATTAAGTGTTGGCGGGATAAAAGAAATTACTTCTACTTCACGTGAGGGAATTTCAAGCATTATTGTCACACTTCAGGCTGATTTAAAGGATGTTACAACGGTCAAAAATGATGTTCGAAATGCCGTTAATCGTGTTAAAAGTTACCCAGAAGAAGTTACCGACTTACCTCAAGTGGTTGACTTTAACGTAACTGAATTTCCCATAATTACTATTAATATTGATGGTGCAAATAGTGATTATGCTCTCGCCAGACAAATTACAGATGATCTTGAGACAGCTCTTTTAAAGATTAAAGGTGTCGCTTCTATAGATAAAAATGGTTATTTAGAGAGTGAAATTCAGATTAAAGTTGATCCAGTTAAGCTTGATAAGTACAACATGTCAATTAACGAGGTTATATCAGCAATTTCTTCTCGCAACTCTCGTTTTACAGTTGGAGGAAATAATCAAGAAAACTTAGAGAAAAATATCGTCATTCTTTCAGAATTTAAAAGTATTGATGATATTAAAAATGTTGTAATTAAGTCTAGCTTTGATGGTCCAGTAATAAGGCTTAGGGACATCTCTGAAGTATTTAGGGGTGAAGAAGAGGAGACCTCAATCACTCGAATTAATGGAACTAAGGGCTTTATCCTTCAAATCAAAAAAAATAATCAGGCAGATATTATTAGAACGGTTAAAAGGGTTAGAAAGCGTGTTTCTGAATTGCAAGAGAATTATCCTGATGATATAAATATTTTTTATACTGACGACTCTTCAGAAGCAGTTGAAAATAGACTCGATATCATTATCAAAAATGGCTACATTGGGCTTGCTTTAGTTTTAATTGTTTTGGGTATTTTTCTCTCTATAAAGACTGCTTTTTGGGTTGCTGTCAGTATTCCAGTGACTCTCCTTGGAACTGTATTTGGACTTGGTCTAACAGGGAATACTATTAATCTAATTTCACTTTCTGGGTTTATTCTTGTGTTGGGTATTGTTGTCGATGATAGTATCGTTATTGCTGAAAGTATTCACTACTATAAATCCAAGGAAGGTAACCTATATAAAAATGTTGTAATGGGCTTAAAACGAGTCATTATGCCTGTTGTAACGACAATAGTATCAACCATGCTTGTTATGTCTTCGTTTTTTCTCATGTCAGGCATTTTGGGTAAGTTTATCTACGTTTTACCAGTCGTTGTTATTTTTGCTCTTGGTATATCTTTTTTAGAAATTACTTTCGCTCTACCAGCACACTTGGCAACAAAAAAAGCCGATAAACAAAGGACTTGGTTTATACCTGTAGAAAATTTTTACAATAGGTTCATGCACTCTGCCTTGAGGTGGAGATATTTAATTGTTCCTCTATTTATTGCTTTGCTTGTGTATTCATCATTTTTTGCATTTAAAAATATTCCATTTAATTTATTTCCATCTAGAGGGGCAACAGTAATGTTTGCGAATGTTGAGGCGCCTAATGGAAGCTCAGCTGCCTATACTGAAAATATAGTTATTGAGGTTGAAAATATAATTACTAATGAAATTGGCGAAGATCTTGATTCATTAACAAGTAATATTGGTAGTTACTTCACAAATGTTGCAAACATAGAAATTGCATTAACTCCAACAAGTGACAGAGAGAGAGCTGCTGAAGATATGGAAGAAAAGCTTAGAGCTTTAGTGGAAAATGTTGAGGGTGCTGAAAAAATTAATATTTCTTTATTAAGACCCGGACCACCGCAAGGTGATGACATTGAAATTACCCTTGTAGCTGAAAATGATACTCAGCGAAATTTGGCAGCAGATAGGCTTGAAGAAATACTGAAATCAATTGATGGTGTCGATAATATTAATCGTAACGATGAGATTGGTAAGCCTCGAATCGAGACGGTGCTTGATTTTGATGAGATGGCTCGTTTAGGAGTTGATTACCAGTCAGTATACCGCCATCTTAGAACTGCATTTTCTGGATCCTATGTAACAGATGTTAGTATTGCTGGTCAGGATGAAGATGTTAGAATTTATATAGGTAGTAATGACTATACTGAGAACTTTATTATGAATACTACCGTTAAAAATCTTCAAGGAAATTCAATACCAATGAGCAAATTCTCAACTCTTAGAGAGATTAAAGGTGAACCTGATTACAACCATTTTGACGGGGATCGATCAATCAAATTAACAGCAAGTATTGCCGATGGGCGTCCTAAGGGAGGACCAAGCATAGCACAAGACCAATACCTTGATGGAGATCAGTCGATTAAAAGGGGGCCACCACCATCTAAGACGGCAATATTGACAATGGTTCTAAAAGAACTTAATGCGCCAGTTGATTTTCCTCAAGTATCTATCATTACCTCGGGTGGGGCGCAAGAGTCGATTGAATCCTTACAAGATTTTCTCAGGGCTTTTGTTGTAGCCATTATTGGTATTTTCCTTTTACTCGCAATACTCTTTAATTCATACTCACAACCCATGCTTGTATTGGCTGCTGTTCCATTCTCTTTAATTGGTGTAGTTTGGGCTTTTTATTTTCATGGTGAACCTCTTAGCTTTTTTGCTTTAACAGGCTCATTAGCGCTGATGGGTGTAATCGTAAATGATTCCTTGGTGATGGTGAGTCACCTTAATTATATTAAAGAAAAGAGTGCCGCTCTAGAAGACAAGATTATTTGGATTGCTAGAGGCTCCAGAGACCGTCTAAGAGCTGTCGTACTAACAACTCTAACGACAATGGCTGGTGTTTTGCCACTTGCTTATGGTATCGGCGGTACAGATGTATTCCTTCAGCCAATGGTTCTTGCTCTTGGTTATGGATTAATATTTGGAACAGTACTAACCCTAATACTTTTACCTTGCATGTATCTGATGAACTATGACTTTATTAATATGCTTGGAAGAATTAAAACAAAGTACTCTAGAAAGAAAGCAATTGTATAGTTATTTATTTTGAAGAGCTAAACGTATCAGTTGCTCTGTTGTGAGGGCTTTGTCTTCAATTTTTGAAACCATCTTGTTTGCTTCTTTTGTTTTGAAACCAAGAGACTGAAGTGCTTCAATAGCTTGCTTGGCATTTGGATTGCTGCTCTGTCGAAATCCATTTGTACTGCTAGGACTACTGACTAGTTCAACTTTGCTAAGTCTATCTTGTAATTCAACTATGAGCTTTAGTGCAGTCTTTTTACCAATACCAGGGGTTTTTGCAAGAAGATCTGAGTCTTCAGTGGCAATGCACTCAATAAGAGAGGTTACAGAAAGGTGCGACAATATTGCAAGTGCAACTTTTGGCCCCACACCATTAACTCTTATTAATTCTCTAAAAATATTTTTTTCATCTTTAGATATAAATCCAAATAGCGTATGAGCATCCTCTTTAATGCTGAGGTGTGTGAAAAGTAAAATCTCATCATCTGGATTACCCAGCTCATAGAATGTTGACATTGGACAGAGTAATTCATAGCCAATACCACCAACTTCCATAACGATTTCGGGTGGATTCTTACTAATTATTTGACCTTTAAGATGACCAATCATAGCCAAGGGAACTTGTTAAAGTGTTCTGTCTCAAAAGAACGTATTTGATTTTCATATTGCAATGTTAAACCAATATCATCAAGACCATTAAGAAGTCTACGTTTTCTCTCAGCGTCAACATCAAAATTAAATATCTGGTTCTGTGTTTTAACAGTTTGATCCTCAAGATTGATAACTATATTACCGCTATATTTAAATAAATCATCAACAATTTCATGACTTAAAACAATCGGAAGAATGCCATTTTTAAAGCAATTGTTATAGAATATATCTGCAAAGCTAGGTGCAATAATAGCACGAAATCCAAAATCCTCTAGAGCCCAAGGGGCATGCTCTCTAGAAGAGCCACAACCAAAGTTTCTTCTTGTTAAAAGAATTTGAGCACCTGAATATTGTGGATTGTTTAAAACAAAGTCAGTATTAATTGGGCGTATTGAATTATCCATTCCAACTTCACCGTGATCTAGATAACGCCATTCATCAAATAAGTTAGGTCCGAAACCACTTCTTTTTATTGATTTTAAGAATTGTTTTGGAATGATAGCATCAGTGTCAATATTTGCTCGATCTAGAGGCATAGCAATAGAGCTTAATGAGGTAAATTTTTTCATGAATCTACTCCTGAAAAATGACCTGCAATCGCACTCGCTGCAGCAATAGCTGGGCTAACTAGATGGGTGAATGAGCCTTGACCTTGCCTGCCTTCAAAGTTTCTATTTGAGGTACTTGCACATCTCTCTCCAGGCTCTAATTTATCAGCATTCATGGCTAGACACATTGAACATCCGGGCTCACGCCACTCAAATCCTGCGTCTTTAAAAATTTCATCGAGACCTTCAGCTTCAGCCTGCTGTTTGACAAGCCCAGAACCTGGTACGACAAGTGCAAGTTTTATATTGTCAGCAATTTTTTTACCTTTGGCAACTGAAGCGGCTATGCGCAAGTCTTCAATCCTTGAGTTTGTACAGGAGCCTATAAAAACTTTATCTATTGCAACTGAACTTAATGAAGTGTTGGGTTCTAGATGAATATATTTTAGTGCGTTACGAATACTTTCAGCTTTTACTTGGTCTTTTTCTTTTTCTGGGTCAGGTGTTGAGCCATTTATATCAACCACCATCTCAGGTGATGTACCCCAAGTTACTTGAGGTTTAATCATGCTTGCGTCTATTACAATTGATTCATCAAAATGTGCATCATCATCGCTATGCAGCGTCTTCCAATATTCTAAAGCTAAGTCCCAATTCTCATCTATAGGTGTAAAAGGCCTCCCCTTAACGTAATCAACGGTCTTATCATCTACTGCAACTATTCCAACCTTTGCTCCTGCTTCAATTGACATATTACATAGGGTCATCCTACCTTCTATACTCATAGATTGAATAGCAGTACCACAAAACTCAATTGCAAATCCAGTTCCACCCGCAGTACCAATTTTTCCAATTACATATAGTGCAAGATCTTTAGCACTAATATTGTCACCTAAATCGCCGTTAACTTCAATTTTCATATTTTTAGCTTTGTTCTGCCATAGGCAACCTGTTGCAAGAACATGCTCGACTTCTGAGGTGCCAATACCAAAAGCTAAGGCACCTAGGGCGCCATGTGTTGTTGTATGGGAATCGCCACATACAATACTCATTCCTGGAAGTGTCGCACCTTGCTCAGGACCAATAACATGAACAATGCCTTGACGAATGTCATTCATTTGGATTTCATTGATATCGAAGGTTTTACAATTCTTATCTAGGGTTTCAACTTGGAGTCTAGAGACTGGATCGGTAATACTATTTACACCACTTGATCTCTCTGTTGTTGGAACATTATGATCAGGCACTGCCAGGTTTGACTTGTTACGCCATAGTTTTCTTCCTGAAAGTGTAAGTCCTTCAAATGCCTGGGGCGAAGTGACTTCATGAATGAGCTGGCGATCAATATATATAAGAGTTGCACCATCCTGCTCTCGAACTATATGAGCACTCATTAGTTTGTCGTAAAGTGTTTCGGCCATTATTACTAAGTAATACTTGATAAAATGACTATTTTACATTTCTAACTCAACCTCAATTATAGAAATATATTAACAAGTATCTATATTGCTAGGAGGTTGTTTGGTATTTAAATTTAATGGTTAAGGCTTTATAGTTTATGTGTGGTATTTGTGGTCAGCTTAGATTTGATGGAGACACTCCTTCTTCAGAATCTTTAGACAATATGATGAACAAGCTTGCCAGAAGAGGGCCAGATTCAAATGGAAAGTGGCTTGAGGGTAAGATTGGTTTTGGACATCAACGATTAAGTATTATTGATTTGTCAAGCTCTGGCTCCCAGCCAATGATAGATAGTCTTCTAAAATTGACTTTAGTATTTAACGGCACAATTTATAACTATAAACAACTCCGTTCAAGATTAATTGGCAAGGGCTATTCATTTTTTTCGAGTTCTGATACTGAAGTCATCATTAAGGCATATCATTACTGGGGAGAGGATTGTGTTAATCACTTAGATGGTATGTTTGCTTTTGCAATTTGGGATAAGCCTTCCAAGAAACTTTTTATCGCTAGAGATAGAATGGGCATTAAACCTCTTTACTATAATTTGACTAATAAAGCTTTTACTTTTGCTTCAAACTCACAAGCATTATTAACTCAAGATCTTGATAAAAGTGTAAACCCTATTGCTTTACAACAACAACTATCTCTTCATGGCGTTGTTCCAGCTCCAAATACTATTATTAATGGAATTAAGAAATTAAAACCTGGCACATATATTGTATTAAGTGAGAAAGGAGATATAAAGGAACAAACCTATTGGCATCCTAGCGCAACTAGGCCTGAAGGTAATGTTTCAGAGGAAGATTATATTGCTAGAACACATGAACTGCTTACTGCAGCAGTAACTAAAAGGATGGCTGCTTCAGATGTTCCTATAGGTGTTTTACTCTCTGGAGGTCTTGATTCTTCACTTATTGTTGCGTTACTTAAAGAGGCAGGACATAGAGATATTCGTACTTTTTCTATTGGATTTGAAGATATTGATGATGAATCTGGGAGTGAGTTTGAGTATTCAGATCAAGTAGTATCTAAATTTAAAACTGATCATAAAAAATATCTATTAAGCAATCAAGAGGTATTACCTAGATTGTCAGAAGCAGTAATGAATATGTCTGAGCCAATGGTTGGACAAGATGCAATAGCCTTTTACTTACTCTCTGAACAGGTCTCAAAACATACTAAAGTTGTTTTATCTGGGCAAGGCGCAGATGAAGCTTTTGCTGGCTATTTTTGGTATCCAAGAATGGCTAAAGAGCATGGCGATGAAATTGAAAGCTTTTCCAAGCACTATGTTGATAGACCTCACGATGAGTATTTGCAAACTGTTATGCCAATTTATCAAGGAGAAAACCATACTCATAAATGGCTAAGTAAGGAATTTTTAAAGCCAGGAGCAGACTCTTTTATAGACAAAGTATTTCGTACTGATATGACAAGATTGATTGTTGATGACCCTGTAAAACGAGTAGACAATATGACTATGGCGTGGGGTCTTGAGGCAAGGGTACCCTTTATGGATACTGAGCTTGTGGAGTGGGCTTTGAAAATACCACCCTCTTTGAAAATGAGAGAAGAGGGAAAGTATCCCCTCAAGAGAATTGCACGTGAACTTTTACCTAGCTCAGTAATTGATCGAAAGAAGGGGTATTTTCCAATGCCAGCATTGAAGTATATTCAGGGTGATTTCTTGGAATTTATGTCTGATATACTTTTGTCTAGCTCTTGTCGTAATAGGGGAATTTTTGACCAGAAATATATTAATAAGGTGATTAATTCTCCGAGAGATTATATGACCTCATTAAATGGGTCAAGGTTGTGGCATTTAGCATTGCTTGAGTTTTGGATGCAAATTAATGTAGATAGTTAAGTTATGGAAAAAATTGTAATATATACAGATGGTGGATGTCGAGGTAACCCAGGAATTGGGGGGTGGGGAGTGTGGCTTCGCTATAAAGATCATGACAAAAAACTAAAAGGGTCTGAGTTAAATACGACCAACAATAAAATGGAACTTACCGCATCAATTAGAGCTTTAGAGGTTCTTAAGTCAAGTGACATTACCGTCGATTTGTATACTGATTCAAAGTATGTTATTCAAGGTATTAATGAATGGATTGATGGCTGGAAAGCAAAGGGCTGGAAAACTGCTAATAAAAAACCAGTAAAAAATGTTGATCTCTGGAAACGTTTAGATGCTCTTAATCAAGAGTTTTCGGTAAATTGGCATTGGGTTAAAGGGCATAGTGATGACCCAGGAAATGACATGGCTGACCTTCTAGCAAACCAGGCGATGGATGAAATTAGTTAGTATTTACTAACTCGGGGTGTTCAAGATAGTCTAGCTCTGTTTGGCTGAAGTTTGATAAAAGTCTTGCTTCAGTATTAAAAGGTCCTCGCAAATTTGAGCCTATATGTTTTTTAATCAATAAATCAAATGTTTTGATTGGATCTATATCTCTCTCACTGCATAGATTTTGATACCAGTAGTTCCCAATCTTTACATGTCCAATTTCATCACGAAAAATAATATCCAAAATACCAACCATTTCATTAAACTTTGAGTGTTTAAACTTGTTTTTAATGCTAGGGGTGACATCTAATCCACGAGCTTCCAAGACTCTCGGAACTAGAGCCATTCTGGATAAAACATCATAGTCAGTGTCGACAGTCATTTCCCATAAACCATTATGGGCATCAAAGTCACCATAATCATAACCAAGCGTTTGAAGATACTTTCTTAAAAGAGAAAAATGTATTGTCTCTTCAGTAGCAACCTTTATCCAGTCAATATAAAACTGAATAGGCATCTCCTGAAATCTATATATCGCATCTAAAGCTAAATTAATCGAATTAAACTCAATATGACAGATGGCATGAATATTTTTTATCATCCCAAGTTCTGACCGGTCACGCTTCGGTGAACCTTTAAAGTTAACTAAATTCGGTTTTATAGGCCTACCAGGAACTAGTATTTTTTTAATAGTGAATTTAGAATTAACATTATTATTTGAAATATGATAATTCAACAACTCGTTTGTTAAACGAATTTTTTCATTAATCTCTTTGCACATAAGAGCTTCATAGGCTAGTTTAAAGAGTGACATAAGATCCTGAAGATAAATTACCTAAATTCCATTGATCAATACTTGTTCGTATTAGTCTTAAGGTGGGGAAGCCAACGCTCGCAGTCATTCTCCTAACTTGACGGTTTTTGCCTTCAATAATTGAGATTTCAATCCATGATGTGGGAATGTTTTTTCTAACTCTAATCGGAGGTGATCTCGTCCAAAGCCAACTTGGCTCTTCAATTTTTTTAACAGTTGCAGGTTTAGTAATTCCATCTTTAAGCTCAACACCTTTCTCAAGAGCCATGGTTGCAGTATCATTAATTTCACCTTCGACCTGAACAATATAGGTTTTGGTCTTGTTATATTTTGGGTGAGATATTTTATTTTGGAGCTTCCCGTCATCAGTCAATATAACCAAACCTTCAGAATCTTTGTCAAGCCTTCCCACTGGATAGATATTAGGTATATCAATATACTCTGCAAGTGTTTTTTCATCTCCACTGAATTGACAAATAACACCAAAAGGTTTGTTTAGAGCAATAATTTTAGCCATAAATATATTTTGCTCTTGAAACAAAGGCGTCCAATTGTGAATTGGTTATACTTTTAAAGACAGGAGAAAGTGCCATATCAATGAGCATTGATTTAAATTTAAATTGAAGAGTTAAGTGGACTTTTGAAGCATTTTCACCAAGAGTTTCAAAGCGCCATTCGCCTGAGAGTTCATCAAAAGGACCATCAAGTAACTGCATTTCTATGGATTTATAAGGAGTTAAAGTATTTAGTGTTGAAAATGACTGTTTAAGGCCTCCTTGATTAATCTGAACTGAGGCAGTGATTTGATCGTCAGATTGATTTAAAATAGAGGAGGAATCACACCAGTTTAAGAATTGAGAGTAGTCATCGATATTATTAACTAGCTCAAACATCTGCTGAGGTGTGTATGGAACAATCGCACTTTTTGAAATATGATGCATGGCAAAAAATAAAAAAGATAATTCAAATACTATTGCTCTAAATAAAAAAGCAAGGCATGACTATTTTATCGAACAAAGCTTAGAAGCTGGCCTAAGTTTGCAGGGATGGGAAGTCAAAAGCCTTAGGGATAATAAAGTGCAAATAAAAGAAAGCTATGTCATCTATAAAAACAATGAGCTCTTTCTTTTTGGTGCACATATATCGCCACTTAATTCGGCCTCAAGTCATGTGGAATGTGATCCAATAAGAACCAGAAAATTATTACTAAACAGAATCGAGATTAATCGCTTGCGAGAAAAAATAACTCAGAAAGGCGCTACAGTTGTTCCATTAAAAATGTACTGGGCAAGAGGTCGAGTGAAATTAGAGATTGGAGTAGCCAAAGGAAAAAAAGCTCATGACAAGCGTCAAGATATCAAAGATAGAGATTGGAAATTGGAAAAAGCGAGGGCATTGAAGGATAGTAATCGTTAAATTACAAAATAATTTTGTAATTATTTTCAAATAACTTTATTTTGATAGTACAATGAATCATAGATACAGCGTTGGAGGCAGATGGTTTCTTTTGATTCTTTCCTCCTGAAATAGGTGTAAAAGTTGACCTCTTCCGTTTTATCTATTTTTGTTTAACAATCTTTTATTGGAGAGAATTAAAATGAATAAATCAGAATTAATTGATGCAATCGCTTCAGGTGCTAACTTATCAAAAGCTGATGCTGCAAGAGCATTGAATGCAACTACTAGTGCCATTACTTCAGAAATGGCTAGTGGTGGTGGTGTCCAACTTACTGGCTTTGGTAGTTTTGTTGTGAGAAGTCGTGCAGCTCGTACTGGCCGTAATCCACAAACAGGAGCAACTATCCAAATTAAAGCTTCTAATGTGGCTGCATTTAAAGCAGGTAAAGCATTGAAAGAAGCTTGTAATTAATAAAGTTTTTAGAAAGTTAAATTAAGGCGCTTAGGCGCCTTTTTTTATAATTCATAGAAAATAAATGACTAAATTTTCTCCATACTGGTGGGATGATCAGCCACAATTCGAAAATAATAATGCATTACCTTCTAGCGCAGATGTTGTAATTGTTGGAGCGGGTTACACGGGTTTAAGTGCTGCACTTACTTTATCTAAAGCAGGTAAAAGCGTAATAGTTCTTGATTCTGAAGTGATTGGATATGGCGCTAGTACAAGAAATGGAGGGATGTTAGGATCTGGTCATAAGGTTTCATCTGAAGAAGCGGTTCAAAAATATGGCACAGAAATTGCAGCTCAATTACATAAGGAAGCTAATGCCTCTCTTGCTTTTACAACTAACTTGATTAAAGAAAATAATATTGATTGTGAATTACAAATATGCGGAAGATTAAGAACCTCATGGTTACCTCAGGATCAAATTAATATGTCAAAAAACTTAAAAAAATTAAAAGCTATTGAGCACTTTAATTCAAATATGATAGAACCTGAATTGATGTCTGAATCAATAGAAACTGATTTATATTTTGGAGGGCAATTTTATCAAGACCATGGAGCTGTCCAGCCCCGTAAATTTCATTATGGGTTATTAAATCTTGCCATAAATGCAGGAGCAAAGGTTTTTGGAAGTAGGCCAGTAATACAAGTTAATAAAATATCTAAATCACGCGAACCTACATTTAATGTTTTAACTTCAACCTCAACGATTCAGTGTCAGCAGGTTCTCATGGCAACTAATGGCTATACTCGATCAAAACTTTCAAGATATTTATCTCGTCGTGTATTGCCTGTACCAAGCTTTATTATAACAACGGGAGATATTGGTAAAGACAAGGTGCAGTCTCTTTTGCCAGGAGGTCACTGTATGGTTGAAACTCGAAAGCGCTATTGCTATTATCGGGCAACTCCATGTGGCAGAAGAATAATGCTAGGAACTCGAGCAGCTATGCATGCAATGAAGGCTGAAGAAGCATTGCCTACTCTCAGAAAGATGTTGACTGAAATTTTCCCTTCCCTAGTTGATGTTGAAATTAGTCATTGTTGGACAGGCTTTACAGGGTTTAGTTTTAGTCAACTACCAAATCTTAGTAGTAATAAAGGGATCTATTCTGCACTCGGCTATTGCGGAAATGGAGTTGCGATGGCTCCTTACTTAGGACACAAAGCCGCACTTAAAATATTAAATCCCAATCAAAGGGCTACTGTTTTTGAGCAAACACCTTTAGAAACAAGGCCATACTATTTTGGTAAGCCATGGTTTTTGCCAATAGCTAGTGCTTATTTCAGAGGATTTGATTTATTTGATTATTATCGTCGAAAAAGATCTTTAAAGAAAATTTAGCACATTGAATTATTAATTTAGTAATTGAGTATTGTATTTTTTATCTCTAAAGCTAAGAAATATTCAACTGCATGGTAAAATACCCGCTTTTTTAAATAATTGGAGATTATCCATGGAGCAAACTTTATCAATAATTAAACCAGATGCAGTAGCTAAAAATGTAATTGGTGAAATTTACTCTCGTTTTGAGAATGCGGGTTTTAAAATTGTTGCGTCAAAAATGCTACATTTGGATAATGCAATGGCTGGTGGATTCTATGCTGTTCACCAAGAAAGACCTTTTTTTAATGATCTAGTAACTTTTATGACGTCTGGACCTGTAATGGTTCAGGTGCTTGAGGGTGATAATGCAGTTGCGAAGCATCGTGAAATAATGGGTGCTACTAATCCAAAAGAGGCAGATGCTGGAACTATTAGAGCTGACTTTGCTGAATCTTTGGATGAAAATGCAGTGCATGGCTCTGATTCACGAGAAAATGCAGAAATTGAAATTGCCTATTTCTTTGGCGATGATGGTGTTTGTCCGAGAACTAGATAAGGATATTAAAGAGAAACTTTTCTTATGTTAGAAAAACAAAACTTATTAGGATTTACCCAAAGTAAGCTTAAGAAGTTTTTTTCTGAATTAAACGAAAAGCCATTTCGCACAAAACAAATTATGCAATGGATTTATCACCAAGGTGCTTCTGATTTTGGTGACATGCATAATTTTTCTAAGGACTTAAGGCAAAAACTCCAAGCAATAGCTTCGATTGACTTACCTGAAGTGACTTCCATTAGTCACTCAAAGGACGGTGTTATTAAGTGGGTTATTAAGCTTGGTGAAGAAAATCATATTGAAACAGTTTATATACCTCAAAAAGATAGAGGCACCTTATGTATATCTTCACAAGTTGGCTGCGCTCTAGCATGTACTTTTTGCTCAACAGGGTATCAAGGCTTTAATCGTAATCTCAAAAATCATGAGATTATTGCTCAGGTATTAATTGCTCAAAACCATTTAAAAGAAAAAGATAAACGTGTTTCTAATGTAGTATTTATGGGGATGGGCGAGCCTTTGCTTAATGAATCGCCGGTTTATGATGCGTGCGAGATATTATTAGATGATTGGGCTTTTGGGCTTTCTAGAAGAAGGGTTACTGTTTCTTCTTCCGGAATTGTTCCTGCGTTAATCAGAATGTCAGATAAAGTTCCAGTCAGCTTAGCTATCTCTTTGCATGCACCTAACGATGAATTAAGGGATATACTTGTTCCAATTAATCAAAAATACCCTATAAAAGAGTTAATGAAGGCTTGTCATTATTACTTAAATGCAGGAACTCAGGAAAGACATGTAATGTTTGAGTATGTAATGCTTGAAGGGGTTAATGATTCTATCGAACATGCTCGTTCACTCTCGAAGTTACTAAACTTTTGGTTTCAAGGTGAGTCGGCTAAAGTCAACTTAATTCCTTTCAACCCATTTCCAGAAACTAAATATAAAACCTCAAAAGACACTACTATTGATAAGTTTCAAGACATTTTATATCGGTCAGGAATTCGAACAACCACCAGAAGAACAAGAGGTGATGATGTTGATGCAGCCTGTGGTCAACTAGCTGGAAAAGTATTAGATAAGAGTAGAAGAAATGTTGGAAGGAATCAATTACTATCCTAAAAAGAAAAAACGTTTACGAGGAAAGCTGTTATGGTTTCTTTTGTTTTTTTTAATTATTAGTGGTATCTGGTATTATTTTCAGGATATAGAAATCGGTGAAAATAAATCGAGCTCAATCATAATTAGTCAGCCAAATAATTTTGAAGAAAGAATAGAGACTGTTGTTGATAATATTGAGCAGCCAGTTTCTTCTCCAATACTTGAAAAAGAAACTGAAAGATTGGATGAAGTAATAAATACTTATGAAGCAAATACACAAAATTAAAAGAAGGTTTTCTAGGCAAATATTTGTCGGCGATGTTGCTATTGGTGGTGATGCGCCTATTAGTGTTCAAAGCATGACAAACACAGATACTTGTGATGTTAATTCTACGGTTTCTCAAATCCTTTCTCTTGAGAAGGCAGGTGCTGATCTAGTTAGGGTTTCAATCCCTACAATGGAAGCTGCTGAGGCTTTTAAAAAAATCAAAAAAAGCGTTAATATTCCTTTAATTACTGATATTCATTTTGATTATAAGATTGCTTTAAAAGTTGCTAAATATGGCGCAGACTGCCTTCGAATCAATCCTGGAAATATTGGTAAAGAAGACCGTATAAGAGAAGTTGTTGCTTCAGCGAAAGATAATGGAATACCTATTCGTATTGGAGTTAATGCTGGCTCTTTGGAGAAGGATTTACAGAAAAAATATACCGAACCCACTCCAGAGGCAATGGTAGAGTCCGCATTTAGGCATATTGATATTCTAGACAGGCTTAGCTTTGATAACTATAAGGTCTCCCTTAAAGCTTCGGAAGTTTTTATGACTGTATTTGCATATCGTCAATTAGCTTCTCAGATAGATAATCCACTTCATTTAGGTATTACCGAGGCTGGTTCATTTCGATCTGGTACTGTCAAATCATCAATTGGAATGGGCCTACTTTTAAGTGAAGGTATTGGTGATACGATAAGAGTCTCACTTGCATCTGACCCTGTTGATGAGGTAAAGGTTGGTTTCGATATTTTAAAATCACTTCACTTAAGAAAGAAAGGAGTTAATTTGATTGCTTGTCCTTCGTGCTCAAGACAAAAGTTTGATGTTATTTCAGTTGTAAACGAACTAGAGGCGCGCTTAGAAGATGTTACTGAGTCGATCGATGTTGCAGTTATTGGGTGTGTAGTTAATGGACCAGGTGAGGCTAAAGGGGTTAGTGTGGGTGTTACAGGTGGATCTCCAAATTTACTTTATATAGATGGTAAAACTGACTGTAAAGTTGAGAATGAATCACTGGTTGATACTCTTGAGGCTAATATTAGGAAGCGTATTCCTATTTCCAACGTTTAAATCTTTTCAATGCCTTATATTTGTAAATTAAAATAATAGTTGTATATCCTAATATTGCAGCTATAGTTGATACAATTAATCCTCCAACCCATAGAGCTATTATAGTTGCTCCAACATTATTCATCAAATAGCCAAAAGAGAATTCAAACCCAGGATCAACTTCAATGCCAATAATGGACGCACCTAATTTGTAGGTGAAGTAATAGATCGGAACCATCGTAATTGGGTTATTTACCCAAACCATAAACATTGATAGAAGAATGTTAGCAGAAAATACAACCGCTAAAATTGCCGCTAAAAGGGTATGTGCTGGCATTGGCAGGAAGACGCAAAAAAGTCCAATAGCAAAAGCTTTAGCGATTGTTCTCTTATTCCATTTCCAAAGCTCTGGATCAGTTAGATGTTTATTTAACCACCCAAAATTAACATTTTCACGTTTAGGACTATATTTTTTTAAAATTTCTTTCACTTTAACTACTTCCAACTTTGACGATATGCATAGCATCTAGGCCATAAAGCTCATAAAGCTCATTTTGTGATCCATGCTCAGTAATACGATCTGGTACACCTAGAATGCTTAGTGGTGTTCTAATATTGTTTCTCTGTAATAATTCATTTATTGCGCTCCCAGCACCACCAGTAACAGTGTTGTCCTCTATTGATATTAATTTTTTATTTGTGTTTGCAATATTGATTATTAAATCTTCATCTAGTGGCTTAATAAATCTCATGTCGATAACGGTTGCATCAAGCTCATTACCCGCCTTGATAGAAGGTTCTAGCATATTACCAAATGCAAAAATTGCAATGTCTTTTCCATTTCTAATAATGTTTGCTTTTCCAATTTCAATTACTTCATCAGTTTTGAATTCTTCAATATGAGACTTTCCTCTAGGAAATCTTACACAGACTGGCCCATTAAGATTATGAGCTGCATTTAGAGCTTTATACATTTCAAGAGATGAACTTGGCGCCATAATAACAATATTAGGTATGCACCTTAAAAAGCTTAAATCAAAAATTCCTGCATGAGTTGCGCCGTCGGCGCCAACAAGTCCGGCACGATCAATTGCAAAAAGGACATTTAAGTTTTGTAAAGCAATGTCATGTATAAATTGATCATAACCACGCTGTAGGAAAGTGGAGTATATTGCTACAACAGGCTTCAAGCCTTTAGTAGCCATTCCGCCAGCTAGTGTGACTGCATGTTGTTCAGCAATTGCTACATCGAAAAAGCGCTCTGGAAACATTGTCGAAAACTCAACCATTCCTGACCCTTCTGACATTGCTGGGGTAATCCCTATTAATCTCTCATCGTTAGTGGCAGTATTACAAAGCCAATCACCAAAAACCTTACTGTAACTTGGAAAATTATTATTAGAGCTCGATGGAGGTGAAATACCATGATACTTTAATGGGTTTTGTTCAGCTGCTTCTACTCCATGACCTTTTTTAGTCATGATATGAAGGATTCGAGGTTTATTGATGTTTTTTAGGTTTTGGAGAGTCTTGATGAGTATAGAAATATCATGACCATCTATAGGTCCAAAATAATCAATACCTAACTCCTCAAAAAGTGTACCAGGGAGAAGCATACCTTTAAGATGTTCTTCGGAGCGTTTTGCAAATTTTTGTATACGTGGCAAGCTTTCAAGAAGTTCTAGTGATTTTGACTTCATTGTTGAATATATCTTTCCAGAGATAAGTCTTGTTAGATATTTACTTAAAGCGCCAACATTTTTTGAAATAGACATGTCATTATCATTAAGAACGATGAGTAGATTTGCATCGGTGTCTCCTGCATGATTTAGGGCTTCAAACGACATGCCGCCTGTCAATGCTCCATCTCCAATCACAGCAATCGAGGTATTAGAGTTTTGCTGTAATTTATTTGCAATTGCAATTCCTAGAGCTGCACTTATTGAAGTTGATGAATGGCCTGCGCCAAATGCATCATGTTCACTTTCACTTCTTTTTGTAAAGCCTGATATGCCACCTTTTTGACGTAAAGATGACATTAATTCTTTTCTACCAGTGAGAATTTTATGAGTATATGCTTGGTGTCCTACATCCCAAACAAAGGTGTCATTGGGTGTATCAAATACATAATGCAATGCCAAGGTTAATTCAATTGTGCCAAGGTTGGAACTAAGATGGCCTCCAGTTTTATCAAGACTATCAACTAAAAATAATTTAATTTCTTCTGCAAGAGAATTTAACTCTTCAATATTAAGATTTTTTAAATCACTTGGTTGTTGAATATCGTTTAGCATTTTGAGATAAATTATTGGGCTAACTGTTTTAAATCGAAGCACAACATTATACACTGCTCATTATTAAAATTAACTAAGCACTCATGAAGTTAAAGAAGTCGTTTTGCTAGTCTAAAAAAGTTATAAAATTTATGTAAGTGAATAGTAAAATTGATCCATTAATTATCACTTCAGAATTATGATTACTATTTGTGCTCTCTATAAGTTTACAAGGCTAGATGACTTTGAGACAATACAAAAACCTTTAAAGAAATTTATGGAGTTATTGGATGTTAGAGGTACATTATTGCTTGCTAGAGAAGGCATTAATGGCACTATTGCTGGTGAAAAAATCAATATTGAGAAAGTTCTAGATTATCTCCAATCCGATAAAAGGCTAGCTGACATAGGTTATAAATACTCATATAGTGTAAAGCCTCCATTTAAAAGACTTAAAGTTAAGTTAAAAAAAGAGATAGTAACTTTAGGTATTTCTGATATTGATCCGACGCATTCTTCTGGAACATATGTTAAGCCTAGCGATTGGAATGAGCTCATTAATGATCCTGAGGTTGTTTTAATTGATACTCGAAACAATTATGAATATGAAATTGGTAGTTTTAAGGGTGCGATTAATCCTAATACTGAAACATTTCGAGAGTTTCCAAGTTACACAAAAAATAACTTAGAAAAATATCGTAATAAAAAGATTGCAATGTTTTGTACAGGTGGCATTCGCTGTGAAAAGTCTACTGCTTACTTAAAATCAGAGGGCTTTGAAAATGTTTACCATTTACAAGGTGGAATTCTAAAATACCTTGAAGAGGTTGAAGAAGCCGAAAGTCTATGGGAGGGTGAATGCTTTGTTTTTGACGATAGAGTTGCGGTCAAGCACAAACTTGAACTAGGAAAATATGATCAGTGCCATGCTTGCAGATTCCCCATAACAGAGGAAGATAAAAAGCATCCACATTATGAAAAAGGAGCCTCATGTCCTCGCTGTTATGGCACTAAGAATTCCTCTCAGGTAAGCCGATATCGTGAAAGAGAAAAACAAGTCCAACTTTCAAAGGCTCGAGGAGAAAGCCATATAGGGGATGAAGCTCATAAAATAATTTCTACAAAAATAAAACAAAGACAAACTGATGTTTGAACGTAAAGATATTTCTAATTTAAAAAAAGACATCGTGCTCGATGTCAATCTATTTGACTGTAGCCTTAAATTGCATTCTAGGTGGGGAGTATTTAGTCCTCGATCAATAGACGACGGAACCATTCTATTGATGAAATATATCAGTGTTAGTGCTGATGATGTTTGTTTAGATTTGGGATGTGGCTATGGTCCAATTGGTCTTGCATTAGCAAAGCATTGTACAAAAGGCCAAGTCCATATGGTTGACAAGGACTTCGTTGCTGTTGAGCTTGCAAATTTCAATGCAAAACTTAACAACATTAGCAATGCAAAGGCTTATCTTTCAGATGCTTTTTTGCAGGTTCCAGATGATATTAAATTTGACAAGATTATTTCAAATATTCCTGCTAAGGTTGGACGTGAACAGTTATCGATTATCCTTTATGATGCCTTGGAAGCCTTAAAACCTGGCGGTAGCATTACGGTGGTCTCAATTAATGGCTTAAAAGATTTTATTAAAAGTAATTTTAAATCAGTATTTGGTAACTACAAAAAATTAAAGCAGGGCCAAAAGTATGTCGTTTCGCAAGCAATCAAGCAATAATTGTTTAACGAATCTTTACTATCAGCCTAATACTATACTAAAATAGTTGGAAAAATATCTGGAGTATTAAATTGGACGTATTAGAAAAAATTCAAAAACAAGTTGATAGCGCTGCAATCGTAATTTATATGAAAGGAACGCCTCAGTTTCCTCAGTGTGGTTTCTCTGCTCGAGCCTCTCAAACATTAGCTTCAACTGGTGTTGAGTTTGCTTATGTCAACATATTTGAAGACCAGGAAGTTTTTCAAAGCCTTCCTGATTTTGCTGACTGGCCAACCTTTCCACAAATCTACTTCAATTCTGAATTAGTAGGTGGTGGCGATATTATTTTAGAAATGGCAGAGCAAGATACATTAAAAGCCGCTATGGAAGGGGCCGTTGAGAAGTATAACGGTTAGAGTTATATATTAACTATAAGTTTCTTAACTTATATCCGTTTTCCTTTAGCCAATGCCTAGCATCATTATAGTTGGGCATTATTGACTCAACAGACTTCCAAAAATTTGCAGAGTGATTTTTATGAATAGTGTGAACTAACTCATGAATAATTACATAGTCAATCACCTTTAATGGCGCCATAATTAATAGGTAGTTCAAATTGATATTATTTTTAGAAGAGCACGACCCCCAGAGTGTTTTTTGCTCCTTGACTCGAACTTGATTAATTTTTAAATTGTGTTTATTAGCAAAATAAAATAAACGCGGTATCGCAACTTCTTTGAATTTTTTTTTATACCAGGATTTTAAAGATAAATTTAATGCATCTTTATTTTGAGTAGTAGTTATAAATTCTTTGCCATTAAATATAATTTCTCTGTCTTTGATTTGGGATATTTTTATTGGAAAGAGGGCTCCTAAATAAAGTTGCATATTTTGTTCTTTCTTGACATCATTAAGACGAGCCCTTATTAAAATCTGCTTGTTATTAATCCAGTTCGCTTTTTCAGTAATAAACTCTTTAATTTGGTCATTTGATACTCTTTTTGGAGCGCGAACTATAAGCTCAGCATTGTCATTAATTGAAATACTGAGTGTTTTTCTGTTGCTTTTGATGATTTTGTGGGGCGTCATTTCTGTATATTTATTTAATTTTTTTAAAAAATATTATCCAACCCATTTTCTTGCATTTTCAAACATTCTCATCCATGGTGACCTCTCTTTCCAATCATCTGGATGCCATGAATTTTGTATAGCCCTAAAGACGCGTTCAGGGTGAGGCATCATAATGGTAACCCTTCCAGACTCATTGCAAAGACTTGCAACTGCACTTTCAGATCCATTTGGGTTATGAGGGTAAGTTTGTGTAGGGTTGCCATGATAATTAACATATTGCATCGCGATATTGTCTTTACTTTCAGTTGCAGAGTTGAAGCAAGCCTTTCCTTCTCCATGTGCAATCGCAATTGGCATTATAGAACCTGCCATTTCATCAAAAAAAAGAGAGTTCGATTTTTGAATTTGAACGCTTGTAAATCGAGCTTCAAACTTCTCGGAGGTATTGCGTTCAAAGGAAGGCCAGTTTTCAGACCCAGGAATAATCTCTTTGAGATTTGAAATCATTTGACAGCCATTACAAACACCTAATGTGAAGCTATCAGTTCTAGAAAAGAATTCACTGAACTCATCTTTGGCTTGACTATTAAATAGAATAGAGTTAGCCCAACCTCTTCCTGCACCTAAGACATCTCCATAAGAAAACCCCCCACAGGCTGCCATTCCTTGAAATATTGAAAGTGAAGTTTTACCTGATAGAATTTCACTCATATGAACGTCACTTGCATCAAAGCCAGCTTTAGTAAAGGCTGCAGCCATCTCAATATGACCATTAATTCCTTGCTCCCTTAAAATTGCAATTTTTGGTTTTTTACCAACATTTATATAAGGAGCGCTAATAGCTTTATTGATATCAAAACTTGGTGTAACTTGTAAACCATTTGATCTAACTAGTAGCTGCTTATTTTCTGAATCGGCACATATTGGGTTATCTCTCAATTTAGAAATCTCAAAGGAGGTTGAAGACCATTTATATTGAAGATTTTCACGTTTATCACTAAATAGTAACTGACCTTTTTGATAAATTAGTATTTCGTCTGAATCGTTAATCTTGGCAATCGAGGTTGTACATGTTTTAAGGCCTACTTTCTCAATCCTTTCGAGGACTTGAGATTTATTAATGATAGGGACTTGGATAACGCAACCTAACTCTTCATTGAATAGCTCAAAAATAGGATCAGTAGTTTGAATATCTAAGCCGCAGTGCGAAGCAAAAGCCATTTCCAGTAATGTAGTTATTGCACCTCCATCGGATCGGTCATGGTAAGCACTGATTAACCCTTCTTTGTTGAACTGATTAATCAATGAAAAGAAATTTGCAAACAGTTTAGAATCATCAAGATCCGGGGAAGACTTTCCTATTTGGTTGTATACCTGAGCCAAGCAAGAACCTCCCATTCTATTTTTTCCAAATCCTAGATCAATCAATAAAAGTTCAGACTCAATTTTAGTATCGAGTAGGGGGGTAATTTGAATTCTGGCATCAGGAGTTTTAGAGAATGCACTGACAATAAGAGAGAGCGGTGCAGTTACTGATTTTTCTTGCCCATTCTCACTCCAACTACTTCTCATAGACATTGAATCTTTTCCGACTGGTATTGTTAATCCTAGAGCAGGACAAAGCTCTAATCCAATTGCTTTTACAGCTTCATAAAGCTTAGAATCTTCGCCTGGAAAGCCGCTTGCACACATCCAGTTTGCTGATAGGTTAATGTGGCTTATGTCTTCAATATAGGCGCTCATTAAATTGGTCAGTGCTTCACCAACACTCATTCTAGCTGCCGCTGAAGCATCAATAAGAGCAAGAGGTGTTTTTTCACCAATCGACATTGCTTCACCTTGATATCCAGTATAGTCAGATAATGAAATTGCACAGTCGGAAACTGGAACTTGCCATGGACCAACCATTTGGTCTCTGGCAATTAATCCAGTAACAGTTCTATCACCAATAGTGATTAAGAAGTTTTTACTTGCAATTGTCGGTAATTTTAATAGTCGATCAATAGCTTCATCAAGCCTAATCTCTGAATTACTAAATTCTATTTCAGTGTTAAAGATAGACTGAGCATTGATTAGTGTTTTCGGGGTTGATCCAAAAAGCAATGACATCTCAAGATCAATTGGCTTATTGTTAAAGTGAGAATCTTCCACCGTCAAATGTTGATCTTCAGTAGCCTCTCCTAAAATCGCAAATAGTGCTCTTTCTCTTGAACATATCTCACTAAATAATGGAACACTTTCTGCTTTAATGGCAAGTACATATCTTTCCTGAGATTCGTTGCACCATATCTCCAATGGAGACATTTTTTTTTCATCATTTGGGATGTTTCTTAATTGAAGATGAGCGCCCCTCATGGAGTCATTAACAAGCTCTGGGATTCCATTAGAAAGTCCTCCAGCTCCAATATCGTGTATAGAAACAATGGGGTTATTTTCATCTAAATTTATACAGCAGTTAATAACTTCTTGGGCGCGTCTTTGCATTTCAGGGTTAGCGCGTTGTACTGAAGCAAAGTCAAGGTCTTCACTTTGCTCGCCGCTCCCTATACTTGAGGCGGCACCTCCTCCAAGTCCTATTAGCATTGCAGGGCCACCAAGAACTACCAGTTTATCTCCAGCAGAAATCAATCCCTTTTCCACGTGATCTTCTTTAATATTGCCAATACCTCCAGCAAGCATGATAGGTTTGTGATAACCCCTGATTTCATTATTGCTAGTTTTTTGTTCATAGGTTCTAAAATAACCACAAGTGTTTGGCCTACCAAATTCATTATTAAACGCTGCCGCTCCTAATGGACCTTCAATCATGATATCTAGAGCTGAAGCGATCTGTTTTGGCTTCCCATAATCCTTTTCCCAAGGGTTCAAAGCATGAGGTATTTTTAGATTGGATACTGAAAAGCCGCAGAGACCTGCCTTTGGTTTTGAGCCTCTTCCAGTTGCACCTTCATCTCTGATCTCACCTCCTGAGCCAGTTGCAGCTCCAGGTTCCGGTGCAATAGCAGTTGGGTGATTGTGTGTTTCAACTTTCATTAAGACCGCTTTATGGGCTATTTTTGACTTGTAAATACCTTCTTCATTCGGCTCAAAGAATGTTGATTGATAGCCAGTCATAACTGCTGAATTATCACTGTAAACAGATAGCAAGCCTTTAGGGTTTTTATGATAAGTATTTTTAATCATCCCAAAAAGTGAAATTGCTTGTTTTTCTGAATCTATTGTCCAGTCTGCATTAAAAATTTTGTGTCTACAGTGCTCTGAGTTGGCTTGAGCAAACATCATCAGTTCAATATCCCTAGGATTTCGCTGCAACTCACTAAAACGACCATATAGGTAATCTATTTCACCAGTACTCAATGCAAGTCCTAGTTCAATATTAGCATTATTAATTGCTAATTTACCCTGGGTAAGAATGTCAATGCTATTGAAGGATTTTGGCTTAAGTTCATTAAAAATAAAATTTGCATCATTAAGATCTTTGAGATGAGATTCAGTCATCTTGTCCATGATGATCTTTAGAATATAAACTAGTTCGCTCTTTGTAATTTGTCGATTGAAGTGATAAATAACACCTCGTTCTATTCTTTTGATTTCAGTCATTCCGCATAGATGTACTATATCAGTTGCCTTTGATGACCATGGCGATATGGTTCCAAGTCTTGGTATAACTATAATATTTTCAGACCTCTTTAAGGGCTTTAATTGAGGAGCGTAATGTAAGAGTTTGTCTAGATTTTTTTTATTTTTAGAATTAAGTTCCTTATCTGTTTCAATAAAGTGAATATATTCGGTAGATAGTAGGTTTAAGTCAGAAAATTTTGAGCTAATTTTCTCATTTACTGCTTTTACTTTAAATTTTCGAAGTGCTTGAATCCCCGAATGAAATGAAATCATAACTGCGACATTAATTCATCCGAAATATCTGCGTTATGATAGACCTCCTGAGTATCATCAAGATCCTCAAGTCTATCAATAAGCCTCATAAATTTTTCAGCATCCTCGAGATTCAGATCAATACGATTAGCTGGTTCCATAGTTATCTGAGAATGTTCGGGTGTGAGGTTGCTAGCAATAAGTGCATCTTTTACTGGAAAAAAATTCTCTGGACTTGTTACAACATCGATTGAGCCATCATCATTAACAATAATATCATCTGCACCTGAGTCTATTGCAACTTCCATAATTGCATCTTCATCGCCAGACATAAAGCTTATAAAGCCTTGCTTTGTGAACATATATGATACTGAGCCATCTGTACCTAGGTTGCCTCCATGCTTTGAAAATGCATGCCTTACATCTGAAACTGTTCGGTTTCTATTATCAGTTAGGCAGTCAACCATAATGGCAGTACCACCTAAGCCGTAGCCCTCATATCGGATTTCTTCATAGTTTTCGCCTTCTAGATCTCCTGAGCCACGTTTGACGGCATTTTCTATTGTATCTCGCTTCATATTAGCAGCGAGAGCTTTGTCAATTACTGCACGCAGAGATGGATTATTTTCAAGAACACCGCCACCCATTTTTGCAGCAATAACTATCTCTTTTATGAGTTTAGTGAATATTTTTCCACGCTTAGCATCCTGAGCGCCTTTTCTATGCTGGATGTTATGCCATTTACTATGTCCTGCCATATACTTTCATTTTCTCCAAAAGTTATTTAGTAAATTCTAGCAAGCGATGAATAGAGTGCTGAGCTTTTTCGATAATTTGACTGTTAATTTGAATTTCATTTTTTCCAGTATTTAATGTATCTAGACACTTTTCGAGACTGTTCATTGCCATCCAGCCACAGTGAGCGCAAGATTCGCAATCCGCACCTTCTCCCATAGTTGGGGCTTCAATGAATTTTTTGTTGGGTGCGACTTCTCGCATTTTGTGAAAAATACCATTGTCGGTTGCAACTATAAATGTATTTTCAGGTCTCGAGGCAGCAGCATCAATTAGTTGAGTTGTAGAGCCGACAACGTCTGCAAGTGCAATAACCTCTTTAGGAGACTCCGGGTGGACTAGTACTCCAGCGTCTGGGTGGATTTGCATAAGTCTTTCAAGACCCTCGGCTTTAAATTCTTCATGGACAACACAAGCACCATCCCATATAAGCATCTCAACTCCAGTTTTGGATTGGACATAATGTCCTAAATGTTTGTCAGGGGCCCAGAGAACTTTTTTACCTTCACTGTGTAATTGCTTAACAACTTTAAGTGCGCTACCTGAGGTGACAACCCAGTCTGCTCGAGCTTTAACCTCCGCTGAGGTATTTGCATAAACAACAACTACATGATCAGGATTTTGGTCACAAAAGGCAGAAAAGTCTTTAATTGGACACGATAAGTCTAGAGAGCAGGTCGCTTGATCATCTATAACAAGAACTCTTTTTTCAGGAGATAGAATTTTAGCGGTTTCACCCATAAATTTAACGCCAGCAACGACAATAGTATCTGCATCACTATTTTGTCCAAATCTTGCCATTTCTAGAGAGTCAGAGACAATACCCCCAGTCTCTTCTGCAAGAGTCTGAATATCTGCACTAACATAGTAGTGAGCTACTAGAGTTGCGTTGTTGTCTTTGAGGGCTTGCTTAATCGAGCTTTCTATCTTCATTATTATGCTTTTAATGGAAGGTTAACTTTTATATTTAATTCCTTAAGCTGAGATTTAGAAACAGTTGATGGTGCATCTGTTAAAAGGCATGCCGCTGTTTGAGTTTTTGGAAATGCTATAACATCACGAATTGATTCTGCATTACAAAGAATCATAACTAGTCTATCTAATCCAAAGGCAATGCCGCCATGAGGTGGGCAACCATAATCTAATGCATCAAGAAGGAAGCCGAACTTTTCTCGTGCTTCTTCATCATCAATTCCAAGTAATTTTAAGACTGTCTTTTGCATATCACTTTGATGAATTCGAATTGAACCTCCACCAACTTCAGATCCATTGATAACCAAATCATAAGCACGCGAAAGCGAATTTTCAGGATCCTTTAATAACATTTTAGTGTCAACGCTTGGCGCTGTAAAAGGGTGGTGAATAGCATTCAGGGAGCCATCATCTGCAACCTCAAACATTGGAAAGTCGAGTACCCAAATTGGTGCCCATTCTTTATCATATAGATTTAAATCATGAGCCAATTTTTCTCTTAGGTTTCCAAGAGCTTCGTTGACGATTTTAGCTTTGTCTGCTCCAAAGAAGATAATGTCGCCCGTTTTTGCCTCAGTTAGACTAATTACTTTCTTAGTTACTTCGTCTCCAAGGAATTTAATGATTGGCGAGGATGGGCCATCATCATTAATTTTTATATAAGCGAGTCCTTTTGCTCCATAAATACCTACATATTTTGTATAGTCATCTATTTGCTTGCGACTAATTGAGGCTCCTCCAGGGATTTTTAGTGCTGCTACCCTACCTTTTTCACTGTTTGCTGGACCAGAAAAGACTTTAAACTCAACTTCTTTCATTGTTTCATTCATATCAACCAACTGAAGAGGTATTCTTAAGTCAGGTCGATCAACGCCATATAACTTCATTGCATCATCATAAGTAATCGATGGAAACTTTTTAGTAAGGGTTATATTACTTACTTCTTTGAAGAGACCTCTAACCATTTCTTCCATTAATGATGTTATCTCACCTTCATTCATAAAAGAGGTTTCAACGTCTAATTGAGTAAATTCTGGTTGACGATCTGCCCTTAAGTCTTCATCTCTAAAACACTTAACAATTTGGTAATAGCGCTCAAAGCCAGACATCATTAGAAGCTGCTTAAAGAGTTGAGGAGATTGAGGTAATGCAAAAAAACTACCTTCGTGTGTTCGTGATGGAACAAGGTAATCCCTTGCACCTTCAGGAGTGGCTTTTGTTAAGAATGGCGTTTCAATATCTATGAAATCATTTTTATCCATAAAGTCACGCATAAAATGAGTTACTCTAGATCTTAGTCGTAATCTTTTTTGCATCTCGTCTCGACGTAAATCAAGATAACGATATTTCAGTCTAACCTCTTCTGATGTTTCTGCCGAGTCAAGCTGAAATGGAATTGGTTTTGAAGTGTTTAAGATTATAATTTCACTTGCAAGAACCTCAATCTCTCCAGTAGGAATTTTTTTATTAATCATTTCACTAGCTCTAGCAATTACATTACCAGTAATTTTAAGAACAAATTCATTTCTAACGCTTTCAGCTACTTTAAAAGTATCTCTAGTTTCAGGATTAATTACGATTTGTGCAAGACCTTTTTTATCTCTTAAGTCCAAGAAAATAACACCACCATGGTCTCGTCTTCTATTAACCCAGCCACAGAGAGTAACCTCTTGCTTAAGATTTTTTTTGTTTAATTCGCCACAGAAATGTGTTCTCATTTACCTTCCTTTATGTCTACAGTGTCAGGTGTTACAACGCCTGCAGAAATTACTAATTTAAATGCTTCTTCAACACTCATATTAAGTTCTAATACGTCTTTTTTTGAGACCATAATAAAAAAGCCTGAAGTTGGATTAGGAGTTGTGGGAACAAAAAGATTTAAAATTTCTTCACCAATAAGAGATTCGGCTTCACCTTTGTAATCGCCTGATTGAAATGCAATCACCCAGATTCCTTTGCTTGGATATTGCACTAAAAAAGCCTTTCTGAAACTGTCACTTGAGGCATTTAAGACCGTCGTTGAAACTTTTTTAAATACGTTATAGATACTTCTAAAGCCTGGAATTTTATTGAGAGCTCTCTCCCATAGTGCTAATAGCTTTCGACCCAATATATTGGTCACCAATGCTCCAGTAAGAAGAATAACTACTATGACGAGTAGTATTCCTGATCCAGGAATTGAAGTATCTAGATTCAATAAGGTTTCAGGAAGGAATCTTGCAGGAACAAAGTTATTAACAACTTCTAAAAAGAACTTGATAACTAGGACACTTAAAGCTAGGGGTATCCAAAACAAAAGCCCGGATATGAAATAATTTCTTAAGCGCTTCACAGATCCAAAAAGTTAGTCTAGAAAAAGTGTTATTTTAGCACAAGCTTATTAATCAATTTATACCTCGAAGGCTTAATCTATTGATGTTGAGAATTTTTTTCTTCTTCACGAAGTGTTAAAATTTCATAACCATTTTCAGTTACAAGGATTGTGTGTTCCCATTGTGCGGAAAGAGAACGATCTTTGGTGGTTACTGTCCACCCATCAAGCTTAGAGGTAATAACCTCATAACCCCCTAAATTAATCATAGGTTCAATAGTAAATGTCATTCCTGGTTCTAAAATAGGACTTCGATTAACTTTTCCATCATCATAGTGGATTACTTGAGGTAATTCATGAAAACCTAATCCAATACCATGACCACAATAATCTCGAACAACTGAACAGTTTTTATTTTGAGCATGAGCACCAATTACTTTACCAATTTCACCCAAGTGAATACCTGGCTTAACTTGTTGAATACCAAGCATGAGGCATTCATGAGTAACTTTACAAATTCGAGAAGCTTTAACGCTTGGTTTTCCGACAATAAACATTTTAGATGTATCACCATGAAAACCGTCTTTAATAACAGTTATATCAATGTTAATAATGTCACCCTTTTTTAGTTTTTTCTCTCCTGGAATCCCATGACAAACAACATTATTGACTGATGTACATATAGATTTAGGAAAGCCGTTATAGTTAAGTGGTGCGGGTATTGCTTTAAGTTCATTGACTATGAAATCATGACAGATTTGATCAAGTCTTTCTGTTGTTACACCTACTTTCACATGCACACCAATCATTTCTAGTACGCTTGCTGCAAGCTTTCCAGCCATACGCATCTTTTCAATTTGCTCTGGGTTTTTAATGGATATAGACATTAAAATCTTATTTAGAGTTATTTGCTCTTTTTTCTAATGCTTCTATTCTCAGTTCTAATGGTGGGTGTGATGACCAAAGTTGACGCCAACCAGCTTTAGGTTTTTCGCCAATTCCAAATGCTGCTAACTGCTCAGGAAGAGCTTCAGGCTCTTTTTGTGCTAGACGTTTAAGGGCATTTATCATGTTTTCATGGCCTGCTAAATCAGCGCCACCAGTGTCAGCTACATATTCTCTTTTTCTAGAAAAATACATCACTACAACACTCGCTAAAATTGAGAGCACAATTTGAGCAAAGATTGTTGTAACAAAATATCCAATTCCATAGCCACGTTGATTTTTTAGTATTACTCTATCAACTAGATGTCCAATAACTCTAGAGAAGAAAATAACAAAGGTGTTAACGACTCCTTGGATAAGTGTGAGGGTTACCATATCACCATTAGCTACATGGCTCATTTCATGGCCTACTACTGCTTCCACTTCGCCCTTATTCATATTATCAAGTAAACCTTGAGATACAGCTACTAAGGCATTATTTTTACTTGCCCCAGTAGCAAAAGCGTTCATCTGAGGTGAAGGGAAAATTGCAACTTCTGGCATTTTTATACCCACAATCCCAGCTTGCTTTTCAACCGTTTCAATGAGCCATTTTTCAACGTTATTGGTAGGCTGTTCAATAACTTTTGCACCGGTCATTCTTTTGGCCATCCATTTTGAAATAGCTAGCGATATAAAAGCTCCGCCAAAGCCAAAAAGGCCTGAAAAAATGACTAAAGCATTAATATTTAAATCGCTACCGTTTTGCGCTAAAAGACTTTCAACACCTAGTATCCTTAATGTAATACTAAGGATAACCATGATGGCGATGTTGGTTACTAAGAAGAGAAATATTCTTTGCATATTTAGTTCCTATTAATTATTTTTTTTAAGATTACATTATAGAAAGAATTAAATAAATTTTCTATGATATTAATTAATCAATAATTTGACAAAAAAATTGATAAAAGACTGGATTTAGAAGTAGGAAATTATTTACCAGGCCAAAGCATACGAGTTTCTGTCATCGTGCAACCATTCTCTCCAGTAACAGTAAGAATTAGTTGGTAACTGTTGTCTGGAGGTGTAAGTATAGTGAATACACCATCAGCATAGGTTGTATCATTGAGTGATGGACTTTCTTCCTTTTTCAACGAAGTAATTTCTTCACAACTTTGATTATTAACCGAAGTTACAACGACTGTTGAAAGATAGCAATAATCTCCATCCGGAGATAAGGTTGCTGAAAATGTAGAGCTTCCATTGTTATAATTTTTAGTAGAAATGTGAAGAGATGGCAACAAAGAGGGGTCACTGGGGTGAGCAAAAGTTATATTCAAGCCATTCAAGCCATAAGATTCTTCAATTTGACCTAAGTAAGATGCACAAGTTGAATTAATACCCCTTTCCTGAGCATCGATTGCTAAGGTTTCTGAAATAGCTATGTTGGCAATTAAACCACCTAAAGTTAAAATTATTAGTTTAATCAAGTAATTCATTTTGAACCCATAAATAGACATTTGGAACGATTATAACAAAATACTGATAATAATTAAGTCGTGAATTAATTTGAGTTTTTTTAAATTAGT
>ENA-UOYH01000144-UOYH01000144.1-marine-metagenome-genome-assembly--contig:-NODE-144-length-32956-cov-3.025366_pt1 | contig 32956 bp, 36 predicted proteins | sample MGYA00238175_ERZ767261 | MGnify/ENA primary metagenome ERZ767261 (study PRJEB28946, sample SAMN06267185) | marine metagenome | isolation source: Columbia River Estuary | place: USA:Columbia River Estuary...
CCAGCTCCTATGTGCGGTCCATTTCACCCGAGATTGGGGTCAAGCCACCCCGGTTCGACAAGATTGATATCCATGTGCACGTGCCCGAAGGGGCGACGCCCAAGGATGGCCCCTCGGCGGGTCTGGCGATGGTGACGTCGATTGTCTCTGTGTTGACCGGCATTCCCGTGCGCAAAGATATCGCCATGACCGGCGAGGTGACATTGCGCGGCAATGCCTTGCCGATTGGCGGGTTGAAAGAAAAGCTTCTGGCGGCTCTGCGCGGCGGTATCAAAACCGTGCTTATTCCAGCCGAGAATGAGAAAGACCTGCGTGATTTGCCCAAAAGCGTCACGGATGGGTTGGAGATCATTCCCGTCAGCCATGTGTCAGAGGTGTTGAAACATGCTTTGATATCTGCGCCCGAGCCGATTGATTGGGATGAGGCGGCAGAGGATGCAGCCGCGGCCGCCCTTGCGGCAGAGCGTGGCAGCGCCGCTGGCCTCACCGCGCATTGAGTAATCTGCGAAGGCGCTTTAGCGGAGGAGCTGGAGCGCCTTGGACCTCACCTATCCCCTGCGGACTATGCGCGGCGGTGGGCGCCTCATGAGTGCCGCGGCGATCATCCCTTCCTGTCCTGAGGTGCTGGTCCTGCGCCATGGGCAAACGGAATGGAATGCCGAAGGTCGCCTGCAGGGTCATCTCGACAGCCCTTTAACCGAAAAAGGCCTGCGCCAGGCCCAGCGGCAGAATGAAATTTTGCAGCCCTATGATTTGACGGGGTTTCGATTTATCTCCAGCCCCCAGGGGCGCGCGCAAATGACGGCGCAAATTGCTCTGGCGGGTCTTGCGGCAGAGATCGAAACCTCAACGGAGTTGATGGAAATCGGCATGGGGGCTTGGGCCGGAACCACCCGCGCTGAGATTGCAGCCGAACGAAAGTGCAGCCTTCATGACCTCGGGCAAACGCAGTTTTATGACTGGGCCCCTGGTGGGGAAGGCACTGCGCGGCTGTACGACCGCTGCGCCGCATTCTTGGCCCAGCTTACCGGGCCGGCGGTTTTGGTCACCCACGGGATGACGTCCCTGTGTTTGCGCCTATGCGCACTTGGTTGGGGGCTTGATCGCTTGGAGGATTTGCCGAGCGGGCAGGGGGTGGTTTACCGGGTCAAAGCCGGCCACCATGACGAGTTATAAAAAACTGAAAAAACCGCTTGCCCCCCAGGCTTGCCCGATCTATATCGCGGCTACCGGGTCGTTAGCTCAGTTGGTAGAGCGCTTCGTTTACACCGAAGATGTCGGGAGTTCGAGCCTCTCACGACCCACCATATCAGCCCCAGTCACATCACCCAAATGACAGATAAAACTGATCGAGCTGGACGCGCGCTATTTACCTGTAGATAAAGACATCTTTATTCTTATCAAGAATCCACGCGAGATTTTGTCCGATGGTTGTTCTTGTCGTTGCAGGGCAATGGCGCATGTGGGATAACCGCGAGACTCTTTGACGACAGGAATACCTGACATGACTGACTTTTTGACTCGCCGGACAACGATGGTTGATACGCAGATTAGACCGGCGGATGTGACGAAATTTCCCATTATTGACGCCATGCTTCAAGTGCGGCGCGAGGTCTTCGTGCCCGATCACCTACGCGAAACAGCCTATGCGGATGCGATCTTGGATTTGGGCCATGGCCGCATGATCCTTGAGCCGCGCACCTTTGCCAAAATGCTTGATGCTGTGGATATTCAAGGCAATGAGTTGGTTTTGGATCTCGGCTGCGGTCTTGGCTATTCCTCTGCTGTGATTGGAAAGTTCTCGGAAGCTGTTGTTTCTATTGAAGAAAATGAAGATATGGCCGCTGAGGCGGAGACGAATTTGGCCACTGAGGGCTGTTTGAATGTCGCGGTCGTGCAGGGTATTTTGACCGAAGGCGCCGCGCAACACGCTCCTTTTGACGTGATTGTCGTACAAGGGGCGGTCGAGCACATACCAGAACCCCTGATCGCGCAATTGGCTGAAGGGGGACGCATTGTTGCGGTCTTTAGCCAAAAAGGCCAGGGTGTGGTTCGAGTAGGATATAAGACCGATGGCCAGATGTCGTGGCGTTTTGCTTGTAATGCCTTTGCGCCCGTCTTGAATGGATTTGTGACAGAGCGGAGTTTTGCGCTTTAGAAATTGAAATGATTCTTTTGCCTAGGGGGGCACAAATGTTTGGACGAAAATTCACTGAATTCAGCTGTGCGGCCATTTTGATTTTGGCTACACCCAACTTGACTGCGGCCGAAAGCCTGCGGGACAGCCTGCGCAATGCCTATCAAAACAGCGGTCTATTGGTGCAAAATCGCGCCTTGTTACGCGCTGCGGATGAAAAAGTTGCTGGCGCTGTGGCCGCTTTGCGTCCGGTCATCAGCTGGAGCTCAAAATTTTCTCACAGTTACAATGATGTGGCCAATAGCGACAGTGTGACCACAAGTCTGAACGCCAAATGGCTGCTCTATGATTTTGGCAGTTCTGATTTGCAGACCGAAGCGCTGGAAAAAACTGTTTTGGCGACCCGGGAATCATTGGTGTCGATTGAGCAAAATGTGCTTTTGCGGGCTGTTACGGCGCATATGAATTACCGTCGGTCGGTGGAATTTGTGTCACTGCGATCGGCCAATGTGGAATTGATTGAACAAGAATTGCGCGCCGCTCAAGATCGGTTCGAAGTGGGCGAGGTCACGCGAACCGATGTGGCATTGGCGGAGGCGCGTTTGGCAAGTGCGCGCGCGGCGCTTGCGGGGGCACAAGGCGATTTGGCGAAGGCCGCAGCGGAATATCATGCGGTTGTGGGCCGCAAGCCTGGTGATCTTGCAACCCCTTCTAGCCTGCCCAAATTGCCAAAAGACGCGTCTGCGGCCATTGCCACCGCCCGGGCCCATCATCCGAACCTCAAACGCGTACAATATGAGGTGGCGGCGGCTGAGCTTGCGTTAAAGGTCGCGCAGCAGGCTTATCGTCCAAAGTTTGAAGCGGGTGCAGGGCTCTCTAACGTGGATCTCGACAGCTCTTTGACACGCAACCTGAGTTTGACTGTCAGCGGACCAATTTACAGCGGTGGCGCCATTGCCTCGGCCAGCCGTGCCGCGATGGCACAACGAGACGCAAAGTGGGCAGGGCTGCATGTTGCCGGGCTTGAGGTTGAGCAGGAGGTGCGCAACGCCTTTGTTGTGCTAGAGGTGGCGCGGGCCAAGGGCACGGCGACGGATCGGCAAATTGAAGCGGCCAGCGTGGCCTTTCGCGGTGTGCGCGAAGAGGCCTCTTTAGGAGCACGGACAACTTTGGACGTGCTAAATGCTGAGCAAGAGCTGCTGGATGCGCGCGTGAGCCGCATTTCAACACGAATAGATGAGCAGATCGCGAGTTATAGCCTGCTCGCCGCCATGGGAAAATTAACGGCAACAGAGCTTGATCTCGGGGTGAAAACCTATGACCCGGCGGAATATTACAATCTGGTAAAGTCGGCACCGCGGGCCAAAAGTAAGCAGGGCGCGGCATTGGATCGAGTGCTGCAAGGCTTGGATGGAAATTGAACCGGCTGCTGCGCGTGTTAAGCGCAAGCCTCGGTGAAAAGGAGGTTCTTTGACCCGTAAGGACGACTATCCTAAGCCAGATGCTTTGGTTCTATCCATGCGCAGGTTAATTTCTGATGTCCCAGTCTCGGCACAGGTCTCTGCCGTGGCCGCCCCTTTGGTGTTGCAAGCTAGCCAGCGGGTGTTGCCGCCGTCCTTGGGGCCTATGGTGCTCATACGCGCTGATGGAGCCAGCGCGGACCAAGAGCAGCCCAAGCCCGCTGCGACACTGTCACATGATCCCGAATATTTGGAGGTCATTGCCAACCTCCGCCGCGCCCTGGCCGGTCCGATGCGCGACGAAGTGTCGAGCGCTGTTCGAACTATGATTGATGATCGTGATCCCTGACATTGGCCCAAACCGCGTCACGCGCTGCGGCGTCTAAGGCGCGATGGGTCTTGCTAAAGCGATCAAAGCATCGACATTGAGATGCTGCTCTATAAAGGCGGCAAGTCGATCCAAAGTGTCCTCCACAGCCGCATCATAGGAGGTGAGCTGCGATTGGGTGCCGAGCATGGTCAAGACCTCTGATCGAAAGCCATCAGAGGCAAAAAGACCGTGCAAATAACAGCCGCGCACCTGACCATCAGCAGAAATCGCTCCCTCATGCCGATTTGCGAGCTTGAGCCATGGGTTTTGGCAATCCGCTCCGCTGCTCTGGCCGAGGTGAATCTCATAGCCGCGCACGGGTGTGTTGGTTTCGGCGCTATGCGCTTCGGTCAAGGATAGGTTTTTCTTGGGACTCATTGTGGTTTCAATATTCAAATAGCCCAACCCATCGATGGAGCGCGGCGCGCCTTCTATTCCGTCTGGGTCATATACTTTGCGCCCCAGCATTTGATAACCGCCACAAATGCCGATGATTTGACCCCCGCGACGGTGATGCGCCTGCAGATCAATATCCCAGCCATTGGCACGGAAGTTTTCCAGATCACTGATGGTGGATTTGCTGCCGGGCAGGATCACGAGTGATGCGTCACCCGGCAATGGCTGACCCTGTTCAATGATTTCGACGGTCACATTGGGCTCGGCCACCAATGGGTCGAGATCATCGAAATTGGAAATACGCGCCAAACGCGGCACAGCTATTTTGATGGCGCCACCGGCCCGTGTTGCAATATCCATCACATCTTCGGCCGGCAGTTTCCAGGCCTCGGGAAACCATGGCAATACGCCGAGTGACGCCCATCCGGTATGCTCAGCAATGGCGGTCATGCCCTCATCAAAGAGTGACACATCCCCTCGAAACTTATTGATTGCAAAACCCGTGATCCTGTTGCGATCTTGGGTCGGCAGAACCGCATGGGTTCCGACCATTTGTGCAATCACCCCACCACGGTCAATGTCACCAATCAAGATCACTGGAACATCGGCGGCCTCTGCGAAACCCATATTGGCAATATCCCCGGAGCGCAGGTTGATTTCAGCCGGGCTTCCGGCCCCCTCTATGACGACAAAATCTGCGCTTTTGGCCAGGCGGTGAAAGGAATCGAGCACCCGTGGCATTAAGGTGGGTTTGAGTGCTGCATAGTCTCGGGCTTTAACAGTGGTGAGCCTTTGGCCTTGAACCACCACCTGCGCCCCAATCTCGGACTCGGGTTTTAACAGCACCGGGTTCATATCGACGATGGCGGGCCGTCCGCAGGCAAGGGCTTGCAGCGCCTGCGCGCGGCCAATCTCGCCACCGTCAACGGTGACGGCGGCATTGTTCGACATATTTTGCGGCTTGAACGGCGCCGGGTGATGGCCGCGCTTGACCAAGGCGCGGCAGATCCCTGCCACTAAGATGGATTTTCCGACATTAGATCCGGCGCCCTGTATCATAATTGCTTTGGTCATACGGCTCTCCCTGGGGCCTGAGCATGTTCGGCCAAAATGGATTCTGCTTTGGCGGCTCTAACATGCTCTAAGCATAGGCAGCGGGTTGGGCATGGGCCATTTAAATGCGGCATTTTTCGCCTTTTTCGGCACTATGATCGCCGAAACGCAAAACGCGCCCCTGTGGGCGCGTTGGCGGTCAAAACCCTTAAGTGGTTTTATGCAGCTTCTGCCTGCTGGCGGCGCTCGCTCTCTTCGCGGCTCAGAGCCACGGAGGTGCGAATGCCCTTGCCCACGAAATCCATGAGGCCGGAGACCACACGTTCGTTGGGATCAATGCCGGCGCAGGAGAGCACTTCGCGCCCATCGCGAGAGCGGGCCCAACGTGCAATCTGCTCAGGTCCGTTGCCATATTTCTTATCGTCCGCAATCGCGTCATCTAATGCAGCCAAGACAACGGCAGCAAAGAGTTTGCGGGCACGGTTGCCCTGTTCGTTGTTAAAGGCGTTTCCGTCGACGAAATCTTTCATCTCGTGTCCTTTTAATTCTTACTCTTGAACTTTTCGATCTGCGTTCCTTATGCAGCATCGAAAACGATTCGGGTGGTCTCTTTCGGAATGTCTGCCATGCACCTAACGCATAGCTTAGCTTCCAACCGCGGCCTCAGTCGTGTCTTGAAACCGCATCCTCGCTTCGATATAGGCGGTGTTAAATCAAATTCAACCTTTTACTCAAGGTCTTAATACATGCCAAAGATTAACGGAAATGAAATACGAATCGGCAATGTGCTTGAGCACAATGGCGGTCTCTGGAGCGCGGTGAAGGTCGACCACGTAAAGCCCGGAAAAGGCGGGGCTTTTGCTCAGGTTGAGATGCGCAATCTGCGCAATGGATCGAAATTAAACGAGCGATTCCGCTCCGCTGACAAAGTGGAAAAGGTACGTTTGGAGCAAAAGGATCAGCAGTTTTTGTACGAAAATGATGGCATGTTGGTGTTCATGGATATGGAAACCTATGACCAGATCGAGCTGCCGGCGGAGCTGCTTGGTGATCGCCGTCCGTTTTTGCAAGACGGGATGACCGTCCAGATTGAATATCATGAGGCCGAAGCGCTTCATGCCACACTGCCGCAAAAGGTGACGTGCAAAATCGTTGAGACAGAGCCTGTGGTCAAAGGTCAAACTGCGGCCAATTCCTTTAAGCCTGCTGTGTTGGACAATGGATTGAAAGTTATGGTGCCGCCCTTCGTGGGGCAGGATGAGTTGATCATCGTAGACACGATTTCGATGGAATACACAGAACGGGCCTAAGGGGTGATGATCGCAGAGCCCGCTACCATCTCAGGGGCGATGCGATCAAAGCGCAGATAGGCCAATGCAAGCCCGCCCTGCTGTGTATATAACACGCCGGCGGGTTTTTCATTGGCAAGAATGGCAGTGCCAATCGGTGCTGATCCTGAGATCTTCACTTGCCGCAGGCCTTTGCGGAGCTCAGTTTTATGTTTCATGCGCGCAACGATTTCCTGCCCGACATAGCAGCCTTTTTTGAAATCCACCCCGTTGAGACGCTCGAAATCCATTTCTAGGATAAAGCGGTCTGGAGTTAGCTCTATTCCGGTCTCAGGAATGATATGCGCCACGCGCAAGGCTGGCCAATCGATGACACCTGCCTCTTGCCGCCCGTAGGCGCGCCAGCCCAAATTGGGATCACGCGGATCGGCAAATCCATCCGGCGGGAGGGTGCCCAATCCGCAGCATAGGTCGATATTCACTTCGGCAATTTGAACATCTGCGCGCAGGCGGTACATATTGAGGCGCATGTTAAGGCCGGGGCAAATCTCTGTGGCCACGTCGATGAGCAGATCATCTGGCCGCTGCAACACGAAGAAATCTGCAAGATATTTGCCCTGTGGTGTCAACAACGCGGTGTAATGCAATCCGGGTGCGGAGACGTCATTGGTCACAAGATTTTGCAAAAAGCAGGTCCGGTCAGCACCGGTGACTTGAAGAATGCTGCGGGGCTGTTCGGGTTGGGCCATGGGTATTCCTTTGTCTGTGCTTTCCATATAAGCTGTTTTGACCGCAAAGCCAGAGGCCTCATGTCTGCACCGATTTCCGTTGTTATCCCAACGCTTAATTCTGCCAACAGCCTGCCGGCGACCCTTTTGTCGTTGATGGAGGGATTGGATGCTGGATTGATTTGTGAGGTGGTTGTCTCTGATGGTGGATCGACAGATGCCAGCGGTGCTATCGCCTTGGCCTGGGGCGCGGAGATTGTGACTGGTGCCGCCTCGCGCGGCGGGCAATTGCGCCGCGGGGTGGCGGCCACGCGCGGGGCATGGGTGATGGTCTTGCATGCGGATACGATCTTGCAAGAGGGCTGGGCCGCGCAGGTGAAAGCGGCTATGCAGCAAGGCCCTTTGTGTTTTTCACTGGCCTTCCGTGCCAGAGGTTTTGCAGCCCGATGGGTGGCGGCTTGGGCGAATTTGCGCAGTGACCTTTTCGGTCTTCCTTACGGGGATCAGGGGCTCGTCGTGCGCCGGAGTGATTATGACCGGTCGGGGGGCTATCCAGATCAGCCGCTGATGGAAGATGTGGCGCTGGTGCGGGCCTTAAAGGGGAAAATCCACCGACTGCCAGCCCATGCCTTCACGCGCGCCGACAAATATCAGCAGCAGGGGTGGTTGCGCCGTGGGGCGAAGAACCTTGGCCTTTTGTTGCGATATGTCTTGGGTACTAATCCCGACGATTTAGCGCGCAGGTATCGCAAACCGTAGCAAAGGCCTCCGCCTCCTGCATTGCGCCAGATAAAAAACGCCGGCGGCGCCGGCCCTACTGGCCCTCCGAGTGATCAAATTGCAAGCGGCAGAGGTCCGAATAATGCCCACCAGCCGCAATCAGCTCTGCATGGGTGCCGCGCTCTATCACCCGGCCTTTGTCCATAACTATGATATGATCGGCAGAGACAATGGTCGACAGGCGGTGGGCGATGACCAAAGTGGTGCGGTTTGCGGAGAGTTTTTCTAATGCGTCTTGCACAAGAACTTCTGATTGGGTGTCAAGCGCTGAGGTGGCCTCATCCAACAGTAAAATGGGCGTATCGCGCAGAAGCGCTCGCGCGATGGCGACCCGTTGACGCTGCCCGCCGGACAGGTTTGTGCCGCGTGGCCCAACTTCGGTGTCCATGCCTTGGGCCAAACTGGGCAGGAAATCGGCAACATGTGCTGCTGCGACGACCTCATCGAGTTTCGATGGATCGATTTCGCGTGCATCAAGTGTGATGTTTTGCCCAAGGGTTTCATCAAACAGCAGGCTGTCTTGCGACACCACTGAGATACAGGCTCGAAGGGCGCTGGGATCGATGTCTGTATTTGCAAGGCCGGAGATTGTGATCTCACCCGCGCTATGGGCGTAAAGCCGGGTGAGCGCATTGAAAATCGTTGTCTTGCCCGCGCCTGAGGCCCCGACAATGGCAGTGGTTTTCCCAGCGGGCGCGCGGAAGGAGACGTTGCGCAGCACGGGCGTTTCGCCAAACTCTAAACTGACGTTTTTGAACTCAATATCGCCAAAGGGCTGAACCGGTTTTGGATGATCCGGGCCGAGCAGCGTTGGCTGATGGTTAAAAATATCTCGCATTCTTTGGATGGAAACAGAGGCGGCATTGATCAGCCCAGAGATGCCGGCCAAGCGGCGCAGCGGTTCAAATGCCAATCCCAATGCGCCGAAGAAGGCCATGAATTGCCCGACCGTTTTGGCACCGCTGATGATTTCATATCCGCCGTAAATAATTACGCAGGCAAAACCGATGCCACTCATCACATCCACCAGTGAGGGAATTACGGCCGTGCCAAAGAGGGTTTTGATCTCTACTTCAATCTGCCGTTTCGTTAGCGCACGATAGCGGTCGGTATAGTAGCGCTCCAGACCATTGAGCTTAATCGTTCCCACGCCGTGGAAAGCTTCATTGAGGCGCGTGGCCATAGTGCCGGCGACTTCTCGGGCTTTCACGGCCTGTTTGCGCGTGTAGCGTTGCGCGACGAGCGAAGGGAACAATAACAAAGGCGCGCCGATCAATGCCGCAAAGGTCCAGAACCAATCTATTGAGAGCATGACCACAAAAAGCGATATCAGCCCGATGAGATCGCGGGCCGCGCCGCGCACCAAAAGCGCCCATATTCCGGCCACCGCCTGCACATCGCCATTGACCCGCTCCATCAAATATCCCGGTGCATAGCGGGAGAAAAAGCTGAGATCTAAGTGCAGCAAGTGGCGCAGCAAATCATTTTGCAAATCGGCTACGGATTGCTTGGCAATTTTCGTCATGAGCACGCGATGTACGACGGAGAGCACGCCTCGGATCAAAAATAAACAAAGGACAATGCCGCCCACCAACCACAGTTGGCTTTTAGTGCCGCCAGCAAAGACCCCGTCAAATAGAGGCTGCATCATCCAGGCAAGCCCGCCCACCATGCTGCCTTCGATCATCATCAACACGACGACAATCGCCAAGACCCACATATGGCGTCGCAGATATTCGCGCCAGAGCCACAGGAACAAGTCGCCTTGCTTTATGTGTTTTGGGGATGATGATTTCATGTCCATGGGCGCCTGTTAGTGCTTTGTTTGACTTGCTGCAAGGGACGGCCGCTTGACGCAGCTGCAAACCGCGAATATCGATATGTCATTATAACCGAGGTGAAATTCTATGTCACTGTCTCAAGGCCGTTCCTATCTTGCCATCCCGGGCCCTTCGGTCATGCCCGAGCGCGTTTTGCGCGCGATGCATCAATCCTGCCCAAATATTTATGAGGGGGAATTGATAGAGCTGACCCATAGTTTGATTCCGGATCTCAAACATGTAGCTGGCACGTCGGGTCACGCGGCAATCTATATCGCCAATGGCCATGGCGCTTGGGAGGCCGCTGTCTCTAATGTGTTGGCCGCTGGCGATACGGTCTTGGTTTTGGCAACCGGACGGTTTTGCGAAGGCTGGGGCGAAATGGCCCAGGCCCTCGGGGTCACGGTGGAAACCCTAGATTTTGGCAATCGCGCGACGATTGACTTGGCGCAGGTCGAGGCCCATCTTGCCGCCGATCGCACTGGCCGCATCAAAGCTGTGATGGCGGTGCAAGTGGACACATCGACCTCTGTGCTCAACGATATTGCGGCTCTGCGGCGCAGTTTGGATGCCGCCGGGCACGGGGCTTTGCTCATGGTTGATTGTATCGCCAGCCTGGGCTGTGATAAATTCTTAATGGACGAATGGGGCGTCGATCTCATGGTTTCAGCCTGTCAAAAAGGTTTGATGACTCCGCCAGGCATTTCCTTTGTGTTTTTCTCCGAAAAGGCCGCCGCAGCGCGCAATGCGATGACGCGGGTGAGTTCCTATTGGGACTGGAACACGCGAATCAATGCCGACTATCTTTATCAATATTTCTGCGGCACTGCGCCAACACAGCATTTGCTGGGGTTGCGGGAGGCTTTGGATATGATTCTTGAAGAAGAATTGAGAAATGTCTGGGCGCGGCATGAGGCGATTGCGCGGGCGGTTTGGGCGGCTTGCGACGCCTGGGGTAAAGGCGGGCCATTGGCGATGAATATCGCCGATCCGGCCCTGCGCAGCCACGCTGTCACGGCGCTTTCGATTGGCGCGCCCAATGGGCTCAATTTGCGCCGCTGGACAGAGCATCAGGCCGGTCTGACGCTGGGCATAGGGTTGAATATGGCCACAGATGACGATCCGAATGCGGATGGGTTTTTCCGCATTGGGCATATGGGGCATGTCAATGCGCAGATGATCATGGGAACGCTTGGCGCCATTCAATCGGGCTTGATGGCCTTAGATATTCCCCATGGTGAGGGGGGATTGGAGGCCGCGGCGCGTGTGCTGGCAGAGGCGACCCGCGGCTAGCCTAGGCCGATCTTGCGGCTTTCAGGGCTTCGGGCAGGGCTTTTGCAACCAAATCCATCGCCGCTTCATCGCCGCAAGAGATGCGAATGCAACGGTTCATCGGAGCCACGAAAGGCATGCGGATAAACACAGCGCGTGCGATCATCTGCTCGAGGACTGCGCGGGCAAAATCGCCATCTCTGCCGCAATCTATCGTGACGAAATTTGTGGCTGAGGGCAGGGCAATGAGGCCATTGTCTTGGGCAATCTGCGCGAGGGTCTCGCGGCTTTTCGCCACTTTTTGCTTGATGCCGTCCACATAGGCCTGATCTTTGAGGGCCGCCAAGGCTCCGGCCTGCGAAATTCGCGACAGGCCGAAATGATTGCGCAGTTTGTCGAAGGCAGAGATCAGCGATTTTGGCCCAATGGCATAGCCCACGCGCGCTCCCGCCATCCCATAGGCTTTGGAAAAGGTCCGCAAACGGATCACATTGTCTGTTTCGGGCCGCAAGTCGGGCGCAGTGCCGTTTGGCGCCAATTCAATATAGGCTTCATCAAGCACCAAGAGGCCAGACTTGGGTAAATTATCAATCAATTCTTGCACAGCATCAGCGCTGTGCCAGCTGCCCATTGGATTGTCAGGATTGGCGAAATAGACCAGTTTCGCGCCCAATCGGCGGGCCTGCTCTACCAGGCCTCGGGGATCTTCGTGATCATCCAGATATGGCACCATATGCAGGGTGCCGCCATTGCCGGCGGCATGATAATTAAACGTCGGATAGGCCCCGTGGGAGGTGAGGATGGCATCTCCAGATGCAACGGTCAGGCGGGTCAAGGTCAATAAGAGACCGTCAATGCCTTCGCCGAGGGTGATATGGCCCGGATCAATGTTGTGATGCGCGGCCAGCGCTTGTTTCAGGTCATGATTTTCCGGGTCGCCATATTGCCAAACCTCCTGCGCCGCTTGCGCCATCGCCTCGATAGCACGGGGCGAGGGGCCAAATTGGCTTTCATTGGCGCCCAGCCTGGCTGAGAAAGCCCGGCCCAAGGCCCTCTCTTGGGTTTCTGGTCCGACAAAGGGGACGCTGGCTGGCAAGGATTTGGCCAAGGCGGTGAGCGCATTATGTGACATGGCACGGTCTCCAGGCAAAAAGATCTCTGCGCAGCCTATCCGATTTCTTGCAATCTTGCCAATGCTATAGAGAGTTTAGCCTCTTCCTCTTCACGGGCTTCGAGATTGGCGCGCGTTTCGGCCAAGACCTCTGGGGGGGCGGAGGCGGCGAATTTGGGGTTGTTCAAACGCCCGCGAAGGCCGCCGAGTTCTTTCGCCAATTTTCCCATGCTTTTTTCAAGGCGCATTTTCTCCGCCGCCACATCGATAATATCTGCCAAGGGCAGGCCGAAGGTGGCTTGGGGCGCCGTGATGGTGATGGCGCCTTTTGGCATCTCTGACACTTTGGTCACCTCAGTGATCCGAGCCATTTGCTGAATTTGCGCCATATTGGCCACCAAAGCCGCTTCACCGGCCGGGCTGATTGTCACTTGCACCAAGGGCACTTTCGCACCGGCAGGCACATTCATCTGTGCACGGGCAGAGCGGATGGAATCAATCAATGAAATGGCCCAGCTGATTTCCTCGCTGGCGGCTGTATCGACCAATTCGAGCCCATATTCCGGCCAATCTTGATGCACCAACATATGGCTGCGCTTTGCGGTGATGCCCCAGAGCTCTTCGGTGATAAAGGGCATGATGGGATGCAGTAGGGTCATAGATTGCTCCAAGACCCAAGCCAGTGTGATTTGTGTTTCCAATCGCCCGGCGTCGCCGCTGGAATGGCTGCCTTTCAAAATTGGCTTTGACAGTTCGAGATAGCGATCGCACAACGTGCCCCAGACAAAACCGTAGAGCGCAGAGGCCGCATCATTAAAGCGATAGCCGTCCAGCGCGGCATCCACCGCCACGCGCACCCGCCCAACTTCGCCAATGATCCATTTGTTAAGTGCCAAATCTGGGCTTGGAAGGGAGCAGCTTCGGTGTTCAAATGCCTCATTGAATTGTGCAAAAGAACAGGCATTCCACAGCTTTGTTCCAAAATTTCGATATCCAGCAATGCGCTGCATATCCAGCTTGAGCACCCCGCCCAAAGAGGCCATCGACGCATTGGTAAAGCGCAGAGCATCGGCGCCAAATTCGTCGATAATCTCGAGCGGATCGACGACATTGCCGGTTGATTTGCTCATCTTCTTGCCCTTGGCATCACGCACCAACCCGTGCAGGTAGATGGTGTTGAAGGGGACTTGATCGACCACGGCCAATTGCATCATCATCATCCGTGCGACCCAGAAAAATAAGATGTCAGAGCCCGTGATGAGATCAGAGGTGGGGAAAAACCTTTGCAGCATATCGTTTTGCGCATCGGCCTCAGCCTCTCCGCTCCAGCCCAAAGTTCCGATAGGCCAAAGACCGGAGGAGAACCAAGTGTCCAGCACATCGGGATCACGGGTGAGAGAGGCGTCGGGGCCGGCCATGGCTTGCGCCTCTGCTTCGGTCGCGGCGCAATATTGCGCGCCGGTCTCATCAAACCAAACAGGAATTTGATGACCCCACCACAATTGCCGAGAAATGCACCAAGGCTCAATGTTTTCGAGCCAATGAAAATAAACTTTCTTTTCGGACTCTGGCAGGATTTTAACCTGGCCATTACGCACCGCCTCCAGCGCAGGGGCGACGATTTTGTCCGTGTCCACAAACCACTGATCGGTCAGCATCGGCTCAATCACCACTTTGGAGCGGTCGCCGAAAGGCTGCATGATGGGTTTGTTCTCCACCAAGGGCACCAGCTGGGTGGTTTGCTGCCCCTCTGCATCGGTGAGGGTGTCCTCGGTCATCACCGCCAAACCTTCGCGGGTGATGTCATCGACAATTTTCTTGCGCGCCTCAAAACGATCCATGCCGCGATAGGCATCCGGCACCATATTCATGGCGGCAATTTTGGCGTCGTCAAAGCTCTCTTCGCCATTGGCGATGCGCTGGGCGGTGGCCGCCTCTTGCGCATAGGCCTGTCCATCGGCCCGCAGATTGGCTTTTGTGTCCATCAGATTATACATCGGAATGCCGGCGCGTTTGGCGACTTGATAGTCGTTGAAATCATGCGCCCCGGTGATTTTGACCGCGCCAGAGCCAAAGTCTTTGTCGGGGTACTCATCGGTGATGATGGGAATCAAGCGCCGCTGCGCTTTGGGCCCGACAGGAATTTCACACATCATCCCGACAATCGGCGCATAGCGCTCGTCGGAGGGATGCACCGCAACGGCACCGTCGCCCAACATGGTCTCTGGGCGGGTGGTGGCAATGGAGATATAGTCGCGCTCTTCTTGCAGCGTGATCTTGCCGTCTTCATCTTTCTCCACATAGGTATATGTAGAGCCGCCCGCTAAGGGATATTTAAAATGCCACATGTGACCGGCGACTTCGATATTCTCAACTTCGAGATCTGAGATAGCTGTTTCGAAATGTGGATCCCAATTGACCAGACGCTTGCCTCGGTAAATCAGGCCTTTGTTGTACATTTCAACGAAGACTTTGATCACGGCATCGTGGAAATTCGGGCTGTTTTCATGGCCCGTACGCGTGTCACCCTGCGCGCCTGCCATAGTAAAGGCTGTGCGATCCCAATCGCAGGAGGCGCCCAAGCGTTTGAGCTGATTTACAATTGTTCCGCCTGATTGCTCTTTCCATTGCCAGACTTTTTCCAAGAATTTCTCACGGCCCAGGGCCACACGGCCCGGTTCGCCCCGCTCTGCCAATTGCCGCTCAACGACCATCTGCGTGGCGATGCCCGCATGGTCTGTCCCAGCCTGCCACAGGGTGTCAAAGCCGCGCATCCGGTGCCAGCGCACCAAGATATCTTGCAAAGTATTGTTGAAGGCATGACCCATATGCAAAACGCCCGTGACATTGGGCGGGGGGATCATGATGCAATAGCTTGATGCTCCGGGTTTGGCATTGGCCCCGGCTGTAAAACAGCCCGCCGCCTCCCAGGCTTTGTAAAGACGATCTTCAGCTTCTGCTGCGTTGAATTTTTCCATGGCCATAATAGGGGGGTATCCTTCGAATTTGTCTCCGAATACCTATTTCTCTGGGCGAGTGAAAGCCCTAGCTGACCAAAGGCGCGCGCGCGCCGGGGCGCAGGACGGCCGGGTCGTAGGGTTGCCGCGCAAAAACCTCGCGAACCCGCTGTGCAAAATGTTCAATCGGCAAGGTGTCATAGTCAGGATCGAAGCTGTTTTGGTCCCAGCGTTCGCAGAAGGTTGCACAGTCGTCAAAATAGATATGGCCGCGATAGGTTTCGCGCTTGTCTCGGTTGCCGCCCACGTGATGGCCATAATAGAGCATCTGAAAATCACCGTGTTTCTCAACAACCCAGGCGCATTGTTCCCGCACAAAGGGGCGCAGGATCGCCGCGGCATATTCGTCGTGATTGTAGGGCGCGAAAATATCGCCGATATCATGCAACAGCGCAGAGACAATCCAATCAGTATCGGCTCCATCGCGCTCCGCGCGGGTGGCCGATTGCAGCGAATGGCCCAGACGCGTCACCTGATAGCCAGATAGGCCTTCATCCAGTGCAACCAATGCCCGAAGTAGGCGATCGGCTGTGCCCTTGGTATATTCAATCTCATGTTCCGTGAGAAAGGCATAATCTGCCGCATCGCCATCTTTCATGGCGCGAAATTTGACTTGATCCATCATCTGTACATCTCGGCTTTGCCCTCGGCGCCCGCCATCATGACTTTGGCCTGTTCAGTTCGAATTTCTTCGTAGAGTAAAAGATCCTCTTGATAAAACAAGCCCTTTGGCGCGTCGCAGAGGGTGAAATTTCCCGTGTCACAATTGCCGCGCATAGGCACGCCGTAATCGGGCGCATTATTAGGTTTTTTGACATGTGGGCTTAAAAAGCGCATCACAACACCAATTCTGCGGTCATCGCTTGTATTGGCGCCCGAGCCGTGGATCATCAAGCCGTGGTGCAGGCTGATCTCGCCCGTCGCCAGGGCGCCGCTGGATTTGTCTTCCTGTGCCACATCCACCTTGATTTCTTGACCGCGTGACAGCAGATTCAGCTCATCAAAGCTGTCCTCATGGGGAATAATCGGGCTTTTGTGACTGCCTTTCACAAAATCCATACATCCGCTTTGAGGCGTTGCCGGGGAGAGCGCCAGCCAAGCGGTAAGTATCCCATCAATTTCACCCAAGCCCCAATAGGCCAAGTCTTGGTGCATCGTCACCACATGTTTTGTCCGCGGCTCTTTGATCAAAAACTCTGTCGAATACAGTAAGACATCAGGCCCCAAAATACCCTCAACCACATCCAATATCGCGCTATGGGCAGCGATCTCATAGGCTAGCGGCATAACGATATGTGCATTGACCCGTTTGTATACATTCAAAGCCCGTGGCAGGCCGTTGTCGAGCCAATCGCCTTCAATCGCTTCCAATTGGGCGCGCCAATCTGCACATTGCTGCGCAGAAATTGCAGGGATGGGGCATAAAAAACCGTCCTCCCAATAGCTTTGGATCTGGGCGTCGGACAGGCGATGAGAGGTTTGGGCGTTTGGCATCGTGAACTCCTTGAATGCACAAAATGCGCCATATCAAAAAGCGGCAGTCTTGCCTGAACACGACATCCGCGAATTAATCTGCTTGTGGCTGGACAGTCGGGGGCAGGTTGGTACAGTTTAACCAAACTTAGGAGCAGGTGCGTGGAAAAATTTGGAAAGAGCCAATCGGTATTGCGGCGCGAAGATGATCGTTTTCTGACGGGGCGCGGGCAATATGTGGATGATACCACGCCGGAGGGGGCGCTACATGGCTATGTGCTGCGTTCAAGCTACGCGCATGGGGTGATCACAGCGTTGGACACGCAAGAGGCGGAAGAGGCCGAGGGGGTTCATCTCGTGCTCACTGCGGCCGCGCTGGAGACGGCGGGACTCTCGGGCAAGATGGAGGCCAGTCTGGTGAAAAACCAAGATGGCCAATTGGCGCCCAACACAGATCGGTTTTTGTTGGCCAAAGACAAGGTGCGCTTTGTGGGGGAACCGGTGGCCATGGTCTTTGCTGAGACCTATGCGCAGGCGCGGGCCGCGGCGGATATGATTGAGCTCGAGGTTGATGATCTGCCGGTGCATCTTGAGTTGCAACCGGGCGGGCCCAATTTGCATGAGGCAGCGCCGAATAATGTCGCCTTTGACTGGGCTTTAGGTGACAGCGCGCAGATGGAGGCGGTGAAAGCCAAAGCGGCCCATGTGTTGAGTTTTGAGATTTCCGACAACCGTGTGATTTGTAATTCCATGGAGCCGCGGGGCTGCTGGGCGGATATAGAAGATGGGCGGGTGCACCTCTGCGTGAATGGCCAGGGGGTCTGGTCGCAAAAGGGGCAATTGGCGAAGATGTTGAGCCTGCCCGAAAGCGAGATCCGCGTGACCAACCCCGACGTCGGTGGCGGCTTTGGTATGAAAGCCATGGCCTATCCGGAGTATTTCCTAGCCGCGCAGGCCGCGCGCATGCTCAATCGTTCGGTGCGCTGGATGTCGGACAGATCGGAGGCGATGCTGTCGGACAATGGTGGTCGGGACCTCACCTCAACGGCAACGCTGGCTTTGGATGCTGATCATAAGATCATCGGGTATCAGGTGCAGACGCTGGCCAATATGGGCGCCTATTCGGGTCAATTTGCCCAGCCCATTCAAACGCAGCTGTTTTCAAAAGTTTTGACCGGTCTTTACGATATTCCGGTGGCGCATCTGCAAGTGACCGGGATTTACACCAACACCACGCAGGTAGATGCCTATCGTGGGGCTGGACGTCCTGAGGCGATTTACGTTTTGGAACGGGCCATGGATTACGCGGCCCGTGCGCTGGGCATTGATGCTTGGGATTTTCGCCGGCGTAACTTCATCGCGCCAGAGAAATTTCCCTATAAGACGGCCAGCCATGTGCGCTACGATGTGGGGGATTTCGGTCTTGTCTTGGATCGTTTGGCCCAAGAGGCCGCGCGCGACGACTTTGCGGCGCGGCGCGCTGCAAGTGCGCAAAAGGGTCTGCTGCGCGGCTTGGGGCTGTGCTGTTATATCGAAAGTATTTTAGGCAACCCGACCGAGACCTCGCGGGTTGTGTTTCAGGCCGATGGCAGCGTTGATCTTTATGTGGGCACGCAGTCCGGAGGGCAGGGGCATGAAACGGTTTATGCCCAATATCTGGCCGATCAAACCGGCCTGCCGGTGGAACAGATCAACTTGATCCAAGGCGACAGCGATCTCATTCCCACGGGGGGCGGAACGGGTGGATCGCGCTCTGCGACGGTGCAAAATTCCGCGACTTTGGCCTTGGTTACTGTGATGACGCAGGCTTATAAGCTCTTTTTGGCGGAACATCATGAGGCCGATCCCGCGGATGTGAGCTTTGATGACGAGGTGTTTCGGATTGCGGGCTCCAACGTGGTGTTCAGCTGGTTGGATGCGGCCAAACTGGCGCGTGAGGCCGGGCAGTCGGCGCTTTTGGATGTGACGCAATCGGCGACTTTGGATGATTTGAGCTTCCCCAATGGGGCGCATTTGGCGGAAGTGGAAGTTGATCCGCAGACCGGGCAATCACAGGTCGTGCGCTATGTCATCGTCGATGATTTCGGCTATCTTCTCAATCCCATGTTGGTGGAGGGGCAGGTGCATGGCGGCGTGGTTCAAGGGCTGGGGCAGGCCATGATGGAACATGTGGTATATGATGACAACGGCCAGCTTCTGACAGCCAGCTTTATGGACTATGGCATGCCGCGGGCTGCCGATGTGCCGATGTTTGACTTCAACTCCGTCGTGGTGCCCTCAACCGCCAATCCTATTGGCATGAAAGGCTGCGGTGAGGCTGGCACCATTGGCTCAATGGCCGCTGTATCCAATGCGGTGATGGACGCTTTGGCCTCAAAGGGTGTCACGCGGGCGGATATGCCCTTCACGCCGCAGCGGGTTTGGAGCATGTTGCAAAACGCGGGCTAAGTCGTCATGTCCCTTTGGCATTGGATCAACTCCAAGATTTGGCAGAACCGCTTTGGCCAGGTCGTGGAAGATGCGGGGTCTGCGTCTGGGGCCGCACCGCGCCGAGCGGTGCATGTTGTTGTCATGGACGGCACGCTCTCCTCGCTGGAGCCGGGGTTTGAGACAAATGCGGGGTTGGCCTATCAGCTTTTGAAACGCAGCGCTGGGCCGGGGGTGATATTGCATTACCAACCCGGGCTGCAATTTGACCGGAGTAATTTTCTGGCATCAGCCTGGTCTGTGTTGACCGGCAGCGGGTTGGATTGGCAAATTCAGACGGTCTATGGCGCTCTGGCGAGCCGCTATCAGCTGGGCGATGAGATCTTTTTGATTGGCTATTCGCGCGGTGCCTTTGCGGCGCGCTCTTTGGCGGGATTGATCGATCGGGTCGGGTTGCTGCGGCGCGATCAGGCCACCCAGCGTCATGTTCGCATGGCCTATCGCCACTATCGGGACGGCAGCGACGCCTTGCGGGTCTTTGCGAAAGAATATTGCCACTTAGATGTCCCCATCACAGCGATTGGGGTTTGGGACACGGTCAAAGCGCTTGGGTTGCGCGTTCCGGGGCTCTGGCGGATGTTTGAGGGAAAATACCAGTTTCACAACCATCAGATCAGCGCCTGTGTCGGCGCCGGGTTTCAGGCTTTGGCCTTGGATGAAACCCGAGACACATATCGACCTGAAATGTGGGAGGATCCACCAGATCGGCCGGTTGCGTTGCAGCAGGTCTGGTTCGTTGGGAATCATGGGGATGTAGGCGGGCAGGTGATGGGATCTCCGCAAACACGGCCCTTGTCAAATATCCCCTTCGTTTGGATGATGCAGCGACTGCAAGAGCAAGGCCTTCCTTTGCCCAAGGCTTGGACAGAGGAGTTTGTGCAAGATGTTCATGCGCCCTCGACCGGCAATTGGAGCGGATTGAACTGGGTGTTTTGGGCACGGTCCAGGCGTTTGGTTGGACGCTTTCGCTCAGAGTCAATTCATCCCAGTGTTGCTGATGGGCGGCCTGGGCGGCTCATCAACTTGCATAATGATGCAGGTGGTTGAGCCGGTCGCATAGAGTTTTCCATCTTCGGCACCGCGAATTTCCCCCGCGGCCACGCCGGTGGATCGGCCGGCGTGCTGCACCCATCCGCGGGCGATAACAGGCTGGCCGATTGGAATGCTGCGGGTGATATTGATCTTATATTCCAGCGTTGTGTAAATACTGCCTTTCGGCACTTTGGTCATCACTGCACAGGCCATACAGCTGTCTAATACCGCACCATACCATCCGCCATGCAGCCCGCCCATTGGATTCGTGTGATCAAACTCCGGGGTGCCAGCAAAGGTGACAGCACCCACGGATACCTCGGTCAGCTCATAGCAAAGCAACCGAGCGATGGGCGGGCGCGGCAATGTGCCGTCGCGCATGGCGCACATAAACTCATAACCGGACATCGATAGAAGTTGCGCGCGGGTGGGCAAATCGGAAAAATCTTTCGCCTCTGTCATTTCAAGCTCCCTGCGCGCTGGTGTTGACGGAGCCTAACGTGGCGCAGGGAGGGCTTCAAGCCACGCGGCGGAGGCTTTGTTGCGGTGCCTTTCCCAAAGCGGTGCAAATGGCACTGACCACTTCGGCTTTGTTCATCGTGTAAAAATGCAGATGCTCAACACCATTTTGGATCAAACTGTCACAAAGTTCACTGGCCTGCGCGATGGCCATCATCTCGGCCCGGCCCTCGCGCTCGGCGCGGGCGAAGCCCTCTGCCAGGTCTGGGGCGATTGAGGTGCCACAGCTGCGGGCGATGGCTTGGGTCGCTGTCCAATTTTGCACAGGCAAAATGCCAGGGATGATCGGCAGTGTGATCCCCTGCGCTGCGGCCCTGTCGCGGAAGCGTAGAAAGAAATCTGCATGGAAGAAAAATTGCGTGATCGCAGCGGTAGCGCCGGCATCTTGCTTGCGCTTGAGCCAATCTAAATCACTCTGGGAGCTCTGTGCCAAAGGGTGCACCTCCGGGTAGGCGGCGACGAAAATGTCCTGCATTGCGTTTCGCTTGGCACATGCGATTAAGTCCATCACATCCAAACCCTTGGGTGCTGTATCCCCGCGCAGAGCGATGAGACCCTTCGCGTCGGCCTCTTGCGCCTCTTTCAAGTAGGTGGGCAGATCAGCTGGCTGTTGGGTGGAACAGGTGACATGCGCCTGCAAGCGCCCGAGTCCGGATCGGCGCAAGGCCCGCAGGGTGTCTAAGGTTTGAGCGGGATCTTTGCTGCAGGTGACAGATGAAAATTGTGGTGCAAATCCGGCAAGCGTCTCGGCCACCCGGCTTAACGAAAATGCGGCTGTTACGGTTTTTGGCGAAAAAAATTCGAAGGAAATTTGGGTCATTCTATCCTCATTGAAGCTGGCTTGTGTTGACAATGTCAGAGGGATTATGATTAATCAAATTCATAAAATTCAATTTAGTTATGAGGAATTTTACGAATGCACTTTGATCTGCGCCACCTCCGTGCCATCCGCGCCATTGACAAATGCGGTGGGCTGTCGCGCGCGGCCGATATGCTCAATCTCACACAATCGGCCCTGTCGCATCAGATCAAAGGGCTTGAGGATCAGGCGGGGGTTGATCTTTTTGTGCGGCGCACCAAACCGCTGAAATTGTCGGCGGCCGGGCAGCGGCTGCTGAAGTTGGCCAATCGGGTGCTGCCAGAGGTTGAGGCCACCGAAGAGGAATTTCGCAGCTTGTTGTCGGGCAAATCAGGCCGGTTGCATATCGCCATTGAATGCCATGCTTGTTTCGAATGGCTGTTTCCGGTTCTGGAGTCCTTCCGCAAGGCCTGGCCTGACGTAGATGTCGATATCCGCCCGGGTCTGGCCTTTGATGCTTTGCCGGCTCTGGCGCGTGAGGAGGTGGATTTGGTGGTCTCCTCCGATCCAGAAGAGCATCCCGATCTCGAATTCTCACCACTGTTTGACTACGAACCTGTGTTTGTTGCCTCCAGCCAGCATGCTTTGGCGCAAAAACCTTGGATTGAGGCGCAAGACTTTCGCGATGAGATCTTGATTACCTATCCGGTAGATCGGGCGCGCCTAGATGTCTTCTCGCAGCTTCTCATGCCCGCTAAGGTCGAGCCGCGCGCGGTGCGTCAGGTGGAGCTGACCGCTGTGATTTTACTTTTGGTGGCCTCGAACCGCGGCGTTGCGGTGCTGCCTGATTGGGTTGTGCGCGAGGTGCGGTATAATTCTGATTATGTGACCCGACCGCTGACCGAGCAGGGGCTCACGCGCAGGCTCTACGCTGCAACCCGCCGAGAAGACACAACAAAACCCTTCATGGCGCATCTGCTCAAACTTGCCCGCAGCGAGCCGGTGAAATTGCAACGCAGCTAGGCCTTGGCAAGCTGGCTCCGGCGGCGTATAGCCCAGCCTGATCTGCAGGAGCATCACCATGGTACAAAGCGCAAATATGAACGTAATGATCGCGACAGCGCGCAAAGCTGGACGCGCCTTGGCGAAAGATTTTCGCGAGGTGGCCAATTTGCAAGTCTCGGTCACAGGCGCCAGTGATTTTGTCGCCCGCGCGGATATGCATGCGGATAAAGTGGTGAAAGAAGAGCTGCTTGCGGCCCGTCCGACCTATGGGTACTTGGCCGCTGAAAGTTCTGAAATCGAAGGCAAAGATCCGACCCGCCGCTGGATTGTGGATGCAATGGTCGGTGTCACCAACTTCCAACACGGCATGCCGCATTATGCGGTGACGATTGCTTTGGAGCATAAGGGTGAGATTATTGCCGGCGTGATATATGATGCCGCGCAAGACGAATGTTTTTTCGCGGAAAAGGGCCAGGGTGCTTGGATGAATGAGACCCGTATGCGGGTTTCTGGGCGTCGCAGCCTGTCGGGCTGTGTCTTTGCCACAGGCCTGCCGAGCGCGGGTCGCTCGGACTTGCCGCAAGCCTTGACCGATCTGGCGCAGCTTTTGCCGGTCTCATCTGGCGTGCGCAATCTTGGCGCTGCGGCGCTGGACATGGCCTATGTGGCCGCCGGCCGTGTGGATGGATTTTGGGGCCGCCGCTTGCAGCTTTGGGATGTCGCCGCTGGCATGATCATTGTGAAAGAAGCGGGCGGATTTTCCGAGGCCATCCAACCGGGTGGTGACGTGTTGCAAGATGGAACGGTAATTGCCGCGAATGATCAAGTCTTCGCGTCTTTTTGCAAGATCATCCGCAAGGGCAGCTGACACAGGGCGGCTTGACCATGCCATAGGTCACGGCCGCAATCCATGGTGTTTGCTCCCTCGCCACAAAACAGGCTCCATGCTTGACGGATGGCCGCTTTGCACCATTTTGGACCTATGCGTGTTTTTATCATTCTTATATTCACCGCCTTCACCACAGGCGCCTTGGCCCAATGCCCAAAGAATCCAGCGATTTCTGAGGAGCTTGATGAGGCCTATCGCAGTCTCAAATTTGCGAAATTCCCCCGAGATGCGCAAGTGGCCACGGATGTCCTTTGGAGCTTGTGGACCCGTGCACCGGACAATCGGGCGCAACGTCTGCTCAACCGGGGGATGATGAATCTCCGCTTGGGCGACTTGGCGGCCGCTGAGGGGTTTTTGAGCGTTCTCATTAAGTATTGTCCCGATTATGCCGAGGGTTACAATCAACGCGCCTTTGCGCGCTATCTGGCCGGGAACTTCGAAGGAGCCTTGCCAGATTTGGCGCGTGCCCTCTCGATCCTGCCGCGCCATCTTGGGGCATTGTCGGGCAAAGGGCTGACCCATTTGGCACTTGGACAGCCAGAGTTGGCAGAAATTGAATTTCGAAAAGAGATGGCTTTAAACCCTTTCACCGCAGATCGGGATTTGATCCCGAATTTGGGCACGGATTTATAGATAATCTGCCTTTACACGCCCAGCATTTTGCCTATGTTCGCCGCTGTGCCCGCGTGATGGAATGGTAGACATAGAGGACTTAAAATCCTCAGGCTTAACGGCCGTGCCGGTTCGAGTCCGGCCGCGGGTACCACCATAGCAATATGCCTCTGATAGGCGAGTGGAAGATCCGCCGTGTTTCACGCGGCATTGGTCCAACGTGCGGGCAATAGATCCATGCCGCGCGACTTCCCTGACCGGCAAGCCTATGCCCACCATAGGGGTTCGGGTTCTTTGGTTTTGTGAATATTAAAGGTCCGAAGCTGCTCCAACAGCCACTCCATGCGGTCAGCGTCGTCTGTAAGATAGGGCTTTGCCAGTGCGACAATATCGGCAGCTGGCGTGCGGAATTCTGTGGTCCAAGCGGCCAGGTTAAACAAGATCGGAACAAAGGAGATGCCGGCTTCCGTCAGGTAATAGGGTTTCTTTTGTGCATGACGCTCGGACGCGCCGATTTCCAGCAGGTTGAGATCAAGCATCAATTTCAATCGAGAAGACAAGGACCCTGAAGAAATATTCTCTCTATTGTTCTTCAGGATAGCGTTAAATGTACGTCGATTAAACAATGCAATGTCACGAATGATAATCGGAATCCATTTATCGCCGAGCAGATGAGCCGCAAGACCAATTGGGCACATGTTTTCCTCTACAAATTTTTCATCTACCTCAGTCTTCAAATCTAACATAAACCATTCCACCATTTAAACCACTGTCATAATGACATTGGCTGGCCAATCTCTGTGCGTCAATTATTTTCTTCTTAAGGTATAAACTTCCATTCAGTAAAACCGCTTTAATATTTGCCATAGTTTTAAAATGTCCTTCGAGTTTAGTATAAAAATTGGATTAAATCGCATGTTTATTATCTCAAGCGAACAATCGCCAAAACAAATGAAGGACAGTCGGGTAATGATGGTAAAACTTACGCAAGATCTCGCACGTGGACTTGGTCCATGGAAGGACATGTATCACGAAAATCAAGCAGTGTTAAACGATCTTGGTGCGCGTCTTATATTTGCGGGTACGGAAAAAGATGATGACAGCAAATTGACTGTGATCATCGATTTTGACTCTCTTGAGGCCATGAAAGCTTTCGGCGGACATGAGGAGTTAAAAGCCAAACGTGCGGCAGCTGGAGCGCTCTTAGACACCACGGTGATCACCGTTATGAGCGAAGGTTCCTTTGCCGGATGAGAGATGCAGTGGCATTGCTTGCATGAGCAAAATGAACGTTAGGGAGAATATAAATGAATGTTTACGATAAGTTACACAGGGTTATGGAAGATCGAAACGTTGAAGGTTACGTCGGTCTGCTACATGAAAATGCCGAGATTATATTTCATAAATCGGGCAGTCGCTTTGATAAAAGTGAATGGGCCTCCATGGTGGCTGGGATGATGGGTAATCCCAAATTCGTGAGCGATTCATCGCGCTGTGTTTATGAAAATGACGAGATCTTGGTCGCTCATAATTTCATGTCTTATCCGGATGATACCAAGGAAGCTGTTATGTTGGTGTGCATGCTGAAGGATGGGCAAATAATTCGTATGGAAACGGGGGCCACACCGCTGGGGTAACGGTCTTTTCCGTAGAATCTTAATGGAGAAGTTTAATGGCTAATCTACTTGTTCACATCCACAGTGGACCTGAGTTAAAGAATAAGCTCACCCTTGGGTTGCTTGTCGCCAAAACGGGGGTCGCGGAAGGCCATAGTGTCAAACTGTTTTTGGCCGCTGATGCTGTTCACGCCCTGGATTGTCGGGCAGAAGGGGACATTGTGGGGCGGGGCACTGGGGACGCTCATCTGCACTTACAGGCTCTTGCCGCGGCAAATGTTCAAATCATGGTCTCGGGAATGTCTGCGAAGGCGCGCGGCTATGATGACAGTCTTTTGGCCGGTTATAATGCTTCCTTTGCGATGCCTGACACGCTTATTGCCTTGGCGTTAGATGCCGATACGGTGCTGTGTTATTGATGCTGCTGCAGGACTTTAACGGCAAGAATAATCCTTGAGGCGCAAGGGACTTATATGTCCTGAGCGCCTGCATTTTTGCAGCCGTGCCATTGCGGCAGAATATCCTCTGTCAGGCCGTTACGGCTGCTGTGGCGGTCGGGCCAGCTCAGCTTCTATCATGCGGGTCAATTTTTGCGACAAGGGCCGGGTTGAGGCGCCCCAGGTTGCCAAAACCTGGCCGTCACCACCGATCAAAATTTTGTTAAAATTCCACGCTGGCGCGAATCCACTTTGCGCGCGCACGGCCATAAAGAAAGGATGCGCCTGCGCACCTGTGACCGCGAGGGTCTCGCTCATCGGCATATCAATGTCGTAATTCAAGGCACAAAAACTTTTGACTTCTGCATTGCTGTCGAACTCCTGGTTAAAGTCATCCGATGGGACTGCGATCATTCCAAAGCCGGCGTCGCGGTAGGTGTCGTAGAGTTTTTGCAGATCGGCATATTGTTTGGTGAAGGCGCATTGCGACGCGGTGTTCACCACGAGGTAGGGTTTTCCCTGCCATTGTTTTGTATCGATATGTCCGCCATAGATCGATGGGAAACTATAGGTCGTAAGCTCGCTGGCGCGGCCCAAGCGCGGCGTTACAGCCGCAATAGCCGAAGCGATGACAAATATCGTGGCCCAGAGAAAGAGTGCGTGTTTGCGTATCATAAAGGTTCTACGCATGATGCGCCGATTTAGATCAGTCTTATGCGAGACCGACGCAAGATTGTGTCTGGGGATCCCAAGTTGTTCCAGGCAGGCAGAAGGCCTGCGGGTCAGTGCCGCGATCTGGGCAGCTCGGGGCCTCTTGAGCGAGGCTGGCAGTGTCACAAATCATGATCAATAGAGATATGAGAATGGGCTTCATCGCTTGTGTCTCCAGATTATGCTTGGCCGCGGCCCCACAGGCCGGCGCATCATTGGGCCGGGTTATTGTTTAGCGCGCGTGCTTTGCACTTGGTGAATGAGCGCATCGGCTCGGCGTTTGCTCATACCAAATTCTTTACGCAGCCGCTCTAGGTCCGCTTTGTTGGTATGGTCTAAAATACCATCTAACAGCGCTTTGCGCACCTGATCTTCAAAAATAATATTTCGCCGCTCCATCTGAGCATTGAAAGCGGAGGCAACAATACCCGTGATCAGTGCCACCACAATCACCCCTAAAATTGCCGATCCGACAGCGATAAGTTTCCCTGCCACGGTGATGGGGGTGATATCGCCATAGCCAACTGTGGTGAGCGTAATCAGCGCCCAATACATGGAGGCGGGAATTGAGTGAAAGCCCGTTGGATGGGTCGCATGTTCAGCAAAATACATCAATGTGGACGAGAGGATGAACAAAATCGCGAAAAGGTAGCTGGCAGCGTAAAACGAACGCTTTTCCTCATTAATAGCCTCAAACAGATCTTCCATAGCCGAATTATAATGAGACAATTTCAGAATGCGAAGCAGCCGCAAAGCGCGCAAAATCCGCAAATCTAAATAGGGGAAAAATGCGCGTAGATAGAAGGGCAGGATGGACAAAAGATCCACAAGGCCACTGAAACTGAGCACGTATTTGGCACGCGCTTTGCACGCGACAGCAAAGCTATACTGGCCAGGGACCTTGCTCGGTGCGACCCAAACACGGCAGAGATATTCGACTGTGAAGATCCCCACACTGATTATTTCTATCCATATAAACAGTAATTTATAGGCGGCGTAGAACCGAGGCACAGATTCCAAGGTGATGGAGATGATGTTGATGATGACCAAAGCAGTGAGGAACAAGTCGATACTTCGGCTGACCCTGTCGCCCACATCTGCTCGTTCTAAAATCTGATTGAGCCGGTTTTGCACCTCGCGGTATTTTGACATGCACACCCCCTACTTTATGCAAAGATGCGCTTACCATGATTGCCAAAGCGCGCTTTGACAAGATTATCTGAGGTTATGCCCTCGGTTATCATCCCAGATCGGTCAAATGTTATGCGACCATAAGCCAATGAGATGTGCTAGGCAGGCGGGGCTTAGGCAGGCGTTCAGCCTGTTTAACTTTTCTAATAGTATCCTTATGGATCGTAATGGTGATGTCAGACAAATGAGAACTCGCATCGGATTGCTGGCGCAGCTTTAATCTATGCGCTCAATAGTTGGCGCCACTAATTCAGGAATTAGCTCTCCCCCTAGGAGACAGCATCTGTGTGAGAGCAGATATACATATACCCCCCACCCGCCATAGCAGCCTGCATGGGGGTATGCATGAGTTATAGCTTGTATCGGAAGCTGTTTTTCAAAGCCTTCTGGACGAGAACATCCCTAACCAAGCGTTCAACTTTGACCTCTAATTTGTCGTAGCTCTGCAATGTCTCAAGCTCTTCTTGCGTAAGACCGTAAGGGTTGACCTCAAACTTATCACGTAAAGCCTTATCGCCCCACGTTGCTATCAGGTTTTTGCGTTCTTCATCTGTCATAACTTAATCAACGACTGAGTGGGCTGCTTTGTTAAGTGTTGCTCAAAGCGAATGCCAGTTCCAATAGACCCTGCTCTAGCGGTCTAAGGTAGAATGCTCCCAATAGGGTTGACTAGAGGTATTTATGGTACTACTTACCACATAGTATAAAATTCTATTGGGAAAACGCCGATGCTTATTGGGTTAGCGAGAACATCTACTCTTGAACAAGTTGCAGGGCTTGAAGCGCAAATACGTGACTTAGAAGCTTATGGCTGTGAGCGTATCTTTAAAGAGCAAGTCTCATCTGTTGCAGAGCGTGAGCAACTGGAAGCTGCGCTCAGCATGTTACGCATTGGCGATAAACTTGTAACGACTAAGCTGGATAGATTGGCGAGGTCAGTGCAACACCTTGGTCAGATCATTGAGCGTATCAACTCAGTGGGTGCGTCACTGGTGATATTGGACATGGGTGGGACTGCTGTTGATACGTCCAACCCAACAGGAAAGCTGATCTTGAATGTTATGTCCTCAGTCGCACAGTTTGAGCGAGAGATGATGCTGGAACGCCAGCGTGAGGGTATCGCCAAAGCAAAGGCTGAGGGTAAATACAAGGGCCGTAAGCCAACAGCACGTGCGAAGACTGATATGGTGAAGCTTGCCTTGGAGAAAGGTGTCAGTAAGGCGCAGATATGCAGGGACTTGCAGATAAGTAAGACAAGTTTATATCGCATTATTGGTGAGTTGAGGGCTTAAGAAAAACATGAAGTACATTGATGAAGTATGCTCAGTTTTGAGTGATGAAGTGGAGCGCCGCTATTTGCGAACTCGTGATGCGTGGCAGATGTTAAGTGACGAGGTGTCTGCTGCTGATGAGGCGACTCCAGAGCAAATCCAGAAAGCTGAGCAAGCCCATAAGGATTACATCAAAGCGTCCAAGGAATATTTAGCTATAGCGTTTAAGAAGAAGTTTTTAGAGCGTTGAACGTGCCTATCCTCAGCTAGATAGTATGTTGTGCTAGCTCATCTCAGAGTTGGATAGAGTTAAACTATTAGAGCCGCCACACCATCAGCTTCCCTATACTAGTAACGGCAAGCATTGATGCGTTTATGGGTGCTGCTAATACAAAGATGGACGTTGAAGATTAGCGCTGTGTTAGGTTCGATAAGTCAATCCATTCGTGCTTGATTTATTTTTGTGTTCACAAATAGTCACAACATAAAATGTGATCACATTTGCAACGTCACACCATTTAGGCGAAAACTATTTGCGGGTCACTGCATGAGATGTCATTCTGATCGTGAGACTTATGGAGCCAGCCAGTAATGATGAAACATATTGCCATACTTCTGGCGTTCCTGATGACGATTGGCTCTCAGGTTGTTGCTTTTGACCCTGCTGACCTACAGAGGCTGATTGACACGAAAAAATGTTCTAAATGCTATCTCACTGATACCGATCTATATCGTGCTAATTTGGCTGGTGCTAATCTGGCTGGTGCTAATCTGGCTGGTGCTAATATGGCTGGTTCTAATCTGAAAGGTGCTTATCTGCGTGGTACTAATCTGGTGGGAACTCATTTGTCTGGTTCCAATCTGGAGGGTGCGTATCTGTCTATTGGTAATTTAAACGGTGCTAATCTGAAGGGTGCTAATCTGAAGGGTTCCTATCTACGTGGTGCTAATCTGGCTGGCGCTGACCTGGCTGATGCTGATCTAGAGGGTGCTGATCTGGAGGGCGCTATCCTAGAGGGTGCCAACTTGATTGGCGCTAACTTGGCGTATGCCAATCTGAGTGCAGCGCTGCTGGAGGGTGCTGATCTTAAGAGTGCAAGAACAAATGGTTCAATCTTCTGCAACACAATCATGCCAGACAGTTCAGTGATCTACAGCGGTTGCTGAACGCTTTAAAGCGGCCATGAAATGAAACACATTTGTGGGTTACTTCGTGAGATGTCAGTTTGGTTGTGAATTTATGGAGCTAGCTATAGTAAAGATGAAAAATTTTGCCGTACTCCTAGCCTTTCTGGTGACGAATGGGTCGCATGTTAGTGCTTTTGATATTGCGCATCTACAGAAGCTTAAGGATACTAACTATTGCAGGAAGTGTGATCTGAGTAATGCTGATTTGGTTAACGGTTATTTGAGGGGTGCAGATCTGAATGGTGCTAATCTAAATAGTGCTAATCTAAAAGGTGCTAATCTAAAGGGTGCCGATCTTAAGGATGCTAAGCTGCATTTTGCTTTTCTGTGGTATGCTGATCTGGAGGGGGCTACACTACAGGGGGCTAATCTGAAGGGGGCTAAGCTGGATTTTGCTTTTCTGTGGTATGCTGATCTTGAGGAGGCTTATTTGCGTAATGCGGATCTGGAGGGGGCTTATTTGGAGGGTGTTAATCTGAAAGGAGCTTACCTAGGTTTTGCTAATCTGAACGGGGCCACACTGCAGTATGCTGATCTGGAGGGTGCTAACCTAAATAGTGCTAACCTGAATAATGCTAATCTGAACAGTGCTAACCTAAAGGGTGCTAACCTAAAGGGTGCTAACCTAAATGGTGCTAATCTAAGGGGTGCAAACCTTTGCAATACAATCATGCCAAGCGGGTCAGTGACGTACAGCGGCTGCTGAACCTCTAATGACCAAACTCTCGACCATCCCCCAGCACCAACTCAGCATCACCTGTGGCCTCTGTAAGCATCACACGCTTCTAGAGGTAGCTAACCTTATAGCTGTCGTTGGAGGCGATACCACAGCCCATGAGGTACGTCAGAGAGCCAGATGCCATAACTGTGGCGTGAAGGGTAACAACACGTATCAGATCGTTTACACGGGTAACTCAAGTAGTCGGAGACTACGCCCCCTTGATATTGCGATGGATGGTGCTGGGGTTAGGTCAAGCAGTTAGCGCTGGGCATACCAAAGTTGATGCCTCTCTCTCCATTTTGATACGTCATCATCCCCACTGAGAATTGCATCAAGCTCTAAGGTTTTAGGTTCGTCAGTATCACCCTCATCTTTGCGGTATGTCCAAGTTAAGATCTCTTTGTCGATCTTGGAGATATGTTCGCCTACCTCCTCATAGAACGCCTTGCGCATAGCCTCTTCGACTTCTCCACTTTCACCGTAAGCATGATGTAGGATGAAGCTGTCATGTACTGGAAGGGCAGGTGCATCCATACCAGCGAAGTGTAGCATTACACGCTCAGCGATGTTGCTATCCTGGAACTGTAGGTGATTACCAACGCCCCTAAAGAATAGATCCGCTATGGGCTTATGAGCTTTAATGATGCGGTCACGTAGCTCTGCCCAACTCATCTCCAAGCCAGACATATCTATCTCGCTAGGACAGTTCTTAAGTGGAGTAGACGCCTGAACCATAGCATTGAAGGCTTGCTTAACGACTTTCCGATGCTCACCATCCAGCACCCTGTCATAAGCATCCTCAGAGCCAAGCTCCTTGTAGTTGCTGTGATACAGGAGATGTGGGTTGAGCTGAGAGAAGTCGAACTCAGCTGTGCGCTTCTCATCTATCGTAATATACTTACGGTACTCGCTAGGGACGTTCTGCCACCAAGCACGATAGTAGCGTCCACCCTGCTTAAATGACCCATTAGAGAATATCCTCACAAGTGTACGCTGTGAGAAGTCTATTGGCTCTTTAGTGGCGTGTTTAGCTATTCGTGCTTCAAGCGTAGCAAGTTCCGTATCTTGCACCTCAAGGTCACACCAATGCTTGAGGAAGCACGAGTTTATTATCTTGAGGTTTGCTCTGTGACGTTCAGTAGCTGGTGTGTCTTCGTATTCTTGAAGCACTTTCTTACCATCAACCTTATTACGCAGGATGATAGTTTCAGCGTCCAAGTCAGGCTTGATGGAGATAGCAGGGTGTCCATCCAACTCCTGCAGTCTCTCTAGGAGTTCATCTCTGGCAACAAAGCGTGTGGTCTTGCCTTGATAGGTGGTACGGTCAAAGTGACCTTCTCTGGTAACCTCTATAAAGCCAATCCTAAGCAGCCCTTCGAACACAGCAATCATCTGTTTATATGTCAGAAGAGGGTCACGGTATCTTGGGTTCTCTGAGTACCAGCCACTACGCTTGTTGATGCTACACTCTCGTACTGGCGTACTCTTTACAGCCTTTCACAGGCTAGTGAGCAAGATATGAACTGCATGTTCGAAGCGTGGCTGATCCTCTGCTTTACGAGAGCGAGACCT
>ENA-UOYH01000147-UOYH01000147.1-marine-metagenome-genome-assembly--contig:-NODE-147-length-32426-cov-4.728832_pt1 | contig 32426 bp, 33 predicted proteins | sample MGYA00238175_ERZ767261 | MGnify/ENA primary metagenome ERZ767261 (study PRJEB28946, sample SAMN06267185) | marine metagenome | isolation source: Columbia River Estuary | place: USA:Columbia River Estuary...
AATAACACTGTCTTAATAGTATGATCATTAAAACTACTGAACTAAAACGTTCGTTTGAAGTTGGCTCAGAAACTGTTGAGGCAATTAAAGGCATTAATTTAGAGGTTAAAGCTGGAGAATTTCTTGCAATCACCGGACCATCGGGTTCTGGCAAAACAACTTTAATGAACATCATTGGCTGTTTAGATACTCCAACAAGTGGTGAATATTTTCTAAATAATAAATTAGTTAACGAGCTAAATGAAAACGAACTAGCTGGCATTAGAAACAAAGAGATTGGGTTTGTTTTTCAATCCTTTCACTTGCTTGCTAAAAATTCTGCTTTAGATAATGTTTTGCTTCCGATGAAGTATGCTGGTACTAATATTGATGAGGCAACTATTAGAGCAAAACATGTCTTAGACCAAGTTGGCCTAACAGACAGAATGAATCATGGCCCAACTGAGCTTTCCGGTGGCCAGCAACAAAGAGTTGCAATAGCAAGGGCAATGGTAAATAAACCAAGTATTTTATTTGCAGATGAGCCAACTGGTAATCTGGATTCTAAAACAGAAGGTGAGGTTATGGGCTTATTTAAAGAGCTAAATGAGGATGGGCAAACAATTATAGTAATAACCCATGAAGAAAACATTGCCAATCAATCAAAAAGAATTATTAACATTAAGGACGGATTAATTGAATCTGATACAAACATATGAATACAATAAAAAATATGAAAATTAAAAATTTAATAACAATTTCTACAGTATTAATAATAGTGGTGGCTTGTGGTAAACCTGACCAACCTGCTGAAGCTACAACTTTTTATAAAAAAGACAATGTGTCTGAAAAAAAACTCGAAGTTAGTATTGAAGCTTCTGGAATTATTGAAGCCATATCTTCTGTTGAGATCAAGTCAAAGGCCTCTGGTGAAATTTTATATCTTGGGGCTGAAGTTGGTGACACTGTAGAGAAGGGATCAATGCTTGGACAAATTGATCAAAGAACTCCAAAAAATATACTTGATCAGTCTGCATCAGATTTAGAGGCATCAAAGGTTAGGCTTGATAATGCTAAATCTCAGTTTGAAAGAGGATCCGAACTTCATTCTAAGGGGAGCATCTCTGATAAAGATTATGAGGATATTCAAGAGAACCTAGCTCAGGCTAATTCAACTGTTGTTAGAACAGAGGTTTCATATGAAAACGCTAAAATAGCTCTAGATGATACTGTGGTCAGATCTCCAGTTGCTGGAACAATCATCTCAAGGCCTGTTGAAGTAGGACAGGTTATATCTTCACCAACTATGGCAGTAGGTGGAGGGACGATACTTATGACACTAGCAGATCTATCAAAAGTTAGGGTAAGAGCTTTGGTTGATGAGATAGATGTCGGCAAAGTATCTATAGGTCAAGTTGTCTCAATAAAGGTAGCAGCATACAGAGATAAAGAGTTTTTTGGGACTGTTGCTAAAATTGAGCCATTGGCAAAGGTTGAGCAAAATGTTACTACTTTTCCAGTTCTCATTGATATTGATAATGATGAAAACCTTCTTTTATTAGGGATGAATACAGATGTTGTTATTGAGATTTTAAATAAAGATGTTTCGATGACAGCCCCATCTATGTCACTTAGAACAAGAAAGGATATATACTCAGCAGCAACAATACTTAATATTCCTAAAGAAACTGTTGATTCATTCTTATTAGAAAAAGTTAAAGGCGAGAATTTTAATAAATTTATTGTTATAAAAGAATCTAAAAAAGGGCCTCAACTCTCTTGGGTTGAAATAGGTGTTTCAGATTTATCTAATGTTGAGATAATAAGCGGTCTATCTCAGGGCGATACGGTGTTTATCCTGCCTAGTAAAAGTCTTTATGACTATCAACAAAGATTTAAACAGCGTGTGAACGCATCATTTAGTTTCGGATAATGCTTTTTAAAGAATCGTTAATATCGGCTATATCCTCGATAAGATCAAATTCTATTAGATCTTTTCTTACTTCATTGGCAATAATCATTGGTACTGCTGCAGTTATTGCGGTAATAGGAATTGGTTCAAGTGCAGAAAAAGCTCTTGAGGCAAGTATTGACGATTTGGGTGGGAGGACTCTATATGTCGCACCTGGTCAAAACAGAAGGGGCGCAGTTACCAAGGGTTTAATCCCTTTGGATATTAAAGATGCTGAGGCTCTCGCTAAATATAAAGAACATGATTGGGAAATATCACCAACTATTACTAGAAATAGGCAGGTCAAGTTCGGTAATGCAAACATTAATCAAAGAATAGGAGCATATCTACCTATTCATTTTGGCGTTCGAGGTTATGAATTAGAATCTGGAAGGCTTTTTGATGAGGATGATAACTTAGGAAGAAAAAGGGTGGTTGTTCTAGGATCTAAAATACCTAGTGAGTTAAAGACAAGAGCTGGTAATTTACTTAATAAAGAAATATTAATTGCTGGAACATCTTATAAAGTGATTGGTATTCTCAAAGAGGAGGGCTCAACAGGATGGCAGAATCCAGATGAGGAACTCTATATACCGCTCCTTACAGGATCACAAAGAGTATTCGGAACCCCTAATGTTGATTCAATTAATGTTGGTATCTCTAATGATCAAAATGTCGATGAGATAATGATGTCAATCGAGCAGATACTAAGAGCCAAGCATGATATTGGACCAGGCCAAGATAATGATTTTAGAATCAGTGACTATAGTCAGTTTGCAGATCTTAGAAGACAAGCTACCGGCATATTTACATTACTTATTGCCGCAATAGCTGGGATAAGCCTTGTGGTTGGAGGTATTGGTGTTATGAATATAATGCTTGTATCTGTAACAGAAAGAACAAGAGAGATCGGTCTAAGAAAAGCTCTAGGTGCAACGCATAGCGCTATTATGCTTCAGTTTGTAGTTGAAGCAATACTGCTCTGCATCATAGGTGGCTTGATTGGTCTGTTTATTGGTACTGGTATATTGTGGATTTGCGCAACGTTATTTGATTGGCCATTCGCTCTTCCTATTGGGGCTATGGTTGGATCCATAACTTTCTCTGCAATGGTTGGGTTATTCTTTGGTATTTGGCCTGCAAAAAAAGCAGCTAAATTAGATCCAGCTACATCTTTAAGGTATGAATAAATTAAAAGTTATTCAATTACTACCTGAACTTAATTTTGGAGGCGTTGAAAGAGGCGTTAAAGATTTCTCAAAAGCCTTAGTAGAAAAAGGCCATCAATCCATAGTAATTTCTAATGGTGGATTACTCCAAGAAGAGATAGAGAAGAATGGTGGCAAACACATCAATTTACCAATTCACAAAAAGAGAATATCCTCATTATTGCTTTCCTCAAAATTAAAAGATATTTATGAAAAGGAGAAACCAGATGTTATTCATGTGCGCTCTAGAATGCCCGCTTGGATTAATTTTTTAGCTTTTAAAAAGCTTCATCAAAAACCATTATTAGTTTCCACCTTCCATGGACTATATAGCACTCCCATATACAGCCAAGTCATGTCAAAAGTTGATCACGCTATATCTATTTCTAAAACAGTAAAAAGTTATATCAAGTCTACTTATAAAATGACAGATGATCAGATAACCATTATTCCAAGAGGTTGTGACTCTTTGCAATTCAACCAAGATGAGATTGAAGCATCATGGTTAGAGGATTGGTATAAAGAGTTTCCTCAAACTATTGGTAAGAAAATTTTAACCTTGCCAACTAGAATCACTAAATGGAAGGGCGTTGATAGCTTTATTGATTTAGTCGAAGCTATAGATAGTAATGATATGCATGCCTTGGTTGTAGGGCCAGTTTCAGAATCTAAAAAAAGATACTATCAAACCCTCCTAGACAAGGTTAATAAAAAATCATTATCAGATAAGATTACTTTTACCGGATCAAGAAACGATATAGCAAACATTTATAAAATTTCTGATATTGTTTATAACCTTTCTATACAACCTGAACCTTTTGGAAGAACTACGATCGAGGCTATCAGTTGTGGAACTCCGGTAGCAGGATGGAGGCACGGAGGTACCCAAGAAATATTGGAAGATCTTTTTCCTCAAGGCCTTGCCGAGCTAAGTAACACAGATGAGTTAAAAGATGTGACGCTAAACATCCTCAATAATAATGACAAGCCACTAGAGAATACTTTTACATCTGAAAGAATGATTGATTCGACTATAAATCTATACTACGACTTACTTAACAAATCCTCATAAACACTTAATACTTTTTTGGATGCTTTATCTATTGAGTACTCTTGAGCAACGTATTCAAAAATAGACTCTTGACTCATACTCCTATCAATCCAGTTATCAATAAGGCTTTTTAATGACTCCAGATTGTCTGGTTCTGCCAAAAGCTCTTGGGGAAGTATTTGACTCATGTGCCCAACATTCGTTGATATAACAGGAATATGAAGATAGAGGGCCTCTAGAGCCACCCTAGGGCCGCCTTCACGCCTTGATGACACTATTAAAAGTGAAGCCTTTTGATAGTATTCAATAAGACCCTCTTTTGAGACCGATGGTGTGATGGTAATAAAATCACCTAAACCATGTTTATCTATCAAAGAATTTAGTTTGCTGTGCTCAGGGCCATCTCCAACAATCAATAACTTCTTATTAACATTAACCCATGACTCTATTAAGAGATCAAAACCCTTAACTGGCTCAAGCCTCCCAATTGCAAGAACATACTCAGCAGTATTATTTATATTCTCAGGAAGAGAAGGGTGCCACCAGTTCTCGACAAGTGAACTATCAGTCTTTAATGAGTCCTGTATTTTTTGACTGCCTGCTATAACCCTGTGGGCCTTGTTATAGACCTTTGTCTTGCTCTTGATTCCATGAACTGAGGCTACGTGTCTTAACTTTATAAATCTTCTGACAGAATTGATGATAGAGGTTGTTTTAGAGCCGTGAGAGTGAACAATATCAGGGCGGATATTTCTTAGAACTAGAATTAAACTAAGAATTCCAAATATAGATCGCCTTGATATATTTTCTACTACCTTAACTTCTATGTTTGTATAGTGATGAGAGATAGACTGGTTGCATATAACTATAATTTCATTATCTCTGCCCTGAATATCAGTCAACTCTTGAACATGTTGCTCAATACCAGCAAAGGTTGAGCTTAAAACGTAATGGGCTATTTTCATGAAAGGTTTAATTTATTTTTAATCTTATATGCAAGCTTTTCAACTTCAGCAAAAACTTCATGATGAGGATTTTGCATATGAATTTTTATTTTATTTAACCCCTTCACCATCTGATTATATTCAATATAACCAACCTGTTTATTATGCAAAAGCTCATTCATTTGGTTAATAACTTTATTTTTTCTTAAATACTTCATATTAAATAATATAGTACTACCCTTTGTTGAAAGGCTTTCGTAAACCATATTCATACTATCCTGAGTAATAATTTTTATTGATGCCTTGGGTAAGATTTCATCAAAACCATCTTTAGATACAATTATTTTTTTACTAGTTTGTGCAAGTTTTTTTATAGCTTGAATCATCTTATGGGGCGTTCTTCTTGATGAAAAAATATACCAAGCCTTATTTGGATATATTGAAGTCACAAATTCAATTTGCTCTATAATTTTATTTATATTAAATAAATAGTGTTGGTTTTTCCCGCCTATTGCAATCAAACCAATACTTTCATCAACCGCATCAATTGATACTTTTGCTAGAGATCCTTCAAAATAAATAGCTTCATGCCCAGATAGTTTATGTCGATCATGTTTTGGTGCACATATTAGATCAAAATGTTGTTTAAAAAAACTTGGCACCAAAAGGCTTACAGCTAAAACCTCTTTATGAAAATCATGTTTTAAACCTCTTTTAATTTGAAGGACTTTTGCATGCGTATTGCTACCAGCACCAATTATGAGATGAATATTTTTTTTATGGTATTTGACATGATGTATAAGCTCATTAGATCGACTGGCATAATATAAAATATCATTTATTCGCTGGAATGACCCAATAATATATTCTTCTTCATAAACTTTGATATCAGTAGTTTTTGATAGTTCATCAAGCAGCACTTTTACTTGTTTTTCATGACCAAGCTTGCCATCTTTAATCCAAAGAATATTCATATATTATCGCCATCGTTCAGGTTGATTTTTATTCTCTAACAAACATAATGAGTCATGGAAAAATACAAGTCTATATTTATCTCAGATGTTCACCTTGGTTCAAAAGGTTGCAAATCAAAATATCTATATAATTTTTTAAAAACTCACTCATGTGAAAACTTATTTCTTGTTGGAGATATTATTGACTGTTGGAGATTAAAGTCAAAGATTTATTGGCCTCAAGAACATAGCAATGTAATTAGGAATATATTGTCTATGGCTAAAAACGGTACAAAAGTAACCTATATAACAGGCAATCATGATGATTTTCTTAGGATATACCAGCCCTTACAGCTTGGAAATCTAGAACTTAAAGAAGAGCATGTTTATGAAACGGTATCTGGTAAGAATTTTTTAGTAATTCATGGAGACCAGTTTGACATTGTTACAAAATATGGAAAAAGTCTTTCGGTTTTAGGCGATAAGGTCTATACATTTCTGTTAGCTCTTAATAAGGTTCTTAATTTTTTTAGATCTAGATTAGGTTTTGGATATTGGTCCTTAGCTAAATATCTAAAAGATCTTACGAAGAAAGCTGTTAATAAAGCCTCGGACTATGAAGAAAGTCTATCAAGGGAATGCAAAACTAGAAATTTAGATGGCATTGTCTGTGGACACATACATAAAGCACAAATATCTGTTATCAATGGAATTGAATATTTAAACTGTGGTGATTGGGTTGAATCTGCTACAGCGCTTGTTGAAACTATGACAGGAGAGTTCAAACTTATTAATTGGGGCGACATCGAAAAGGCTAGAGAAAATATTAAACTTTTAAGCAATTCATAAATATGAAGGATGATTTACAGCAAATAGCCATCACTCTTGTTTCCCAATACGGCGAAGAGGCTCAGACCATTGCCATGCTAAGAGCGGCTGAGTATGCCGCTTCTTTAAATCAAGAAGAATGGATTAAATGGGAAAAGGTTGTGCAAATCCTTGAAAATTTTGATGAAAAAAGCCCACTCGATGGTTAAATTTTAATATATCTATTTATTTAAATACGTTAATGTATTTAATATGAAGAATATTTTTAAAATAAATCCTATTATTAAATTAAATATACTGGCTTCAATAGGGGCCTTTGTATGTATTTTTTGCCTTGCTTACCTTAATTCTCATGATCCATCGATAGTCTGGTTAATACCGCCGTTTGGTGCAACCATGGTTCTCGTTATGGCTGTTCATGAAAGTCCGCTAGCTCAACCCAAAAATATTATTTTTGGTCATGTTTTATCGGCATTAAGTGGCGTCATTATTTTTGCTTTAATGGGGTCTAGTCCGTTATCCCTTGGCATTGCAGTTGGACTGGCTGTCTTTGTAATGGCTTCATTTAATATTATCCATCCTCCTGCAGGGGCCAATCCAATAATTGCTATCCTTGGAGGGAAAGGAATCGCATTTGTTGTCATGCCTGTTGCTATTGGTGCAATATTTATAGTAATTTTTGCAATGTTTTATAACAGGATTATTGGAAGGAATTATCCATAATTCTTAATATTTTCTGCTAACTGCAAAACTTCTCACTATAATGATGTTGTGAAAAACGTTATTTCTAAAAAAATTGTTGAAAAACTAAATATTTTTTTCAAACCATCTTCATTAAGGATTATTAATGAAAGTTTTATGCATAACGTACCAGCAGACGCAGAATCTCATTTCAAATTAGTTATAGTAAGTGATAAATTTATTGATATGTCTCTTATAGAAAGACATAGATCTGTGTACTCTGCTCTAGGCAGCATAATGAATGAAATACATGCTTTATCAATACATGCTTTTGATAATTTAGAGTTCAATAAAAACCCTATGATTTTAGACTCACCACAGTGTGCCAATAAAGAACAATGAAAAATTTTATAAAAAATCTAGCGATATATACAACATCAAGACCTTTTCCTATCCTGTTTTTGACGTTACTCATAATTGTCCTTGCATCTTTTGGGATATCAAATTTCAAGTTAGATGCATCTTCAGATGCTCTAGTTCTTGATGGAGATGAAGCATTTAAAACGTATAGAAAAAATGAAAAAGAATTTGGAGACTCAAGCTTTTTAATCGTCACTTATGAACCAGATGCAGAGTTATTTTCTAATGACTCGCTAGAAAAATTAAAAAACCTTGAGAATGATTTATCTCAAATAAATGGAGTTGATTCTATTTTATCTCTTCTTGATGCTCCGATATTTTTTCAACCAAAGGTTGGGTTGACAGAAGTTGCTGATAATTTAAAAGACCTTACAACAGAAGGCATAGATCTCTTAGAAGCAAAAAAAGAAATTGTCTCTAATCCCATCTACAAAGATTTAATTATTGGTAAAGATGGTGCTTTAACAGCAATGCAGATAGTGCTGAAGGGCAATGATGAGTATGATCAGCTAATTAATGATAGGTATGAAATTTTAGATCGACTGTCATCCAAAGAACCTGACACAATTGCCAATAAACAGCTTTTAAATGATGATTTAAAAATTATCAATCAAAAAATTAGCAAGATAAATGATAATGAATCTACCTTTAACGCTAATCTTGTTAGTGAAATTAGATCAATTCTTGATAATTATCGCTCTGATGCAACTCTCTATCTAGGAGGGCCAACAATGATAACTTCAGATATGATGGATTTTATTAGATCTGATCTTGTTCTTTTTGGAACTGCTGTGGCGCTTATTTTCGCTCTCATGCTATATTTATTTTTTGGTAACATTTGGCTGGTAGTTCTTCCACTCTTGAATGCGTTTGCAACAACCTTTATAACTGCTGGATTTTTAGGTTTCATGGATTGGAAAATTAGTGTTGTTTCATCTAATTTTATTGCACTCTTGCTTATTTTAACTATATCTCTAACTGTTCATGTTCTTGTCAAGATTAATGAACTTAAAAAAGAGCATAATGATTACCAGGAAGCCTTAAGCGAATCTATCAACCAGATGTTTCTTCCTTGTTTTTTTGCAGCTCTAACAACTGCAATTGCATTCCTGTCTCTATTATTAGGTGATCTCAAGCCTGTTATTGAGTTTGGAAAGATGATGGCATTTGGAATATCAATAGCCTTTATATCAACATTTACTTTTTTACCAAGCCTCTTATCTGTTATTGGTAATACCTCAACCAAAGATAGATTAAATCTTCATAAAATAACTAATAGCATTCTTGAAATATCAAAAACTAGAACTTCGGTAATTTATATATTATTTTCACTATCATTTGTTGCTTTAATTTTTGGGGCTTCAAAGCTTGAAGTTGAGAACAGATTTATTGACTACTTTGATAAAAATACAGAAATACATCAAGGTATGCTGGAAATTGACAAACATCTTGGTGGAACATCAACCTTAGATATTATTATTAAACAACCAGTTATATTGGAATTGAATGACGACTTTAATGATGATCTTTTTGATGATGATCTATTTGAGGATGAGGGCAGTGATGCATCTGGCTATTGGTGGAATGTATATACTTTGGCCCAGCTTGAAGAGATACATGATTACTTAGAATCCTTGCCTGAAATAGGGAAGGTGCTAAGTGTCTCAAGTGGGATTAAATTAGCAAGACTTATAAATGATGGAAATGATCTTAATGATCTTGAGCTTGCCTTGCTTCGATCTGTTCTCCCTGAAGACATAAGAGAAACCTTACTTTATTCATATATTAATAAAGATGATTCTATTGTAAGAATTTCAACAAGAGTTAATGAGTCATCCTCTGATTTAAACAGAAAAGATTTGCTTGAAAAAATTAATACCGATTTACAGACAAAGTTTAATTTAACAGAAGATCAATTTGAGCTTACTGGCCTTGCTGTTTTATACAACAATATGCTTCAATCCCTTTTTTCTTCTCAAATAGGATCCTTATCACTCGTCTTTATGGTAATCGCCTTGATGTTACTTTTAATATTTAAGTCTTTTAAAATTATGATAATTGGTTTAATTCCCAATATATTTGTTGCTCTTTCTGTTATTGGTTTATTGGGTCTTTTAAAAATTCCACTAGATATTATGACGATAACTGTTGCTGCAATAAGTGTTGGTATGGCTGTAGATAATACTATTCACTATATTTATAGGTACAAGAAAGAAATTAAGCTCACCAGGTCGACAAATACAGCTCTTATTAACGCGCATACAACCACTGGAAGGGCAATATTTTATACCGCTGCTACAATTGCTGCAGGTTTTTCAATACTTGCCTTATCGAACTTTTTCCCAACCAGGTTGTTTGGTATCTTTACAGCTTTGGCAATGTTAATAGCGTTTATTTCATCCTTATCATTACTTCCAAATTTATTAGTTAAATTTAAAGTTTTCCAATAAGATTAGATTATGGGACCCTTACATGGAATAAAAGTTTTAGAATTTTCAGGCATTGGACCAGGTCCATACTGTGGAATGATTCTGGCCGATCTAGGTGCAGAAGTTATTAGGCTAAGTAGAAAAGATCAAGCAGGCATTGATAATAAGTTTGATATTCATAATAGATCTAAATTATCCATTACTGCTGATTTAAAAAATCCAGATACTACTCATGAAATATTAAAATTAATTGAAAGTGTAGATGTTGTTTTTGAAGGCTTTAGACCCGGCGTTATGGAAAAACTAGGACTTGGTCCTGAAGAATGTTTATCTGTTAATAAGTCATTGATCTACGGAAGAATGACCGGGTGGGGGCAGGATGGCCCTATGTCCAAACAAGCAGGTCATGATATTAACTACATTAGTTTATCAGGAGCCTTACATTCAATGGGGAGATCATCAGAAAATCCTCAAGCACCTCTTAATTTAGTTGGTGACTATGGTGGAGGAGGCGCTCAGCTAGCAATTGGGATCTTATCTGCTCTGATTGGATCTATGAAGACTGGAAAAGGACAGGTGGTGGATGCCGCAATGATTGACGGAAGTTTATCTTTAATGAGTTTTTTTTATTCCCTCAAAGAAATGGGGCACTGGGAAGACAAAAGGGAATCTAATCTCCTGGATGGGGCAGCTCATTTTTATGATACATACAAATGCTCTGACGGTAAGTTTTTAGCCATAGGCTCAATAGAACCTCAATTCTATGCAATCTTATTAGAAAAATTAATGATCGATGATGACCGTTTTAATAATCATATGGATAAAAGTAAATGGCCTGAACTCAAGCAAGTAATTGCTAAAAATATTTTACAAAAAACTAGAGATGAGTGGGTTGAAATATTTAAGGGTACAGACGCTTGTGTTACGCCAGTCCTAGATATGACTGAGGCAAAGTTAAATGATCATAATCTAGCCAGAGGAGCCTTTATTGATATTGATGGGTTTGTTCAGCCAGCCCCATCACCAAGGTTTTCTGAAAACTCAGTTGAGGTAAAACACAATGCCAAAAAAATTGGGTCAAATAATCTAGATATTTGTAATAGGTTCAATCTAAACCCGGATTGCTTTAACTAAAAAATTTAATACTATTATTAAAAGTTTTATCAGCAAGCTCGTTAGGAGTAATTTCCATTAAACCAGAAATTTCTTTTGCAATATGCGGAAGAAATGAAGGCTCATTCCTATTGTTTTTAGGTTTATTATCAAGATTTCTTGGAATTAGGTATGGACAATCCGTTTCTAGCATCAACCTGTCTAAAGGAATATTTTTAATAGATTGTCTTAGTTCTACATTCCTTCTTTCATCACAAACCCATCCCGTAAGACCAATATAAAAACCTAAATCAAGATAATCCTCAAGTTCAGATTGAGTTCCTGTAAAACAATGAACAACACTTTTAGGAAGATAGTCTTTATATTCGCTAATTATCTTAATAAATTCAGAATGCGAATCTCTTTGATGAAGATACAAAGGCTTATTAAAATCAATTGCAATTTTTATTTGTTCTTGAAAAGCATATGTTTGCTCATCATGCGAAGAGAGGTTTCTAAAAAAATCCAATCCTGTTTCACCAATACAACTAGGATTATGCTCACCAACCAATCTCCTCATGTTTTTAATTTGTTCTGCATTAATCTCATCTGCATGATGGGGGTGTGTTCCAATTGAAAAGAATGCTTCTTTGAGATTACTTTTATAGATATTGTACGTTTTTTCAAAATCATTCAATGAGGCTGAAACGATTAAGAATTTATTTACATTATTAATTTTTGCTCTTTCAATAACAGCATCTAAATCTTTATCAAAACGATCACTTGAAAAGTTACAGGCTATATCAAATAAATTATTCATTTCCACTTGGTTGATTTTTAATAATATGAATTATGAACTAAAATTGCTGAATCATGAATCAATTCAATCAGTTTCAAGAAGCTCTAGCTTTAACACACATAGAAAAGAATGTTTTTTTGGTAAAACCCGATAATAGATACTTTGTTGGTAATACGCCTCATGGAGGATATTTACAGGCACTAATGCATAAGGCATTAGTAACCATTCTTCCTCATGCTACCGCCATAAGTTCCTCTGTTCAGTTTTTAGATAGAATTGAGAATGATGATCTCACTTTAACTGTCGATATATATAAGATCAGCAGAGGTAGCTCTTCAGGCGTGGTTAGAGCAATTCAAGATGATAAAGTATGTGCTGTCTTTACTGGCACATGTTCAGATTTTGAACACATGAAAGGTTACTCTGGACTCAACACTCCTTTACCAAAAATATTTGATGAATCCAATATGGCTAATTATGTTGAAATGAATTATGACAAAATATCCAAAGGCTTTACTCCCAACTTTATAAAGCAACTCAAATGTCTCGTTCACCCAGACCATGCATGGTGGAACAAAGAAGAGCTCGAGGAAGACGCAGAAGCTAGATGTTCAGCATTTTTAGAACTAGATGGAGGCATGCCTGATCAATTTTGCTTATCTTTTTATACTGATATATTACCTCCAGTTGTATCTAATAAATATGGGCCATTAGGCTGGATTCCAACAATTACTCTTACAACTCATATTAGACAGCTCCCAACAACAAATATCCTTTTTGCAGATTTCAAGGCATCTGATATTCATAAGGGATATTTTGAGCAAGATTGTAATATTTGGGATTTAAACAATAATTTAGTTGCTTCAGGCCGACAACTAACTAGAATATTAAAATCAGAAGAAAAAATTTCATAAAAAAAATAAAATAAGGAATCCAAATGCAATTTAAAGGAACAAAAAATTATATTTCTACAGATGATCTCAGTATGGCAGTTAATGCTTCTATGGCTTTGGAAAGACCTCTTTTAATTAAAGGGGAGCCAGGAACAGGCAAAACTCTTCTTGCCGAGGAAGTTGCTAAGGCATTAAAAATGGATCTCATAGAGTGGCATATTAAATCTACAACAAAAGCATCGCAGGGCTTATATGAATATGATGCTGTTACTAGATTGAGAGATTCGCAATTAGGTGACGAAAGGGTAAAAGATATAGCCAACTATATTAAAAAAGGTAAGCTATGGGAGGCTTTTACAGCAGACAAACAGGTTGTTCTTTTAATTGATGAAATAGATAAAGCTGATATTGAATTTCCTAATGACTTGCTCCAAGAAATTGATCGAATGGAGTTCTTCTGTTACGAAACTGGTGAAACCATCAAAGCGAAGCACAGACCTTTGATTATTTTGACTTCAAATAATGAAAAAGAACTTCCTGATGCATTTTTAAGAAGATGCTTTTTCCATTACATTCAATTTCCAGACAGAGTCACAATGAATAAGATTGTCGATGTTCATTATCCAAAAATTAAAAAGAAATTAGTTAATGAGGCTTTAGAGATATTTTTTGATCTAAGAAAAATACCTGGATTAAAAAAGAAACCATCTACCTCTGAGTTAATTGATTGGCTAAAACTTTTACTTTCAGATGATATGCCTGATGAGATTCTAAAGAACGCAGATTCATCGAAAGCTATACCTCCATTATATGGAGCTCTTCTTAAGAATGAGCAAGATGTTCAACTTCTTGAGAGACTAGCTTTTATGTCTAGAAGAGAAGCGAATAGCAAATAAATGTTAATAAATCTTTTTCAAACTGTCAGATCATCTGGGGTTCCATGTACTTTAAGGGAACTTCTTGATTTGTTGGGTGCTCTTGAAAAACAAATGGTTTATGCAAACATTGATGATTTTTATTACCTATCTAGAGCAATCCTTGTAAAGGATGAAAAGCATTATGATAAATTTGATAAAGCATTTGATATTTACTTCAGAGGTATTGAAAAATTAGAGGATATATTTCAAGCCCTAATCCCAGAAGATTGGTTAAGAAAGGCTTTTGAGAAAGAGTTAGATCCTGAAGAACTAAAAAAGATTAAATCCCTAGGTGGCCTTGATAAATTACTTGATGAGTTTAAAAAAAGACTTGAAGAGCAGAAAGAAAGGCATGAAGGTGGTAATAAATGGGTTGGCACAAATGGAACATCTCCATTTGGTCATGGAGGCCAAAACCCTGAAGGTATTAGAGTTGGTGGAGAAGGTGGTCAAAAAACTGCTGTAAAAGTATGGGAGCAAAGACAATTTAGTAATCTTGATGACTCAGTCATAATTGGTACTAGAGATATTAAAATGGCCCTTAGAAGGCTCAGAAAATTTGCAAGACAAGGAAATGATCTCGAGTTGGACATGGACAACACCATTAAATCAACTGCAAAAAATGCTGGCTTTTTAGATATTCACATGGTCCCTGAAAGGTCAAATACTGTAAAGGTAATTGTTTTATTTGATGTCGGTGGTTCAATGGATCCATACATCAAACTGTGCGAAGAGCTTTTTTCAGCAATAAAAACTGAGTTCAAGCATCTAGAATACTATTACTTTCATAATTGTATTTATGAATCAATTTGGAAAGACAATAACAGGAGGTCCCAAGAGAGATTTCTTGTCCAAGACTTAATTAATAAATTTTCATCTGAATATAAAATTATTGTTGTCGGTGATGCAACAATGGCTCCTTACGAAATTACCAATGCCGGTGGCAGCATTGAACATTGGAATGATGAGCCAGGCCATGTCTGGATAAAAAGACTTGCCGATCACTTTGATAACCTGGCGTGGTTAAATCCAGTTCCAGATGATCACTGGGACTACACTTCATCAATTTGCATAATGAAAGACTTATTTGAGGATAGAATGTATCCTTTAACATTAAAAGGTTTAGAGGAGGGGATGTCTAATCTATCAAAATGAATAATTCAACAACCACAACAACTAGCAAAGGTCTCAGATGGGGTCCTTTTACATTAAGAATTCCATTTGTTCATATCAAGTTTAGGGCTGGTGAATTTTTCCAAGGAATGGTTATTTCGGGAGCTACAGCTTTTGCAGCAGTGCCAGTCGCCATGGGCCTTGGTTTAAGTTTTGAGGATGGCATTGCTCTTAGCTTTATATCGGGTACTTTAATTGCTTCAGGTCCTATTATTTTTGGTGAGCCTATGGCTCCTGGATGGATAACGCCTGCACTGCCTATTGTTATAGCCGCTTTTGCAGCAAAGGGTCAGTTCACAGGTGTTTATGATGTAGCTACTTTTCAGTATATGGCAGCTATATGTATTGAATTCACTCTTCTAGTTTTTATATTGGGCGTAACAGGATGGGGTAAGAAATTAATACAAGTAATTCCAAATGGGCTAAAAGCTGGAATTATTTTAGGTGCTGCATTAGCTGCTTTCTATCAAGTATTTGTTACAGATATAGATAAGCTATTAATACAGCCTATATCTATGTTTATTGCTATAAGTGTTTGTATTATTACTACTTTTTCTGATCCTTTTAAGAAGCTTGCTGCTAACAATTCTTTCTTTAATAAAGTTGGATCACTAGGCTTATTGCCTGGGTTTATTCTTGCAGCTTTGGTTGCTTTTTTATGCAATGAAGTAACATTCAATATTGAGTGGGGTTTTAAAATACCAGATGTAGTAACACTCTTTAATAAGACTTCTCCGCTTGCGATTGGTTTTCCTCCTGTAGAGATGTATTTAGAGGCGCTTCCTTTGGTAATAATTGGATATACACTTTTGTTTGGAGATTTAATAACTGCTAATGAAGTTCTTAATGATGCCCAAAAATCAAGACCTGATGAGCCTTTAGATATTAATCTTGATAGATCACATCTTTCTATTGCAGCAAGAAATCTTTTAGGCTTAATGGTTAATCCTTTTTTCCCAACTCAGGGGGCTTTGTGGACTGGTGTCCATGTTGTTGTCGTGGAGCGATGGAAGAAAGGTTTCAAGGAAATGCCATCGCTATATGATGGGTTAGGCTCATATTATTTAATGGCATTACCAATTCTATACTTCACTCTTCCATTTATAACGTTAATGAAGCCACTAATGCAGATGGCATTAACCCTCACTCTCATTCTTACAGGATTTGCATGTGCCTATGTTGCTATGGCAATACCTAAGAAGAATTCTGAAATGGCCTCAGCACTCTTAATTGCTGTCTTTATAACCTTTTTTAGTGCTTGGGTTGGTCTATTAGTTGGTATAATCTTAAGTATCTTTGTAGTCGGACTAGATAAAACTGAGAGTTAAACAATTATGGCATTCGCATTAGAGATCACTGATCTTAAAAAAACATATCCTGGAGGAGTTGAGGCTTTAAAGGGAATTTCCTTTGCTGTGAATGAAGGCGACTTTTATGCACTGCTTGGACCTAATGGCGCAGGTAAATCATCTACCATAGGTATTATTGGCTCCTTAGTCACTAAGTCCTCAGGAAAAGTTAAAATCTTTGACATAGACACTGATGGAAATAACGAACAAGCAAAAATGATGTTAGGGGTTGTTTCTCAAGAGATTAATTTTTCTCAATTCGAAAAGGTTATGGATATCGTAGTTACCCAAGCTGGATTTTATGGAATTTCAAAATCTGAGGCATTGCCAAGAGTTGAGTCTATCTTAAAAAGATTAGGCTTATGGGATAAAAAAGATGTTCAAGCTAGAACCCTCTCAGGCGGATATAAAAGAAGGCTAATGATAGCCAAGGCTTTAGTTCATGAACCTAAGCTACTTATTCTTGATGAACCAACTGCAGGAGTAGATATTGAATTAAGAAGAGAGATGTGGACTTTTCTCAAAGAAATAAATGAAAACGGAACAACTATCATCCTAACTACACATTATTTAGAAGAAGCTGAACAGCTTTGTAGAAATATTGGAATTATTGACGGTGGTAAAATTGTGACCAATACCGGCATGAAAGATCTTCTAGGTTCATTAAATGTGCAAGGTTTTGTTTTTGATCTAGACTCACCTTTGAGTGAAGTTCCAGAAATAGAAGGATTTCCTTTAAAGCTTGAAGATCCATTGACCTTGATAGCTGCTGTAAATAAAGATAGATCGATTAATGCTTTGTTTGAGAAACTGTCTGAAAAGGGAATTAAAGTTAAGTCTATGAGGAATGAAGCTAATAGACTTGAAGAGCTCTTTATTGAAATGGTAAAAAAATAATGAAAAAAAACTTTAGTGTATCTACTGCCTTATGGACTTTAACAATTAAAGAAATCAGACGCTTTTTGAGGATATGGATTCAAACACTTGTACCTCCAGCTGTAACAATGTCCTTATATTTTGTTATTTTTGGTTCTTTGATTGGGCCAAGAATTGGTTCTATGGATGGCTTTGATTACATTCAATTTATGATTCCTGGTCTTATCATGCTCTCTGTAATCACTAACTCTTATAACAATGTAGTTTCTTCCTTTTATTCTGTTAAATTTCAGAAATCAATTGAGGAATTATTGATCTCGCCAATGCCGAATTGGGTAATACTACTTGGCTTTGTTCTTGGTGGAGTCTCAAGGGGTATCCTAATTGGGTGTATTGTTTTTTGTGTAAGCTTAATATTTTATCCAGATTTCACTGTTGCTAACCCTCCATTAACAATCCTGGTTTTAGTCCTTACTGCAGTTCTATTCTCGTTAATGGGTTTTATCAACGCTGTTTTTGCAGATAGCTTCGATGATATCTCAATTATTCCAACTTTTATTTTGACTCCTTTGATTTACCTTGGGGGTGTTTTTTATTCAATTAATATTCTCCCTGATATGTGGAGAAATATATCAATGGCCAATCCAATGCTATATGTTGTAAATACTTTTAGAGCTGGGATGCTTGGTGTAAGCGATGTATCAATATATTTCGCTTTAGGAATGATTTTTTCTTTCATTGGGATACTAACCGGTTCATGTCTTTATCTTTTAAATAAAGGAACTGGTATTAGACAGTAATGGCAAAAGTTCTTGGAAAAAAGGTTCAAAGCTATTCTCAAGCTTCATCAAAATCTCTAGACCCAATTGATAGAGGTCATAGACCTCAGCAGAATGGGGTTGATTATTGGAATGCCTATGAATTTACTTTCTTAGACAAGAACAAGGTGCCTGTCCTAAAGGTTTTAGAGATACAAATACCATCCACATCCAAGTTCACCGTTGAGTCAAAATCCTTAAAGATATATTTAAATTCTTTTTATAAAAAGCAATTTAATAAAGATAGTGAAGTTCTTGATAAAGTTAAAAAAGATTTGAACAAGTTAACTAAGTCAGAAGTCAAAGCAAAATTCATTACAAAATTTAGTGAAAGCCCTGATTGTATTAACTTAAACACACTAAGAGCAGTTAATACAAAACCCAACCATGTATATTGCTTCATTGGTTTTCGCTCTATTTGTCCGGTAACCTCCCAACCTGATTTTGCAAATATCTATGTGACTTCTGGTTCAGCATTAAATGTTTCGTGGCTCATTAAATATTTTAAATCCTATGCAGAGAGAGGTGACTTTCATGAGCATTGTGTAGAGAGTATGTTTGAAGATATTCAAAATCAATTCAGGTGCGCTTCTCTTGAAATTTCTGGTCGTTTTATGAGAAGGGGTGGTATTGATATAAATCCTACAAGATCTTCTTCTAAAAAATTATTTTTTAAAAACTTTAGATTCTTTAACCAGTAAAACTTCGTCAACTAGCTTCGTATCTAACAAGAAATATAGTAAATTAATAACTCATATTTTTTAAGGAGCAAATATTATGAAAAAACTATTTTTACTAACTTTGATGTCATCATCATTATTTTTAAGCGCTGAGCTATGGAAAGATTATGAGCCCTCAGAACAGCAAATTCAGCTAACTGTTGTTGATGTTCAATCAAACTACCTTGATTACTATCTTGTTAACCTGAATAAGACATGGGTTAGAGCAATGGAAGTTCAAAAAGATCTTGGGCAAATTGTTGACTATGGCGTCTATACATCAGATGGAGCTAGCAGCCCCAATGTGTGGCTAACAATTACTTATGCAGACATGGCATCAATGGCCCCTTCAAAAGAAAAGGAAGATGCTGTTAATGCTGAAATGAAAAAAAGATATGGCGATAACGATGAGGAGATGGAAAAAATTTCCAAAGGCTACGAGGAAATTAGAAAAATGGTTGATAACCAAAGAATTAATCAAGTCATATTTAAGTAAAGATTATAACTATACAAACCCTCCATATTTGGAGGGTTTATATTCATTTAAGTAATAAATCATCTACAATGCCCATCTGGAGAGATGGCAGAGTGGTCGATTGCGCTACCTTGGAAAGGTAGTAACTGGGTAACTGGTTCCGGGGTTCGAATCCCCGTCTCTCCGCCAAATTACTCATCCTTTTTTATACTATAAATATAACTATGATTTATTAAATACATAGTTTAGTATTGACGTATGTCAAAATTCACAAATCAATTAAATAAAGTTTTAGTTATGCTTCAAAGTATTGAAGATGAAATAAACTTAGCCGGTTACACATTAACTGAGAAAAAAGTATTCTTTACAATAACTCAAATTAGTGAAAATACAGAATCCTGTAATATTACAGATGTGATCAAAGAATCTGGTTTATCTAGATCAACTGTATATAAGGCTATTAAAAAACTTGAATCTAATAAAATGTTGGATGTCACACAATCCTCCTTCGATAAAAGAGAATTTTTCCTTAACCTCTCAATCTAGTTAATTAAAAAAAACAATTCATGAAAAACTTTATTGTTGGTTCGATTGCCCTGTATTGCTTTGGAATGATGGTTTACGCAATTTGGTCTTACCTTGCTTTTGTTGGACTAGAAAAAAGGGATTGGGTGGGGAGTTTAGTCTACATTCCCCATGGTGTGAGAGTTATGGCTATGTGTTACTTTGGCTATAGGTCAATACCAGCTCTATACGCTATCGAAATCACTGGGCCTATAATGGTCTACCCTGAACAGTACTTTGATGTATGGCCTTTTGCTAGTATTGCTTCATTGCTATCAGTTGTGGCTGCATGTGAAATAGTGAAATGGTCACATATTAATACAAAAGGAACCATATTTATGCCTATAAACTTTACTAATTATAGGTCACTAGTTTTGGTTATTGTTTTGTCAGGATTAATGAATGCCATAAGTGCTAATTTAGTGACTTCATTATTGGCAGGTATTGATCTTAGTGTTACTGTTATTGCAAGGTTTTTTGTTGGAGATGTGATTGGGGCCAGCGTTCTTGTTCTCTTTTTATCAGCACTATTTACCACTTTGAGAGTCAATAGACTGCTCGTATCGGATAAATAACAACCTTTCTTGTATACTGTATATACATACAGTATAATATAATAATGAATAATACATATAACAGAAATGCTAATGATTCTATTATTAGTGAATTAAATGAAGCAGTAGATATAAGCTCTTCAAAAAAAACAATTGCCTACAAGTACTTTAGAGGTAATCTAGTTGAACTTGAAAGATATCTAGAAAATCATTTATACCAAAGCACTGATATTTCATCATTAATCCCCTCAAGACAGCTAGAACTTTTTTCTTAATTTTTATCTAATAAAAAAGCTTTTAATAGTTAGTCTTATGTATATAATTTAAGAGGGTGTCTTATTTGTAGATTTTTTAAGGGGATTTACAAATATCATATTATTACCCTGACAAAGGAGGTGATCTTATTAGTATTTATAAAACAATAGGAAACGGAGGGTCTGCCTTTTGACACAGGGCAAATCTTAGGTTTCTGGCTAGTTAATTGAATTAATTCAAAAGACTAGATTTTTTTACTAACCCCCAAATTTATTTGGGGGTTTTTTATTTACGGATATGGAATTTAAATATTGGGTATTACTTGTTTTTTTAGGAGCTCTATGGGGTAGTGCTTTTATGTTTATTAAAGTGGCTACACCCGAATACGGGCCCGTGGCTCTTGTTAATGCAAGGTTAATCATTGCTTCATTAATTTTTTTACCGATTTTACTTAGAAAAAAATATCTCCCATTGCTGGCACCTATCTGGAAACATGTTCTTATTCTTAGTGTTATAAATAATATGATCCCCTTTACATTATTCTCATATGCTAGCCTTGGCTCTAGCTCTAATATTCTAGCCATCCTAAATGCAACTACAGCTTTTAATACTATGGTCATTGCTTATTTTTGGATTAATGAAAGTGTAACTTTTAAACAGATTGTTGGATTAATTCTTGGGTTTATAGGTGTTATTATTTTGGTAAATCCTCAAAACTCTGCAGCTACTTTGATCTCTAGTATCTCTTGTTTGTTTGCTGCAGCTTTTTATTCCTTGTCTACAGTATTTATCCAAAAGAATTCAGCAAAAACTAATAAGTTAGTCCTAATAGGCTGGTCTATTGTTTTTAGTGCTGTACTTATGATGCCAATATCATATATATATTTACCAGAATCTATACCTTCGTTTGAAGCTAATATTGCTGCTGTATGGCTTGGTGCTATATCGACTGGATTGGGTTTCTTGGGCTACGTGAGACTGATTGATAAAATTGGAGCTGTAAAGACTTCAATTGTTGCATATTTCCTTCCTGTCTTTGGAATCTTATGGGGCTATATATTTCTTGATGAAAAAATATCTACTAGCGTTGTCTTTGGTTGTCTTGTTGTTCTAATCGGTATATTTTTAGCAACATCTAATAATAATAAATTACCTAAAAGGATTTTAAGATAATGAATATTTCATTGAACTCACTTCTTGAAGAAGCAAATAACCAAATACAAAGACTGTCATATGAAGAAACCATTGAGGTAATTAATACAAAACCCCATGTCATTATCGATGTAAGAGAAGAATCAGAAGTTCAAACTCATGGATTGATAAAAGGTGCTGTAAACATTCCTAGAGGAGTTATTGAATTCAAACTAGCTCCCAATTCTTTGCATAATCCAATTAATATCAATGATGATACATTTATCCTTGTTTACTGTGCAGGTGGATACAGATCTGCACTAGCCGCCAAGGTTCTTGAAGATATTGGTTTTAATAATGTTTTTAATATTGGTGGATTTGGTGAATGGCTGTCTAGTGGCGGTGAAATAGAAACTCCCTAATTAAAAAAGCTAATTTTTAATTGGCGCGCCCGGGAAGATTCGAACTCCCGACCCCTTGGTTCGAAGCCAAGTACTCTATCCAGCTGAGCTACAGGCGCAATTTTTTTTTGCAATTAAAGGCTGAAAATATCCGTATATTTTGGCTTATTTTATCCCCTAGTAAGTTTTTTGGAAAGATGTTGATTTCAATGATAATCAGTATTAGTTTGGATTTTTGTAAAAGTAATCCGCATTTATATAGATTGACTATAGTTGGTTGAGTTGATTTAATTAATGTACACGGAGAGAATTACAATGAAATCAATTTTTATAAAGCTTTTAATAGCAGTTCCAGTAGTTTATGTCGCCTTACTTATTGGGCTCTGGTCTTCTGTTGGAGACAAGAGACCAATTATGTCGCTCCTTGATATGATGAGATCAGATAGTGCTACTGAAATTATAGATTTTTCATCTGATGAAGAAAAATCATCTAAGCCAAAACCAAAACCAAATAAAGATAGAAATCCCTATTATGGTGATCTTCATGTTCATACTAAACATTCTTTTGATGCCTACATATTTGGTATCACAGCAACTCCAAATGATGCATATAGGTATGCTAAAGGAGATGGCATTATGCATCCCATGGGATATGAGATGAAATTACGAGAACCATTAGACTTTTATTCAGTTACTGATCATGGTTTTTTTATGGGTATGTTGAATGCTTGGTCAGATACTTCAACCGACATCTCTCAAAAAGATTTTGCCAAACCTTTTCATGATTTAAACAGAGTAGAGAATTTGACAGCTGAATCTGCTGGACCAAGATCTGCATTATTTAGCACAATTCTTGGTGGAACTGTGACCCAAACTTATTCAGACTTAAGTCCTAATGTATTAAAAGCTTGGCTTACAAAAAATACTCAAACCGCTTTAAAATCTTTTGACTATGAAATTCATAAGTCTGCTTGGGAAGATGTTGCTAGAGCAGCTAATGAGCATAATGATCCTGGTCATTTCACAACTTTTATTGGATATGAATTCACAACTTCAACAAATGTTGAGGGTGGTAATTTACATAGAAATGTTATTTTCAATTCTTCAAAGGCTCCCATTAGGCCATGGACAAGAATAGACTCAATAAACCCAGAGGATTTATGGACATGGCAAGATAAATTACGTGATAAGGGTGTCGATACAGTCTCAATACCTCATAATTCTAATGGATCAAATGGGCAGATGTTTGAAATGGAAACATTTTATTCTGATCCAATTAATAGTGAATATGCTGAAAAAAGAATGCGAAATGAGCCTCTGGTTGAAATTACTCAAGTCAAAGGTACTTCAGAGACGCACCCTTTACTTTCACCAGATGATGAATGGGCTGACTTTGAAATTATGGATGTAAGAGTAGGTAGCAGACCACCAACATTCAGCAGGCCTTCTGGTAGTTATGTTAGAGAGGCATATTTAAATGGGCTAACATTAGATTTCACTAAACAAGGTAACCCATATAAATTTGGTCTTATTGGCTCCTCTGATACTCATACTGGTGCTGGTGCTTTTGATGAATCAAATTACTGGTCTAAGGTTGGTATTTTAGATGGTGATCCTGAAAACAGAGGATCCGCGCCTCTCACAGAAGAGAATATTCAAAGAATGGATGACTACATGAGAGCATTTAATCAACCAAGAAGCACTATTTCATTAGATCAAGGCGAATATGCAAATACTGGGTTCACGCAATGGGGTGCATCAGGTCTGGCTGCTGTTTGGGCAGAAGAAAATACTAGAGATTCAATATTTAAAGCTTTCAAAAGAAAAGAAACTTTTGCAACAACAGGAACACGTATTGCTGTCCGTTTCTTTGGTGGCTTTACCTTATCTAGCATAGATCTAAATTCTGAGATGCTCGTTAGCCAAGCTTATCAAAACGGAGTCACTATGGGTTCTGATCTTATGGGTGATGGTGATAGGGCTCCTGAGTTTATTGTTTGGGCACAAAGAGATAAAAATGGTGCACCACTGCAAAGAGTCCAGATCATAAAGGGTTGGTCTGATGCTTCAGGCAGAGGCCATGAAAAAGTTTTTGATGTTGTTTGTTCTGATGGTCTTCAAGTTGATCCTATAACAAATAGATGCCCGGATAATGGAGCTAAAGTTAATATCAATGATTGCTCTATAACTAGAAATGTTGGTTCAGCGGAATTAAAAGCAAGCTGGATAGACCCAGAATTCGATAACGAAACTAAATCTTTTTATTATGCAAGAGTGTTGGAAAATCCTACCTGTAGGTGGAGCACATGGGATGCAATTAATAGAGGTTTTAAACCTCGTGAAGACTTACATGACACTATACAAGAAAGAGCATGGTCATCACCGATATGGTACATTCCACCAGCTAGTGATGTTGATGTTGTTCCTCTTGGAGGAACGGTAAGAATGATTAATTTAAGTACTTAAATTTAATAACTTTAGATAATAAATTGAAATACAAAGTATTAATATTTTTTGTTATCGGTATTTGTTTGTATGTAGTTGATACCACAATGAATGCTGATAAAGATAAAAGTATATTCATATCAGATCAAGAAATCCTAAGTTTAATAAGCGCATGGAAATCTCAAGTTGGTAGAGATCCAACAGATGATGAGCTAGCAAGAATAGTCAATAATTTAATTGATGAAGAAATTCTTTACAGAGAGGCTCTCTTCTTGGGACTAGATCAAGAAGATACAATTATTAAAAGGAGACTTGCTCAAAAGATTTCATTTTTAAAAGAAGAATCCATACCTAAAATTCCATCTGTAAATGAGTTAAAAGAATATTACGAAAATAATAAAGAAAAATACTTTATTGAATCTTCATTTACATTCACACATTATTATTTTTCAGAAAATAACAACTCCCTTGATAGATCTCAGCGAGCTATTAAAGCTCTTCAAGAAAACAGTACTGTTAAATCTGACCCTTTTTATTTAGGTAAAGCTTTTGCAGATGAACCGTTAAGAAATATAGAAACCAATTTTGGTAAGGCTTTTAGCAAAGAATTAATGGAAGCCAATCTCAATCAATGGACAGGCCCATTTGAATCTACCTACGGACACCATATTGTCTATCTAAATTCCACTAATCCAGGATACATCCCTTTAATAGAAGAGGTATTAAGACAAGTAGAAGTTGATTTCTTGCAAATGAAAAGAGAGGATGCTGTAAAAGGGTTCTTAAATAATATTAGATCTGAATATACAATCTTTATTAATCCAGATCTTAAATTTTAATGAAAAGATTTTTATCTTTTTTTCTTTTAATTTCATCATTTAATCTGATATCGCATGAGTTTAATCCTGCTCATTTAATTATTGATCAGTCTGATGATTTTCAAAATACCTATGATGCTACTTGGATGTATCCAGTTAAAAACATAGGCAAAAGGGCCGATGTAATATTTCCAGATATGTGCAACTTAAAAGGCTCAGACCCTTTTGTACAAGGGAAATATATTATTGAAAAAATCACTCTTGAATGTAATGAAACAATCAAAGGTAAATTTATAGAAATTATTAATCTAAGCGTTTTAACAGATGCCCTAGTAACCATAAATTTTAAAGAAGATACTTTTGAGGGTTTGATCAACGTTCAAAGAAATAAAATAGAAATCCCGTTAGTTGAGCAATATTACCCAACTGCATATTTATATCTTGGAGTTGGCCATTTATTTGATGGCCTAGATCATATTTTATTTATATTCGGTTTATTATTTTGTATAAGCGGTCTTGTAAATATCATTAAAACAATTACAGCTTTTACTATTGCCCATAGCATAACTCTTGGCTTATCTGTTTTTAATATTATTTCATTACCACAAGCCACCGTGGAAGCACTTATAGCACTAACAATAGTTTATTTAGCGTTAGAGATTAGTAAATCAAATTTAAAACTGAAAACTCCATGGATGATGGCTTTTGGTTTTGGCCTATTGCATGGACTTGGTTTTGCCAGCGCTTTAATGGATATAGGTATAGCGAATAACCAAATGTTTTTATCTTTATTATTTTTTAATATCGGAATTGAGCTAGCCCAAATAGTACTTATACCAATCCCGTTATTTTTTATTTATTTATCAAAGAGATTCGATCTTTCAAATCACCTAAAAATTCTAACAAGCTATTCGATAGGTGGAATGGGCTTCTATTGGTTTATAGATCGTGTAATTGGTATGATTCAATAAATTATTTTTAAGAATTCATGTTAACGTTTTTAAATAACCACACCATTTTTCATAAGAGCGCCCATCTGCTTCTTGTATTATTTTTTAGTGTTGCTTTAAATGCGAGTACCAGTTTAATTGTCCTTGGCTCTGGAACCCCTAACCCTGATCCTGATAGATATGGTTCAGCATATGCAGTCGTTGTTAATGATCAGGCATATTTAGTTGATTTTGGACCTGGAGTGGTTAGAAGAATTTCGGCCATGTCACCATCATGGGGTGGGGAGTTCCCTCAACTTGAACTCCAAAATATCAATCATGCTTTCTTAACCCACATTCATTCCGATCATTCGGGTGGCTTATCTGATTTAATATTAACGCCATGGGTAATGGGAAGGGATAGCGAATTAAATTTATATGGACCAAAGGGTTTAAAAGATATGGCTCAAAACATCACAGATGCCTATAGTCTTGATATTGACTATCGACTTAATGGAACTCAGCCAGCTAACTCCAAAGGATTCATTTCAATTGTTAAAGAAATAGATGTTGGCAGTATATATAAAGATAAAAATATTGAAGTTGTCGCATTTAGAAATAGTCATGGAGACCTTTATGAATCTTATGGATATTTATTTATTACTGAGGATAAAAAAATACTTTTTTCTGGTGATACAGCAATAAGCTCATCTTTAAAGAATCATGCGAAAGATCTAGATATCTTGGTTCATGAGGTTTATTCAAGCGAGGGTTTTAAATCCAAAACAGATGACTGGAAAATATATCATCAAGCACATCACACATCTTCAATTGATCTTGGTATTCTTGCTAATGAATTAAAACCAGCGAAACTAGTAGCGTCTCATATTTTATTTTGGGGAGCCTCAGAAGAATCTGTAATCAAAGATATAGAATTAAATTTTAAAGGCGAAGTCATACTTGCTTCAGATTTATTGGTTGTAGATTAACCAAATAAACATTGACCACAGGCATGCTTAACTATAACCTTCGGGCATTAACAACATAGGACTAGATGAAATTTAGTGATCTGAAATTATCAGACCCAATATTAAGATCATTACAAGATCAAAATTATAAAGAACCAACACCAATTCAGGCTGATGTCATACCTGCTATATTAAACAAAAGTGATGTAATGGCTGCTGCTCAGACTGGGACAGGAAAAACTGCAGCATTTGTTTTGCCTATCTTAAGCATTCTTTCAAATCCTAAAAATAACTATAAGGGTCATCAATTAAGAGCCTTGATAGTGACACCAACTCGAGAACTTGCTGCGCAAGTCAGGGAGAGTGTAAATACATATAGCAAATATTTAAGTATTCGATCTACAGCTGTTTATGGTGGGGCTAGGATACACAATCAACAACTTAAACTAAGAAAGGGAGTAGATGTCCTCGTAGCAACTCCAGGTAGGTTATTAGATTTATATAATCAGAAATCTGTAAATTTTAAAAATATAGAGATGTTCGTATTGGATGAGGCAGATCAGATGCTTGATATGGGTTTTATTCATGACATAAAAAAAATTGCTAATCTACTTCCTGAAAGAAGACAAAATTTAATGTTTACAGCAACTTTTTCAAATTCATTTAGATCTCTAGCAAGAGAGATGGCTGACAAGGCAATAGAAATTTCTGTAACCTCTGATGGTGAAACTGGAGAGAATATAGAACATTATGTTCATCCTGTAGACAAATCACGAAAAGCTGAACTTTTAATCGAACTTATTGAAACTAAAAAATGGGATCAAGCCTTGGTTTTTACTAGAACAAAACATGGTGCGGATAGACTTCAAAAACAATTGGATAAGGTTTCTATAAAGTCAAAAGCCATACATGGAAATAAAACTCAAAATAATAGGATGAAGGCACTGGATGACTTTAAAAATAACAGAATTAAGATACTTGTAGCAACTGATGTTGCGGCACGTGGAATTGATATAAAAAAAATGTCACAAGTTATTAATTTTGATGTTCCAACAGTGGCAAAAGACTATATTCATAGAATTGGAAGAACCGGCAGAGGCGGGGACAAAGGAACTGCAATATCTCTTGTAAGTGCAGATGAGTTTAGATTATTAAGAGATATTGAAAAGCTTTTGAACCAGAAGCTAGAAAGAATTGAAATAGATGGGTTTGAGCCTGAGCACCTTATCCCAACAAAAGAAAAGCCACAAAAAAAGAATTTTCATAATAAAGCTGGCTTTAGAAACAGGAAAAGAAACAGAAAGGGCTAGTTAAAAATAAGTTATGAATAGTATCAAGCAATCTTATGATGTCGTTATCTTAGGTGGCGGTGCTGGCGGCTTGTTTTGCGCTTTAACTGCTGCCAAAAAAGGCAGGAAAGTTCTTGTTTTAGAAAAATCTAACAAAGTAGGAAAAAAAATATTAATGTCTGGTGGTGGTAGATGTAATTTTACCAATCAGTTTATTAATCCTAGTAATTTCCTTTCTACAAATAACCATTTTTGTAAATCAGCACTTTCACAATATACAGCTCAGGATTTCATATCCATGGTTGAGGATCATGATATAGAGTATGAAGAAAAAAAACATGGACAACTTTTTTGTGTAAATTCTGCAAAGGACATTGTTGCAATGCTGGTTGCAGAGTGTGATAAATATAAAGTAAAGATATTAACTCATGCCAACACTACCAGCGTTAAGCATATTGCAGATAACTCATATGATCTTAAGGTAGACATAGAAAATAAAACTGAAAATTTATCATTTGAAGTTCATTCAAGAAATCTTGTTGTTGCAACAGGAGCTTTATCAGTCCCCACATTAGGAGGCAGTGGATTTGGTTATGATATTGCTAAACAATTTGAATTAAAAATAACCAATCTACAGGCAGGCCTTGTCCCATTTATGTTTAGCGATTATATAAAAAATATTTGTGAAACTCTGTCGGGAGTTTCTCATGGCGTAGAAGTTACATCTAATGAGGTTACATTTAATGAGGATATGTTATTTACTCACAGAGGGTTAAGTGGTCCTGCTATTTTGCAAATATCGAATTATTGGAGCCTTGGCGATTCTGTTAGCATTAATTTAATGCCATCAATCTTGGCTTCTGACTATATAAAAAGTGCAAAAACTAATAATCCTAAACTTCTCTTGAAAACTATTTTAGCAAATAAGATGGCAAAAGCACTGGTGTCTGAGTTAGAAAATTTGTTGTGGAAAGAATTTGCAAATAAACCAATTGGTGAGTGGTCAAATCATCAAATTGAGGAGACTGGGTTTATATTAAATAATTGGATATTAAAACCATCTTCAACAGAAGGATATAGAACTGCAGAGGTCACCTTAGGCGGAGTTAATACAGACTCAGTCAGCTCAAAAACTATGGAAGTTAAGAATAAAAAAGGATTATATTTTATAGGTGAAGTTCTTGATGTAACTGGTCACCTTGGTGGATTCAATTTTCAATGGGCATGGGCTTCGGCGTATGTTGCAGGAAATGATTTATAAATGAGGTTTTGTTAAGATAATAGGCATGGATACCTCAGTTTATATTATTGGAAATATTATTTTTATAGGTTTACTTTACTGGGCTGTAAAAGACAATATTAAATAACATCCATCTTCTGATACACTAGCATTTTTTAAAAATCACATAATGCTTTCATTTAATAATTTAGAACTAGTTCTTGGTGGTAAAACACTTTTTGATGATGTTTCATTAACCATTCATCATCACCAAAAAGTTGGACTTGTTGGTGCCAATGGAACTGGCAAAACTAGCTTATTTAAAATAATAAAAAAAGAAATCGAAGTCGATCAAAGTACTGTAAGTTTTCCATCTGACTTAAGAATTTCGTATCTTGCTCAGGAAGTGAAGGGTACTGATGAAATTGCTCTCGATTATGTTCTCTCAGGTGATTCAAATCTTATTGATATTCAGAAAAAAATAGAAAAAGCTGAAATTGATGAGAATTATGAGATTCTTGGAGAGCTTTATGAGGTTTATAGTTCATTGGATGGATACTCGGCAAAATCAAAAGCAGAACAATTAATGGTTGGTCTCGGTTTCAAGTCAGATGATTTTGATAAGCCACTAAAAGATTTTTCCGGTGGATGGAGGGTTAGATTAAATCTTGCAAAAACATTAATGCAGCCATCAGATTTAATGCTTCTAGATGAACCAACAAACCATTTAGATTTAGATGCAATTCTTTGGCTTTCTAATTGGATTAAATCATTTAAGGGCGCAATGATTCTTATATCTCATGATAGAGATTTTCTTGATGATTGTGTCTCATACGTAGCCCATTTGTATCAACAATCAATTGAATTGTATTCAGGAAACTATTCTCAATTTGAAATTCTTAGAGCGGCAAAGATGGCAGAAATTCAAAGCAATTTTATTAAGCAGCAAAAAGAAGTAGCTCATATGCAAAGCTTCATTAATCGATTTAAAGCTAAGGCAACAAAAGCGAGACAGGCACAAAGTAGAGTTAAAGCATTAGAAAAAATGGAATTAATTGCTCCTGCTCATATCGATTCCCCATTTAATTTTACAATCTCTGAGACAGATAAAATCTCTAACCCCTTGGTTACTCTTAACAGAGCTGGCCTAGGTTATTCAGAACCTATTCTTTCGAATGTTGGGTTCACGATTTGTCCTGGGGATAGAATTGGTTTACTAGGCCCTAATGGTGCTGGTAAATCTACTCTTATAAAAAGCATTGTTGGGACATTGCCAATATTGGATGGTGATAGAGAAACAGGTACTAACATCAAGGTGGGGTATTTCTCTCAACATCAAGTTGATGACCTTGATTTATCAATATCTGCATTTGTTCATATCCAAAGGCTTGATGAAACTAAAACAGAAAAACAGATTAGAACCTATCTTGGTGGCTTTGCCTTTAAGGGAGACAAGGTAAAAGATCCTATTAGACTATTTTCTGGTGGCGAAAAGGCTAGGCTTGCTTTTGCAATTATTTCATATCAAAAACCAAATATTCTTTTAATGGATGAACCAACCAACCATTTGGATATGGAAATGAGACATGCATTAACAGTCGCAATCCAAACATTCAAAGGAGCTATTCTTCTTATTTCTCATGACAGACATCTTCTCAATAGTTCTGTAGATACTTTTTATCTTATCGATAATGGAGCACTAGAGATATTTGATGGTGACTTAGACGATTATAAAAATTATATCCTCGATATTAAATCCTCTGATAATAAACAATCAAAAAAGAAGAAATCAACAAATGATGGACTAAAAGAAGATAACTCTGAAAAGATTAAAACACTTAATAGCTCTATATCTAAACTTGATAAAAGATTATTTAGATTAAATACAAAACTTACTGAGGCTAATAACAAATTAGCTGATCCAGAATTATATTCTGATGATTCCAGCGAAGACCTTCAAGATTTAATAAGAAATCAATTAGAACTTACTAATGAGGTAGAGGCTGCTGAGAAAGAGTGGATGGATAAAGCTGCTGAGCTTGATATCCTAAAATAATATAATGGCGCGCCCGGAGAGATTCGAACTCCCGACCCCTTGGTTCGTAGCCAAGTACTCTATCCAGCTGAGCTACGGGCGCGTTGTGACATTATAACTTAATGATATTGAATAATGGCGGAGAGCGAGGGATTCGAACCCTCGATACAGGTTTAAGCCCGTATGCTTCCTTAGCAGGGAAGTGCCTTCGACCACTCGGCCAGCTCTCCAGAAGCGCGAACGATACGCTAAATTGCTTTAAA